>Ga0206127_1004300_pt1 | contig 12631 bp, 10 predicted proteins | sample Helgoland_Spring_6_FD_148646 | JGI IMG/M metagenome (GOLD analysis project Ga0206127, IMG submission 148646) | Pelagic subsurface seawater microbial communities from Kabeltonne, Helgoland, North Sea - Helgoland_Spring_Bloom_20160419_1 | ecosystem: Environmental > Aquatic > Marine > Epipelagic ...
CAACATCCTCCTTGTTGCCGGAGAGCACCCCAAGTTTGTCAGTGAAGGCTACCTGCAGGACTGCATTGATGCCATCAAGGGATTCATCCCCACCATTGGCATCGAGGTTGGCCCCATGAAAGACAAGCAATACGGTGAGCTCGTCGAGCACGGTGCCGAGGGACTCGTTGTCTATCAGGAAAGCTATGACCGTGACACCTACTCACGCCTGCACACCGCAGGGCCCAAGAAAAACTTCGACTGGCGCCTCGAGTGCCCAGAGCGTGCCTACGCCGGAGGCTTCCGAAGAATCGGCATCGGCGCCCTCTTTGGCCTAGCCGACTGGCGGCACGAAGCTAGAGCCCTCGCCTCTCACTTGGAATACCTCTACAAACACTGCTGGAAGGCCTCATTCACCGTCTCCTTCCCCCGCATGCGTCCCTATGCTGGCAACTACCAGTATGAGCCTAATCCTGAGCTCTTCCTCAACGACCGCCACTTTGTCCAGCTCGTCTGCGCATTCCGCATTTGTTTTCCTCATGTCGGCATCGTGGTCAGCACTCGTGAGCCAGCCAACCTAAGAGACGCCCTTGTGCCCCTCGGTGTCACCCATATGTCTGCGGAATCCCAGACCGACCCTGGCGGCTACACCGGCGCCGGCACCGACGACCTACACATGACCCTCAAGGGCAAGCGTGTCGAAGTCAGCGATAAATCATCCTGCAGCCGTGCCACCGAGCAGTTCACCATCGATGACAAGCGTGGCATCAATGACATCACCGGCATGCTACATTCCAAAGGATACGAATCCGTCTGGAAAGACTGGGATGAAGCCATCCTCAATGCCAAGTAATCAGCCCGCTTTTCCAAATGACATGAAGATCATACTCAACGGCAAAGACCACCCCTTAGACAAAGTCATCAACGTGGAAACACTACTGACATCCATTGGCCTTGCCGGCAAACCCGTCATCGTAGAGCTCAATAAAAAAGCACTCTTCCCACGGGAGTATGCCGACAGCAATCTACAGGACAATGATCAGCTCGAGATCATTACCATCGCCGCAGGGGGGTAGCAGCCGCCCGCCGCAGGCGGCGGTCGGAATGGTGAATATTGAATAGTGAATGTTGAATTAGGGAGCCGCTGCGCGGCTGTTCTTGGTTCTTGGTTCCTCGTTCTTGGTTCTTGGATTTCAGAGCTAAAACGAAAAAACCCCGCCGTTTGAAGGGCAGGGCTTTTTGAGAGTTTAAGTTGAAGTAGCATCTGGCCGCGTCGCGGCTATCGCTCATCCTTCATCAGGAATCAGCTGCGCTTCCTGCGCAGCATGAGGGCGAGTCCGCCAAGGCCGAGAAGTGCTGTTGAGCTAGGCTCGGGCACGAAGAAGGCGTTGAGCACGATGTCGTTGTTAATCTCGTCCAAGCTGATACTCCAGCCCACCTTGGGGTTGAGGAAGGAGCTATCAATGAGATTGAACGCGCTGGCATCAAAACCAGTGACTCCACCCGTGGCTGTGGCAATGATAAAGGAGGCATAGGCATCCAGGTAGGAGAGGCCGGTGGTATCAAAGCCATCTGCCAGGCCCGAGTTGTTGGACAGGTCGAGCGAGGTGATCAGGATGTCAAAGGTGGCGTTGATGTCCAGTGTGCCCTGGATGTCGAGCCAGTCCCAGCCTGAGTCAACTCCCTTTCCTCCAGCCATGTCATTGATTTCCCAGAGATAAGCACCACCATCGTTCCAGGTCTGATTACCTGTAATGGCCGTTCCTGGTGAGTTACCGGGGCTGATGACGCCACCGAGGTCGATGGTCATGGCGTGAGTGCTGATGTCGACGCCGTGAGCGATTTTCAGAGTGCCGCCCACAACCTCATAGTCTCCAGCGCGGCTGTGTGTATATCCCGTGGCAAGGGAGAGTGTTCCTTCATTGATTCTCGTTTTTCCTTTGTAGGTGTTAGCCCCGGAGAGCACCAATGTACCAAGACCATCCTTGTCTATCCCTGAGTTTCCGGCACTTCCACTCGAAAGGTTGCCACTCAGGGTGAGGGTGTCATCCGCGCCAACAATAACGTCCCACTCGCCAGCATAGTCCACCTGATTAGTCATATTACCCGACAAGGTAGAAGCATTGGACCCATCGACATCAAATTTGATCTCATGAGTGGAGTTGCTGTTTTGCAGGAAGAAGGTATTGGCAATGTCCAGACCGCCTGCACCAATGGCGAGGGTTTGAGTGGCGCCGGCGGTGACCCCCATATAGATCTGTCCCGTACCGAGCGCTGCAGAATCGTTGGCAACGATGGTTCCATTGTAGATGTCGGTACCATCGGAATAGGTGCTGGCTGCGGTTAAGGTCTGCGTTCCAGAGCCTGTCTTTCTGAATTTCAGCGCGGCACCAGTATCTGTGATCGTGCCATCGAAGGTTGCATCATTACCGTTAGAACCCACGATCAGCGTTGCTGTTCCAGCAGCGGTGTTGTCAACCGTGCCCGAGCCAGTCAGGCGGTTGATGGTTTCATTGCTGTCGTTGAGATCCAGCGTGCCATCAATGCCAACGACGACATCCCGGATATCGTCGATGGCGCTGCCACCGGAGAGCTTCAGGACACCGGCGTTAACAGTAGTAGCACCTTTGTAGGTGTTCGTGCCTGAGAGGATGAGCGTGCCATCACCAGTTTTGGTAATACCTGCGCCACCATTAGCATAATTGCCGATAGTTCCACTCATGGTGAGAGTGTCAGCAGCACCGACTTCCACTTCAAATGAGCCAGCAGTTCCATTCTGGATAATCATAGCGCCAGCAATCGTGCCAGTGTGGCCGGCTTCATCCGAATCCAGCTTGATTGTCTTGGTGCCACTGCTGTAGTTGCCATTGAAAATGAAATTGCTCACCGTCAATGCGTCGGCTCCCAAATCCAGGGTGCCTCCCTTGTAGAATGTAATTTGACCGGACCCTAATGAGCTATTGTCCCGAATTTCCAAAACGCGGGTGGCCGAATCTGATCCTGCCAAATCACCAATGTGCGTCGTGCCGTTGCCGAGGCTGTTGGCACGATCCAAAATGAGGGTGCCGGTGCCATGATGAGCAATAGTTCCTGCTCCGGTAATCGCGGCTGTGCTGAAATCTGTTCCCTGAGTAACTGTGTCAGTCCGGTTGACGATCAATTTACCGCCATTTGCCAAATCAAGAGCATAACTGGTGTCAATTGAGCCGCCAGCAGCACCATTGCCCAATTGAAGGGTACCGCCATTGACCGCAAAACCATCGGCGAAGTTACTACCAGAGCCGGTGAGAGTAAGATTGGAACCCGAGCCGACCGTAAAAACAACGTCATTTGCATTGTCAATCTGTACATTATTGGCTGTCAGTGATACGTTTTCACCATTGCCACCCGTGCCGAAGTTGAAATTATATGCAGCGTCAGAAGCAGCCAAACCATTGGTAAGCACCAAGGCGCCCCCACTGTTTAGATTATATGTTCCGTCGCCGCCTGTTAAAGCATTTGCTTGAACAGTGTAGGCATTATGGTTGTAGGTTCCTCCGCTCGCAAGGTTCAAGTTTGTCGGGGCTGTGGCGATATCAAGATTACCATTGATATTCATCGTCGCACCGCTACGTATAACCAGATTATCGAAAGAGTAATTAGCTGTGTAATCGTTATTCAGATTTACAACATCGCCCGAGCCCTGGACTATCGCATTTCTGGAACCCCCAGAGCTGTGGAAGTTTAACCCAGGAGCTTCGTTCGATGGGGCATTATCTTCACCGCTCCACCAGGTCATAAAGTCGTTGCTTCCGCCTTTCCAGAAGTAACGGTCATTTTGGGCTTGGATGGACATATTAAATGCAACGGAACAAAGCCCAGTTAAAATCAATGTGCACAAGCTTGCCGATGATAGAGAAACGGCGCGTGGGTGATGTGTGGGTTTCATAATATAGTGATGTGTGGGTTTCATAATATAGTGTGGATGTTAGGTATGAGCGAGGGGGTGATGTTTGATGCTGAAGCTGAGAATCGCAGAAGCATCAATTCTTTTTGATTACTTAATAATTAATATAAATTTATCTAATTCGCAAGAATAATATCAGTTTTTTTAAATGCTGTCCATCCCCCTTTTGGGTGATGCTAGCCGCGTTGCGGCAGTTCGAGTTGAGAGTTCGAGTTCAAGTGGGGAGCCGCAAGCCCTGTGCGGGCTGATGGCGGATTTCTGATGAATGATGAGGGATCGGGCGTCAAGCGACCACTCATCCTGTTCCACGCTTCAAAAGCCGCAACGCGGCTATCCGCCATCATTCATCCGCCATCATATATCGCCGCTAGCGGCTATCGCTCATCCGACATCCTTCATCAGCTCTGCGCCTACGCAGAGCTTGAGATCCCTACAGGATGGGCTCTTTATTACCGAGGTGCTTGGGCTGTTGGTTGGTGATGTTGACATCCAGCCACATCTTCACCCGGGCGAGCACCTCGCGGTCTTCGGTCTTCCGTGCGGCGTAGCCTTCGACATCACGTGCGTTGTAGCCATAGACGGTCATACCGTTGGCTTTGGCAATATAGGCTGCTCGTTCATTCTGAAACTTCTGGCTAACTAGGGTGAGCTCACTGAGCCCAAAGATCTTATTAGCGCGCACTACCGAGTCGAGCGTGCGCAGGCCGGCGTAGTCACAGACAATCCTGTCATAAGGAACACCCGCCTTGACCAGTGCTTTCCTCATGGTGACCGGCTCGTTGTAATACTTCTCCCGGTTATCACCCGAGACGATCAGGAAATCCACCTTACCGGCATGCCACAGCTCTGCGGCCGCTTGGATGCGATACTTAAAGTAGAGGTTATCCCGGGTGCCCAGCTTATGCGAGCAGCCGAACACAAGCCCAGCACGCTGCACCGGCACATCATTGACATCATCAAACAAGATGCCCTTTCCCGCATTGGTGGCGGCGAAGTTGGCATACCAGATGAAACCCACAAAAAGCACAAAGAGCATAAAACCAGTGAGCAAGGCTCTCCTCAGCCAGACCATCAGGCGGGACCGTTTCTGAATCACTCCATCCGCAGCTTGGCTCTCTTCAGCTGCACATTGCTCCGTTGCATGTTCCTCAGCTGCTGGCTGATCACTGTTTGAATCACTCATCCTTGATCAAGATTATCCTGTTTATGCGGTCTCGTCTCCCCGGCGCGGTATCTTTACCAGAGTTTTCACCACGGTGGTGAAAATACCATCCTTGGGGTTCTCAGGTGCAACCACTCTCAATTTCCTGAGGGCGGGTGTCAGTGAGATATTTTCAACCCGGCCAATATATTCACCATCTACCTCCATGGGCACCTCTCGGTCACAGTGGATTTCATAGCTTTTGGACTGCAGGTACTTTACCGAGGAATTGCCAGCGTCAATGGCGCCTGTAGCAAGACCCTTAACGGAGTCACGGATGAGTTTGTAGCCGGCCTCGGTGAACACCAGCATGTCGAGCATGTCGTCAGCGTGGTCCGCTTTTCGGAAAAGTTTCACCTGGCCACCGTAGAGTGAGCCATTGCCCGCAAGCGCACAAAACCCTTCTTCTACGTGACCATCATCACAAATGATGCGCATCTTGGGAGGCTTGTCACCGAGCACCTTCATCGCGGTCATAATATAGGCCATCGGTCCGAGGATCTTTTTCTGCTCCCAGGTGGTCTCCTCGATGACCTGGGCATCAAAGCCGATGCCCGCCATCTGCATAAAGGGCCTGCCATTGGCTTCAAATAGATCGACCTCCTTGATAAACCCAGCCTGCAGAACCTCGAGCGATTTCTTCAGGCTGTTATGAGGCAAGCCAAGCTCACGGGCAAAAACATTCATCGTTCCCGCTGGCAAAACACCAAGCGCGGTGCCCGTGCCCGTCAGGCCCTGGACAACGGCATTGAGCGTGCCGTCTCCGCCAGCTGCCACCACAATGGGCTCACCGTCAGCGGCGAGCTTTGAAGCTAGCTCCTTAGCATCCTCAGCACTGCGGCTGGCATAGAGTACAAACAACTGGGCATGTGTCATCAGGAAACGCAGTGTCCTCCGCCCTCGCTGGCTGCGAGCACTAGGATTAAAGATGAGCGGATACCGGCGTGACATCAAAGCTGATCCTGCACGTAATTGGGCACTTTTAAAACCACGAATTCATGAATCTTTCGCCCACTAGATGATGATTCCTATTTGATGCTTGCCCCCCTGACACGCTGAGTTCAAAACATAGGTCATGACCAAACAGCTTGAAGATTTGTTCTCATTTTTACGTTTTGCCAGTATCTCAACGGACTCCAATCACAGCGGCGATGTACGTGCTTGTGCAGAGTGGCTCATCGACAAACTCAATCACATGGGTCTGGACACTGAGCTGCATGAAACTGCGCAGCATCCTATTGTGGTGGCGCGTAACAAACATGTGGCGGGCAAGAAGACCTGCCTGATCTACGGCCACTATGATGTGCAACCAGTGGATCCCGTAGAGCTCTGGGACTCACCACCATTCGAGCCAAAAATACGTGACGGCAGAATATGGGCACGCGGCGCCACCGATAACAAAGGGCAAATGTTAGCTCATGTGCTCGGAGTCGAGCAAAGCCTTGAGGAGGACGGCGAGCTTCCGGTAAACCTTATCTTCCTCTTTGAAGGAGAGGAAGAAATCGGCAGCCCGAACCTGATGCCTTTTCTGCAACAACATAAGGACGAGCTCAAGTGCGATGTCATCGCTGTCTCCGATACCGGCATGGTCGCACAGGGAGTCCCCACCATGGGTTACGGCCTGCGTGGCATTGCCTGCTGTGAGGTGACCGTGAAAGGGCCTTCCGGCGACCTTCACTCCGGTGTCTATGGAGGCGCCGTCGCCAATCCAGCCACCGCCGTCGCCAGACTAGTGGCATCCCTGCACGACGCCGAGGGCAATATCGCCATCGAAGGCTTTTACGATGAGGTTCGCCCGCTGGAACAATGGGAACGTGACATGTGGGCGGATGTTCCCGGTATGACTGAGCAGGACATGCTTGCCATCACCGGCTCCCCCGCTCTCTTTGGAGAGCCCGGCTATAGCTCTGCAGAGCGGCTCTGGGCACGCCCCACCGCTGAGGTCAATGGCATCGCTGGTGGTTATCAAGGTGAGGGATCAAAAACCGTGCTGCCCGCCGAGGCCATGGCCAAGTTTTCCTTCCGCCTGGTTCCAGATCAAGACCCCAAGGACATCATGAAAAAAGTGCAAGCGCACTTAGAAAAGCACACTCCCGAGGGCGTTACCGTCGAGGTCGAGGTGGGTCATGACGGCAAACCCTTCTACGCAGACCCCAACTCTGAAAACGGCAAAGCAGGGCAAGCCGCACTGAGGGCAGCCTTCGGCAAGGAACCCGTGCTCATCCGTGAGGGCGGCTCCATCCCGATCATTCAGGACATGAAGGAAATCTTTGGTGTTGAGGCACTGATGTTGGGGCTCGCCCTTCCCGACTGCCAAATCCACGCACCCAACGAGAATTACTATGTTGAGAACTTCGAGGCAGGCATCCGCTTAAACCGCGCCTTGCTCAGAGAACTTGGCAAATAAATCCCCGACCTATTGGCACAAAAGTCTCCACATCAAGACCAGCTAGAACAAATAATGAATCACGATACTGCAAACTCAGAACCGGACCTTGGCGCGATATTTGATGCCCATATCGAACACGAATTTGCCGACCAAGATGTCGACGCCACGATGCTTACCATGACTGCCGAGCCCTATGTGCATAATGTGCCCACGCTTACTGGAGGCTTTGGCGGCGAGGGGGTGCGCAAGTTCTACAGCGAGGAATTTGTCGGTAAAATGCCCAAGGACACTCAGGTGATCCCCGTTTCCCGTACAGTGGGCAAGGATCAGGTAGTCGATGAGCTGATTCTCACTTTCACGCATGACATTGCCGTTGAGTTCATGCTTCCGGGGGTGCCGCCTACCGGCAAGTTTGTGCAGCTGCCCCATGTTGTGGTGATGAAGTTTGAGGGCGATAAAGTGGCTCACGAACACATCTACTGGGACCAAGCGTCCTTACTCGTTCAGGTGGGCCTGTTGGACCCCAAGCTGATGCCTGCCACTGGAGCAGCACAGGCCGAAAAGCTTATCGAGCTCATCAAGTAAATTGGCGCACGGGTCGCCAGCTAATGATTCCCCATCATGAGCACTACGACCTATCTCCGTCCTGCTGATCCCTCCCTTTGAGATCCCTCCCTTTGAGATCCATCTCTTTGAGTCGTGCAAGGTAAGCATTACGCGGCTCCCGCTTGAGCGGTCGCTCATGCTCGTCCATCATGGATTGCACCTGATCGCCACTGCCGGTGATGAGCTCTTCGATGATTTCAGCCTCAGGAAGGTTTTTCCAGTACTTCTTGGGCATCTCGGTCTGCATCATTTTGATCTTTAGACGCGCTGGGTTAAAGATACTCCGGTAGTAGCCGAGCCATAGCTCCTCAAGCTCATCGCTATCAGGAGCCACTGATTTCTCCACTCCCTCGGTGTAGGTGATATTGCTACCATCCCAGTGCACACACTCATCAGGAGTCAGGATGGACCAATGCATGCCCGCAAAACGTTTGCGAAAAAAGGCCGTGTTCAGGCGCACGATCAGATGGTCTGGCTCAAACCAGGCTACGAAATTCTCAACGGCACCCTCCCCGGTATGTCCCCCGGCATCATCCTCAGTCTTGACTTCACGGAAACGCACAAAGGCACGCATCTTATGAATGTCTCTACTGACGGTGGCACGCATGCGCTCAAGGCTACGCAATCGGCTGTCTGTTTGGTTACTAAGAATGCGGCGGTCATTACCACAGGTCATCTCCCAGAGTATCTCATAGAGCAGCGCCCACTGTTTGCCTGAGCGGTGAGCAGATACAGTCTCGGCGAGGCGCACAAAGGTTTTGGGCACCTTTAAGCGTGGCGCTGTGGCTGGACATGCAGGTAATTCATCCGCAAACAAAAGCCCATTGTCTTCTCCGCCTTGGCTACTCCAGAGGACATCTGATGGATGACACTGCTCCGCCAGCAAAGCGCGAGCAGCTTTACGCCATGCTTGGAAATGAGGCTCAATAGATACGGTTTTCATCCTTGCTTTTTGAGCTCTAGAATTCGCCATGCAAGGCTTCTACCCCAGCTTGTTTGACCATGTTTTTTTCTGCAGCTGGAACGATCGGCGCTGCTGAAAAATCCATCTCTAGCTGCTTCGGCGGCGGCGCAAACTTGGCGCGCAGATCACTACTTGATAGCTCTAAGCGAGCCGGGTGATGATTAACACAAATCATAAAGGGCATGGTCTTTTTCAAATTCACCCTGAGCTTGATCAAGTCCTCAAGACTAACACCGTGGTGACGCCGTAGGCGCACGATCCTTTTGGCATTTCTGACTCCAAGTCCAGGAATACGGTAGAGCATCTCCAGGGGTGAGCGGTTGATATCAATCGGGAATGTATGCCTATTGCGCAGCGCCCATGAGAGCTTGGGATCAATATCAAGATCGAGGTTGGGCGCATCCGCAGTGGTTAACTCATCAACACCATAGTGATAAAACCGCATCAACCAATCCGCTTGATACAGCCGGTGTTCACGCACCAGCGGCGGTGCTTGTAGCGGCAGGATCACTGAGGGTTCAGGAATCGGGCTAAAGGCAGAGTAATAGACTCGATTGAGTTTAAAATTCCCATAGAGGTCTCCTGCTCTGGCAAGGAAGTCACCGTCATTGGAATCATCTGCACCGACAATCATCTGGGTACTTTGGCCGGTGGCAAAGATCGGCTTTTTGGCAGTCGACCTACGCTTGCTGAGTTCTTTACGATCGGCCTTGGTTTCCGTGATGCGGGCGTTGATGGTGCTCATCGCTTCACGTGTGCGCTGGACGTTTTTCTCAGGAGCGAGTTTCTTGAGGCTTTCTTGCTTGGGAAGCTCGACATTAATACTCAGGCGGTCCGCATACTTACCAGCTTCTGCAATCAGTTCCGGAGAGGCCTCAGGAATCGTCTTCAAGTGAATGTAGCCGCGGAAGTGGTGCTCCTCCCTCAGTAGCTTCGCCACTCTGATGACCAGCTCCATCGTGTAGTCAGCGCTGCGTATAATGCCCGAGCTCAGAAACAAACCCTCGATATAGTTTCTCTTGTAAAATGACAAGGTCAGCTCCACGACCTCTTCTGGCGTGAACCTCGCCCTCTGCACATTACTGGAGCGGCGGTTAATGCAGTAGTGGCAATCATACAGGCAGACATTGGTCAGCAAAACCTTGAGCAAGGAGATGCAGCGGCCATCAGGAGCATAGGAGTGACAAATACCCGTTCCACCAGTGGATCCAACCCCTTTACCCCCCGTGGAATCCTTCCGCGCTGCACCCGAGCTGGCACAGGAGGCATCATACTTGGCCGCGTCCGCCAATATCTCCAGCTTCTTGAGAGTATTCATGCGAACAGGGTAATCTAATGAACACTTCAAGCAAGCAGATTATAACGCAATTACCATTTGACTGAGTTCTGACTCGGTTCTAAGTAAGGGTGCAATGGCTAAGTCGACTTCAAAAAAGAACCCAAGGGAAGAGCTCGAGAAGCAGTATTGGCATGTGCTGCTCACCAAAGGTCATAGACCAAGTAGTGTTTACGCCTTCACCGAGGAAATCGGCATGGAGGAGGCTGAGTTCTATAAACACGCTGCCAGTTTTGATGCTCTCGAGTCTGGTTATTGGGATCGCTTAGTAGAGGAGACCATCAAGGTGCTGCACGAAGATGAGGACTATGCCAACTACCCAGGTGACCAGAAGATGCTCGCTTTTTTCTTCACGTTTTTTGTCCACTCCCAGAAAAACAGATCACGTTTGGTTGAGTTTTTCCCTCGCCCAGGATGCAGTAAAACACTCAAACCCATGCGGCATCGCTTTGTTGAATTTGCCAAGGAGATTATCGAGCAGGGCATCGAGGATGGATCCATCGCGAACCGTAAAAAGGTCAGTGAAAAATACCCCGAGCTGCTCTTCGAGCAGTTCCGCAGTATTATCGAATTCCACCGCAAGGATCAATCTGCTGAGTTTCAAGATACCGATGCTCTGATTGAAAAGAGTGTTCGATTTAGCGCTGACATGGCCCGCTCGGGCACCTTGGATTCAGCATTTGATCTTGGCAGGTTCCTGATGCGTCGCTTCACCCTTCCGGGATCCTAAGCTTGATGAAAGAGCAGACCAAAATCCCAAAAAATAAAATTGGGCGTGCCAGCAAGCTTGCACAAACTGGTATTCAAGTTGGAGTGAATTACCTCAAATATAAAGCGAGGAAAACCATCACCGGCAACGATGATAAGACGGCCTTTCATGAAGTCACGGCACGCCAGACTTATGACACCTTCAGCAAGCTTAAGGGAGGCCCGCTGAAGCTCGCTCAGATGCTGAGCATGGATCGCAACATGGTGCCCGATCAATACGCTGATCAATTTGCCCAAGCGCAATACAACGCCCCTCCCCTCACCTACCCTCTGGTGATCAACACCTTTATGAAGGAGCTGGGCAAACGACCCACTGAGATCTTTGATCACTTCACCACCAAGGCTGCCTCCGGAGCTTCCATTGGCCAGGTTCACCAGGCTGAAATCAAGGGAGAAAAATACGCGGTCAAAATTCAGTATCCAGGTGTAGCGGACAGTCTCAAATCTGATCTCGCGATCGTCAAACCCCTCGCCACTAGGATCTTCCAGTTAGACTCCAAGGCGATCGAGCCATACATGAAGGAAGTCGAGGAACGCCTGCTTGAAGAGACCGACTACCACCTTGAGCTTGAGCGATCCCAAGATCTCGCAGCCAAGTCCAAGCACCTCGCCCACACCCGTTTCCCTGAATACTTTCCAGACCTCAGCAGCAAACGCATCCTTACCATGGAGTGGATTCATGGTGTGCAGCTTGATACCTTTGCTGAATCTGATGCCCCTCAGGAGCTGAAGCAAAAACTCGCTCAGGCCTTGTGGGATTTCTACCACCATCAGATTCACGAGCTGCGTTTGTTTCATGCTGACCCACACCCTGGAAACTTCAAGATTCATGACGACGAGCTCTGGGTGCTCGATTTTGGCTGCACAAAGTCTCTCGAAGATGATTTTTACAAAGACTACTTCGCCCTAATGGATCCTGATGTGCTCAACGATGAAAGCACATTTCGTAACGCCCTATGTAAGATCGGCTTGTTACTCGATACTGACAAACCCCATGAGCAAGACAAGCTAGCTGATCTGTTCAGGGATTCCGTTGAGCTGCTCTCACGTCCCTTCAAGCATGGCACCTTCGACTTTAGTGATCGAAGCTATTTCGATGAGCTCGCCCAGTTAGGTGAAGACGCACGCCTCGACCAAGAGCTCACCAAGCTGAGCACGTCACGCGGTAATGCTCATGCTCTTTATCTTAACCGCACTTACTTTGGTTTGTATCACCTCGTAGGCAGCCTCAATGCTACTATTACGACCACATTACCCGACTATTCAGCGACAAAGCAGGCTTAAGATAATCCTCAGAAACTTTAAAGCTACTTAGCACACCCATTCAACCTTATGAAAACAGTTCTCATCATCGGCGGATCACATGGCATATCAAAATGCCTGGCAGACAGACTTCAAAGCAGCGGTATCCAAACACTCACCGCCAGCCGCACTGCCAGCAG
>Ga0206127_1004301_pt1 | contig 12629 bp, 4 predicted proteins | sample Helgoland_Spring_6_FD_148646 | JGI IMG/M metagenome (GOLD analysis project Ga0206127, IMG submission 148646) | Pelagic subsurface seawater microbial communities from Kabeltonne, Helgoland, North Sea - Helgoland_Spring_Bloom_20160419_1 | ecosystem: Environmental > Aquatic > Marine > Epipelagic ...
ACACATGGACTGATTGGAATGATCGTGAAGTCACCAATACGAGCTATTCTTACAACTTTCACGACGGTGATTGGAACCATTTTGGTTCGAGCGGTGGTTATACGCGTGAAGTTTCTTTTGAAGTGGATGATGTCCGTTGGGACGGCGAGATTGTCACGAACGCATTCACTGTTGAGGATGAGAAGGGGGCAGACGCTAACTACCGTGTTCAACTCCCGGAAGAGGGCGAGAGTACTGATGCTTGGGCTGCTTTAGATCCTGGTGCGGACTTACTTAGTAAGCTTAATCTGAGCTGGTCTGAGATTACTGAAGTGAACGTTGGTTCTAATACGTGGTCCCAGTCTGATACTGATGGTGCAACACGGGATGAGGCAATCACGAGCTCTGATAGTCGTATTGAGCTGTATTCTGATAATGGAAACGGTGGAACCGATTATGTTGGCCGTTTAGAATATCGCTCTGATGGCTTCATCGAGATTTATGATGAGTCTTGGAATATGGTGTCTCGGACCGTTGATCTTAGCAACCCAGACAATTTATTAACTTGGGATGATTTAACGAACCCGGCTTCTGAGGATTACGTATCTGGATTGTCTGACGCATGGAGCGAGGTTGGTAACTATTTACCGGGTGCGTTGCGCGATGATGATACAACAGCGGACGATGAACGTGATGCTCTCGTCTTTACGCAAAACCAATGGGGTGATCTGAATGCTTTCTCTGCGACAGGTGAGTTGCTTGCGCGGATCGATAGCTGGGATCATTCAGGTTACTGGCAGTCCAACATGTATGATGAGAGTGCTGGTACCTATATTGAAGGTCTCGAGTACAACACGGGCACGTCATTCAACTTCAATGATGACGATTGGAACCAGCTTGCGCGGTCTAACTCTGAGAAGCGCTATTTCTTATCAGATGCTAATGTAGAAGAATTTTACGCAGGAGAGCCTCCAGCAGATTTTTCTGAAATCACAACTTTGGACCATGTCTCGCTTCGTTGGACCAATGAAGGTTCGGGCTTTACAGCTCAAAAGTCAGACCTTGCGTCTGTCTGGGACGGCTTGATTAAAAATACGTACGGAATTCCTTCGGCAGCGGATGGTGTTGAAGGCATCTTGGATTGGGCTGATGTTACGTCTGTGTTTGTTGAGACGAATACTTGGACGGATTATGACCTCGCAGGGAATGAAACACACACTGATGGAGAGGACCGGGTTCAGTACTTTGGCGAAGGCTATTGGGCTGATAACGAGTTTGTTCTCCTTTCTGAGCATAATGAGGACCTGAATGGTCCGCTTTCAGATTACCATGTTTACGACAACATGCTCGGAGTGGTCGACACTCGCGACGGTTTTATTGTGGTTCGAGATGGTAATTGGAATGAGCTTGGTCGTTTTGTAGATTTAGAAAACGCTATCGGTTTTGACGAATTTGCTGTTGATTACGATGGTCTTGCGTCTGCTTGGGATGCGGTCAGTGCTTATCTTCCAACGGATTGGGCTGATCGTGATGAGCTGCAATTTGCTACCGATAGTGGTAATAATATTTTAGTTGTAGAAGAAGATGGCACGCTTCTTGGTCGTATCAACAATTGGTCGAACGAGTACACATGGACTGATTGGAATGATCGTGAAGTCACCAATACGAGCTATTCTTACAACTTTCACGACGGTGATTGGAACCATTTTGGTTCGAGCGGTGGTTATACGCGTGAAGTTTCTTTTGAAGTGGATGATGTCCGTTGGGACGGCGAGATTGTCACGAACGCATTCACTGTTGAGGATGAGAAGGGGGCAGACGCTAACTACCGTGTTCAACTCCCGGAAGAGGGCGAGAGTACTGATGCTTGGGCTGCTTTAGATCCTGGTGCGGACTTACTTAGTAAGCTTAATCTGAGCTGGTCTGAGATTACTGAAGTGAACGTTGGTTCTAATACGTGGTCCCAGTCTGATACTGATGGTGCAACACGGGATGAGGCAATCACGAGCTCTGATAGTCGTATTGAGCTGTATTCTGATAATGGAAACGGTGGAACCGATTATGTTGGCCGTTTAGAATATCGCTCTGATGGCTTCATCGAGATTTATGATGAGTCTTGGAATATGGTGTCTCGGACCGTTGATCTTAGCAACCCAGACAATTTATTAACTTGGGATGATTTAACGAACCCGGCTTCTGAGGATTACGTATCTGGATTGTCTGACGCATGGAGCGAGGTTGGTAACTATTTACCGGGTGCGTTGCGCGATGATGATACAACAGCGGACGATGAACGTGATGCTCTCGTCTTTACGCAAAACCAATGGGGTGATCTGAATGCTTTCTCTGCGACAGGTGAGTTGCTTGCGCGGATCGATAGCTGGGATCATTCAGGTTACTGGCAGTCCAACATGTATGATGAGAGTGCTGGTACCTATATTGAAGGTCTCGAGTACAACACGGGCACGTCATTCAACTTCAATGATGACGATTGGAACCAGCTTGCGCGGTCTAACTCTGAGAAGCGCTATTTCTTATCAGATGCTAATGTAGAAGAATTTTACGCAGGAGAGCCTCCAGCAGATTTTTCTGAAATCACAACTTTGGACCATGTCTCGCTTCGTTGGACCAATGAAGGTTCGGGCTTTACAGCTCAAAAGTCAGACCTTGCGTCTGTCTGGGACGGCTTGATTAAAAATACGTACGGAATTCCTTCGGCAGCGGATGGTGTTGAAGGCATCTTGGATTGGGCTGATGTTACGTCTGTGTTTGTTGAGACGAATACTTGGACGGATTATGACCTCGCAGGGAATGAAACACACACTGATGGAGAGGACCGGGTTCAGTACTTTGGCGAAGGCTATTGGGCTGATAACGAGTTTGTTCTCCTTTCTGAGCATAATGAGGACCTGAATGGTCCGCTTTCAGATTACCATGTTTACGACAACATGCTCGGAGTGGTCGACACTCGCGACGGTTTTATTGTGGTTCGAGATGGTAATTGGAATGAGCTTGGTCGTTTTGTAGATTTAGAAAACGCTATCGGTTTTGACGAATTTGCTGTTGATTACGATGGTCTTGCGTCTGCTTGGGATGCGGTCAGTGCTTATCTTCCAACGGATTGGGCTGATCGTGATGAGCTGCAATTTGCTACCGATAGTGGTAATAATATTTTAGTTGTAGAAGAAGATGGCACGCTTCTTGGTCGTATCAACAATTGGTCGAACACGGAAACTTCGTCTGAGACCGTAAGAGAGAATATATCGTTTAACTTTAGACCGGCTAACGAAGACAGAGGTGATATTAATTATAATCAGTATGTGAAATCTGAAAATGGTATCATAAGTTATTCTGATACAGATATACGGACATCTGCTCCCCTTGGTGAACTTTCTGCTGAGACACTCTCCGCGATAAAGCCAATCGAAAATCAAGCTGGAATAACAATTGATGGTATAGACAGCGTTTATATACAGGATAGCACAGAGGTTCGTTTCGATGATGCCGGTGGAATAATTTCAACTTCTATAGGGTTCGAAACTTACTACTATAATGAAGATTTTGGATACATAGGCTATCAAGAAAATTACTCGGGTTCCATTAATCTTTACGATGCTTATGGCGAATTGCTCGTTGGTGAATTTAATGGAGCCTTAGTCCCTGCTGATTTCCTTGGTACTAATACCAATCAGATTTTGGAAAATTGGCTGTCAGTTTATGAAGAAATGCTCAACGAAGAATTCGAAACAACAGCTTCTTGGTCATTGATGCAGTTGGAGGGACAAACCACGATTGCGCTTGTAATTGATGATGAACAAGTTGTTGCAGTGGGTTCACCAGATATTTCGATGAGTTCTGATGGTCTGATAAATTGGCATATTGATTTTGATGGCGCAGCGATTTCTGGTTGGAATGACGCTAGCGACGGAGAAGCGAGTGTCAGTAATTATGGTGTGAAATCTGAAATATTTTACGAAAGTGATGATCCTGAATTTGGTGAAATAATGACCATCTTCGCTCCATCTGGTGATGTTGATGTAAGTGAAACTGTCTGGGAAAACTTTGTATCAGATGATATTGGTGAAATAAGATTTGAGACTTGGACCAACTACGAAGAGGGGGGGGTCGACAATCAGTATACGAGAGCAACGTTTATACCTAAGTTTTCCTCAAGTAGCGATTTGGATTGGGATAATAGTCTCTCCGTAAAGCTTGAAAAGGATTTATTCACGCTGGAAGACAATCAATATGATGAAGTTGGTGTCTATTGGCTGAACTCTAATATCGCCACGATAGACGAAGTTAATTTTCTTGGTGAAAATACGTCTGATATTTTGGGCAACTGGCTAAGTGTATTCGAAACTACTCTTGAACAACATTTAGGAAAAACTGGTGATTTCGGTTTCAAGCAAACTATCAACGGTGATCTTGTTCTAACCTTAGATGGTGAAATGGTTTCAGTTGGAGAAATTCGTATAGACGAGGAACCCAATTCGAATAACGAACTCTATTGGAGGATCGAATTTGACGCTCTTGAATTCCAGATTGCGGGCTGGAATGAACCAATGGCCGGTTTCCCTGGGGAATATGAACTTGAGACCAATGGTGTAAAATTAGTTCGTGATTATTACTCTGATGACGAAAACTTTGCCAACATGGTACAGGCTTACGCGCCCGCATCGAGTATAAACTTAAGCGGGACACCAGCTGAGGCATTCAGTTTTAGTGACGTGGCAATGATTTCTCATGGTATTTGGTATAATGACTTCCATGGTGTCGGCGTGTATAAATATCGTACAGATACTGAGTTTGTTCCGTTTGATGAAAACGGTGGCGATGATTGGGATAGTAAAATCACTGTCCAAACAGAGGAGGGTATCACGCAGTTAAAAGATGCTAATTGGGATGACATTGGTGACCCATGGATTAGCATATTGACTAGAGATGATACCGTTTCTTACGATGATTATTCACTTCACCAAAATACAGTTGAATCACTTTATGGCAATGAAAGTTGGTTTTCAGATGCAGGATATGAGTTGATAAACGGTGAAGTTTTACTTCTCGATTTCAATAAAGATGGACTGGGCGATGTGTTTCTCACCTCGGCAGCTAATGGCGGGAATTGGCAAGAATTATTATCCGTAGAGACGCTTGACCAAGTTGGGGGTATATTTGCGGGCCCAGATTATGACTTTGCACGTCTCCCATCTGATTATGAAAAGGTAGAAGACTGGATTGAAAGCTTCCAATTGTCTTTGGCTAATTTGGAATCAGATAATGCTGTAGAAATATTACTGCAGCTAAAAGATCTTTTTTCGAAAGATTTGTCTGTTCAGGTCCAAACATATCAGACCACTATAGTAGATGGAGAGTGGGACAAAGCAGTTGGTTTACGTTTCATGGAAGGTGAGAAAACTGAGGGTAGTTTCTGGATTGCAAAATTGGTCGACGAAACCTATTCAGTTTCAGTTAATAGCCCTGAAATTACTGAAATTGTAATGTCTGTAGATGAATCGCTTTACGTGGAAAATGTCTCACTCCTACACGAAATGATTGAAATAAATCGATCACAAGAGAGTGTTGTTATTGATCTTGAAAACACTGGATCACTCCAATTCAATCTTGACATTGACCTAAGTTCTCCCGTGTCATTTGATAATTTTGAGAGTGACATACTGGCGGCTAACATGTCTCTTGGTACATTTTTTGACAACGACTTCATCTCGGCACTTACCAACTTGTATGATGCTCCACTTGAAGCATCAGAGATGGAATTTGAAGAAGGTACAACATATGTAGAGGTAGCCAGTGATGGAAATTTCGAGCATTATTTTAAATTCAATAATGCCGTTACTGTTGCTGAAGTTAATGCTGCTTTGATAAATCCTGAAGCCAACGCAAATACTATAATGTCCTTTTTTGGGGTGGAAAGCATTGAAATCAACAATGATCGAACGGCGTTGTCATTCGAGATAGAAGATAATGGTATTAAGCTTACGAATAGTAGTATTGCAAACACTCAAGAAACATCATTGTCATTCGAAGGTGATGGGCTACCCAGTATAGATGGGCTTTATTCAGTGATTGCGATGGCTAACCAGCTCGTAACTAACAATTCAGATACCGAAAATGATACATTTAGCGAATTAGTCCAGGATACCGCCATGGGGATGGGATTTGATCGCTTTACTGTCAAATCCGGAGATGAAACGGTTCTAGACATATTGGCTTCAGATCAAGAAACTGAGAATTCATCATTTGACATGATTTTTGGTAACAGTGTTGTGAATTATGAAAACGCGTATTCAAATATATCTGATCTCCTCACTTCAATGGCGGAACTAGATTTCTTTGATCCGTTTTTGATTGCGGAAATGTCTGCAACGGAAAATAATTCGTCAGACTCTTTAGAATTATATGCGGAACACGACGATCAGGAATTGTTGGAGCTAGTAATACAAGGTGTCGAACAATTTGAATCTTTTGACTTTTCTTCCCTGTTGAACGAAACAAATGTTTCTGAAACAACTACTGGCATAATTTTCACTAATGAGCAGAGTCAAAATGTAATTGAAGTCACAATGAACGAAAATTTAACAATTGATGACGTATACGAGTTTTTCGAGACTGATATTTTTTAATTAAGGGCGATTAGCACAATGAATAGAGCTACTTTCGACATAAACTATAAATCGATAAATGAGAAATTTGATAGTCGTATTAAATCGTTGAATGAAGAAAGGGTGCGTGAATTAAGTCGGTTAGAGAGTCAGTTTCGTTCTCATCAAGAATATAATGAGAGAATGCAAAATCGCTCCATAGAGCAAACGAAGCAACTGTGATGACTGTGGGTAAACTTCATTTTTTGTGCACCATCAGCCTACTATCATTGGTAGGATGTGCTGGTGGTAACTCAATAACCACAACCGAATATAAAAGCAGTATAGAGGTTAATCGTGATCTAAAGTCTATTTCGAACGAGATAGACGATGGAAGTGCTTTATGGGACATCATAAATCGGTCAGATATCCAAAATCGCTTGGTTAATTTAAGTGAACTGAAATATGATATTAAGCGTGTCGAAGCGGAATTAGGTCTTGATGTTAAAGGCACTGCTGACAGCGGTTTTTCAATTGAAAAATCAGATATAACAACAGCCTTCAATCCAGCAATTACTGCTTCTAAGACTATTTACGATAGTGGTAACAGTAGTAGAAAGGTAGAAATATCTAGACTTAATTTAGAGATTGCCCAGCTTGAAACAGCACAAACAATCAATGAAAAAATTGCACTTGCAATTAATGCAAAGTTAGCCGAGGAGCATGCAGCTTCTGTTTACAAGTATCTGATTTCTTTTGATAAATATTATGAAAAAAATAAAGACAAATTAGATGAGGCAGTACAATTTGGTGTAGTTACAAAGTCTAAAATGTTAGAATTGTCGCAAAGTCTTATGTCTGTTGATGCCAAGAGAATTGCCCTCGAAGAAAACTTAATAAATGCTGATTTCCTTAAGAGCCAGAGTACGAGTCGCGATCTTGGTGACATAAACTATAATACAAACAGCCACTTTAAAGCCTTAGAAGATGGTGAAATTGAAACCACAGGCTTACAAGTTTCTGAATTAAAAAAGAAAATTGCAGACCTGCATGTTCTGAACGCTGAGGGAAACAACAAGTTAACGGTGCAAGGAATTGGGCGTTTATCTACTTCAACGGATAGTTCTGATAATGAAACGTTAGGAGTATTTGTTGGTGCTCAATTTGTATTTCCAATTTATGATAGTGGCCGCGCTGCAGCAGAAATCTCGTCATTAGGATCGGTTAGCGATCAACTGGCTTTATCAACCTCAACGATAAGAGACGCAAATTTTCAGGAAAGAAAAGTACTGAAATCTCAGAAAAAAATTAATAAAGATAAAGAGATGCTCCTTCTTAAACAACTCAAAGAGGCCAAAATCAAAAAAGAGTTAAATGAGGATTTAATTGTTTCTGGTCAGGTAAACCTGAGTGAAATTGTTATGAGTGTGATTTCTGAATTAGAACTCAAAATTAGTTTGGCAGAAAATCAGCTAAATGAAATATTATTGGATTTAGAGCTATATGGAAAAACAGGTATGGCGTGCCTCATGATAAATCTTTGTGAAGAAATTGATCAAGTTATTAATGCCTTGGATGTTGACCAAGATGGCTAATTGGAAAAAGGGTTATGGAAAGCTACTTCAAATAATATGTTCTAACCATTCCAAGAAATTCAGCAGAAAATTTGTTAAAGAGCAATTTGAAACTTTAATAGATAAGTCATTTGAAGAAAAGATAGTTTATAGTTTAGAAGTGCTAGGCTTTTCTGTTACCAGGACAATATTCAAAACTGGTGTCAACGAACCTTTTCCAGAAATCTTAATTCTAGATGATGAGATTCTCGCCGTTAGAATTAAAAACCCCTCGTCTGAGGGCGGATATTTAACTGATACCGGTGTTTTGATAACATCTGATCAATTAACTAATCGTGAGTTTAAAAAGTGTATCGGCTTCAGTCTTTTTAAGGTTTATGAAGAATTTTCAACCGTGAAGAAAAGACTAAAACACCTAAACGTTTTGAGCAGTCTAGGTATCGGTAATTTTTCGATAGTTGCAACTGCGACAGCTCTTTCAAACATTTTAGGGTTGGCTTCATCTCTTTTTGTAATGGTTGTTTACGATAGAGTACTACCCAATCAATCGAGTGAATCATTGTATGCTTTGGCGGCAGGGGTTCTTATTGCTATAATGTTTGATATTGGGCTGAAATCCATTAGAAGCAGTTTCTTGGAGCATGCGGCCACACAAACTGACCATCGAATTGTAGAAGACATTTTTGAACAATACGTTGAAAGTGCGAAAGATAATAGAACTCGGTCCATAGGTGCGCTTTCGACGATCGTAAGAGACTTTGAGAGTTATCGGGATTTCATTAGTTCAGCTACGATATTGGGTCTGATTGATCTCCCGTTTGTATTTATATTTATTAGCGTAATTTATCTTATTGGTGGTCCGCTGGCAATCATACCCTTGGTTGCTGTACCCTTATTGATTTTTGGCGTTTTGTTTGTTCAACCATTTCTTGTGAAAATTTCAAATAACCTTTCAAAGGCGACACAGTCACGGCAATCAAACCTTGTCGAAATTTTAAATGGGCTGGACGCTGTTCGGACCAACGGTGCTTATTCAATAATGAAAGGCCGTTTCAAACAACAATCTGAGAATTACTCAGTGCTGTCGAACAAATCAAAAAAAGTATCAGGCTTTACAGGGGGGTTAATCAATACGGTCCAGCAAGTTTCACAAGTTGCAATTATACTATATGGATTCCATCTGTTTGTTGTTCAAGAAATTACCATGGGAGCCATTATTGCAACTGTTATCTTGTCCGGGCGTTCCCTTGCCCCTTTATCCAAGATTGCACAAACTCTATCACGTGCAAATAGCTCCTATGCATCCTATCAGAACCTGAAAAGTTTTCTGTCAGAGAACCGGGTAGTGAGAGATCAAAATGGTATTAATTTATTGTCTGATAGCCAGATTGCAATTTCTCTTAGCAACGTAACTCTGAGGTTATCAGAAGCAGGACAACCATTATTTGAACAGTTGTCTTTAAACATTAAAAAGGGTGAAAAAGTCGCAATTATTGGGAAATCAGGAGCAGGGAAAACTTCATTAGTTCGTTTGCTGGCAGGTTTATCTCAGCCGGAGACTGGAAATATAAGACTTTTTGAAAATGATATTCGTGCGTATGAACGCTCAGATATCACTGAAAAAATGGGTATTGTTTTTCAAGATAGTTGGCTGTTTTCCGGTACTTTGCGTGAAAATATTACGTTAGGTGATTCCGAGCTTGCGGACGACGAGATCCTAAGTGTTTTGAGCAAATGTGGGCTTGGCTTCTCTGATGAAGCTTCAGATACTATACTCGAAATGGGAATTGAGGACCGAGGGTCGAACCTTTCTGGGGGACAAAAACAAGCTATTTGCTTGGCTCGCGCTTTAGTGAGACAGCCAAAAGTTGTCGTTTTTGACGAGCCGACTAGCGCGATGGACCAACTGACTGAAAAAACCTTTGTTGAGAATTTTATTAATAACTTCTCTGGAGTTACAGCGGTATTAGTTACTCACAAACCAAATATGTTGAAAATTTGTGATAGAGTTATTGTGATGGATCAGGGTGCCATAAAATGGGATGGCCCGATTACTGATTATCTTAAGCTTGCAAGCCAGAAAGCTAAAAATCCATGAATTCCTCTTCAGGCTCTTCAAATGATCGCCTCATTAAGTTAATTTTTTTGTTGATTATATCAGCTCTTTTGGTTTCGTTCATTTTTTGGGCAAAAAATACTAAGCTAGATCTATTGACCCGTGGGATGGGTCGTGTGGTTGCTGCTGAAGAAAATAGTGTCGTTCAATCGTCTGAAACTGGCACAATTTTATATCTAAACGTGCGAAAAGGCGATCTCGTTGAAGCCGGTGATTTGTTAGCTTCAATTAATCCAACAGCCGCTCAAGGGCTGCTAAGCGAGTTAGACGCTCGTAAAAAAACTATCGAAATACAGCTTGCGAGATTAGACTTAGAAATAAGCGGGTCAACCGTCAATGAACTCAAAAAGTTACTCCTTAAATACGATGATAATGCTGCTGCAGCGCAGATAGCGCTATTTACGGCTAGAGAAACGACGCTTCAGCAAGAACTGGCGAGCCTTGGCGCAGATCATCTGAGCACTATTGAAAGTCGTATTGAGAAACAAAAAGAACTAGTTGGCGTTACTGAGCTGATTGACATACTTGAGGAAGAACGGAACGAAATTCTTCCTTTGGTTGAAAAGGGTGTTTTAGGAAGATCGGAAAAATTTCGACTGGATAGAGAGAAAAGCCGTCTCCTCGCTCAAGTTGAAGTCTTAAACGCTCAACTTAATCAAATCGATTTTTTAATTGTTTCAAAACTGGGTGAAATTGAACTCGTTAAAAATAAATTTTTTGAGTCTGCATTTGAAGAACGTGCGCAGCTGATGGCACAGCTATACGAAACTACTAGCAAGATCCCAACATTAGAAGAAGATTTAAACGCTACTGAACTTACGTCACCAATAACTGGTGTCGTAAATGAACTCAATATTAACTCGGTTGGAGCTTTTGTTAGAGCTGGCGATATAATTGCGGAAATAGTTCCGTCAAGCGACGACTTAATCATTCAAGCATTTATAGACCCAAAAGATATTGGTTTAATTGAACCTGGTCAGCCTTGCCGTATTGCTTTGACTGCTTTTGACGCTTCGCGCTACGGTTATATGTCTGGCGAGCTGATACGGGTGGCACCTGATACTATTTATCGAGAAGATACAGGCAACTATATGTTTGCTATAGATATTAAATTTAAAAATAAACTTCGTGATGCGCGTGATCAACCTATAGCAGTACTGCCTGGTATGGTTGCACAAGTGGATGTTGTTCGAGGTGAACGTTCGATTCTCGAGTATATTTGGCAGCCAGTTGCAAAAATTAAGGATGATGCTTTCCGTCAATAAGTTTGTGAGTTAATCTCGCTGAGTAACTTTTTCATGATTTTATCTTATCTTTAGAAGAATTTTTTCGTGTCGCCATAGAAAACTTTTAGAGGCAGGCATGCTTAACAACTAACGTCTTACCAAAACAAGGATCTCTATTTAGGTATTCTAAAACGAGCCTTAGCGACGTCCTATGTACAGTTGAGATGTGTGTCAGCTTCACGCATTCTCAAATATAGAATTGAAAAACGTCGCTATTCTTCCTTAGAAGCGTCAATGATTGAGTACTTAATTTAGATTATACCTCTCAATCTGATGCTTGAGGTAATTAGGCTGACAGTAGGCCATAAACTGCCTCACCAGCAGTGGCCTTAAGACCTTCTTACATTAATAATTATCATTACTAATCAAATATTTGCTGTGCGTTCTTACATCTGATTTAATAAACGTGTGCGCGTTATTGGCGGTTTTAGCCACTATACTTAGCCGCTCAATTCGCGAGGGTAGGTTCCCCCATTCCTTGCAATTAACAGGTAACTTAACAGGGAATTTTTCTGTTTGAACACAGATGAAGAGTTCACTCCTGATACTGTGCCGCTGCTCTGGCTGAGTGGCGGCAATTATTGAGCGCCGCATCAATCTGATGCTTGCAATCATTAGTTTGATAGCACCGTTCAGCCTCTTCTCGTTGTTAGATCACGTCTTGCCATTTTTAAATTTTGAGAAGCTGAACTTATCACAGAAAATCTATCCGATAGCCGGATCGGGGGAAATGGACGCACACATTACCCACATCTACGGCGTAGCGTTCAATAACGACGGTCTCGGCATCGGCATAGCGTAATCTCCCTGCAACGGGTTGCTCGCCGCCATTTACGTCAGGACGGACCGTTACGGACTGTCCAACTGAGAGGCCCTGAGGGTCATTTGGCTCCACACCGACCTCGGCGGTCGGTTCTAGGCTCTTTGCGCGCGAGATGGCATCTCGCGGATCCATATCGCTGCAGGCTCCATGGCCGATGCCTTGGATATTAGCTTCCCAACGAACAAGGTCTTTGAACGCTGACAGGAATGACGGCCCATCGGCCCATCGACCGCGTAAAAACCAGACCAC
>Ga0206127_1004302_pt1 | contig 12627 bp, 13 predicted proteins | sample Helgoland_Spring_6_FD_148646 | JGI IMG/M metagenome (GOLD analysis project Ga0206127, IMG submission 148646) | Pelagic subsurface seawater microbial communities from Kabeltonne, Helgoland, North Sea - Helgoland_Spring_Bloom_20160419_1 | ecosystem: Environmental > Aquatic > Marine > Epipelagic ...
CTGCAAACTCCTTTGCAAAAGTTGAATGGATGCAGCCAGAACTATTTAAACTTACCAATCAATTTCAAGTTACTTTTTTTGCTAATAATACATTATACGACAAGACATTTACTTTTAAAAAAAATACTATACGAGAAAATGGTTTAAAGCTAATTCCAGAGATTAACAAAAGAGGAATTCTCGCAAAATAAATTCATACCTTGTAGAATCTATTTTTATAAAAAATAATAGGTAACAAAAAAGTATCTTTCATTGGTCTATCCGAATAAACCTTTTGAAATTTAATCTCAATAAAATTTGTTTTGTAATTACTAGAGTTTATGAATAGCTTTTCTTTCTTTGATAGAGAAAACACCTTCAAGGAATTAACTTCAAAAGAATTTGATGTGTTAATTGTAGGAGGGGGGGTTACGGGTGCAGGAATTGCTTTAGATGCTGCTTCTAGGGGAATGTCTGTTGCATTGGTAGAAAAAAATGATTTTGCCTCAGGAACAAGCAGTAAATCTACAAAGCTCATTCATGGCGGTTTAAGATATTTGAAGCAATTTGATTTTTGGTTAGTAAAAGAGGTGGGAACAGAGCGGGCTATTGTTCATGGTTTAGCGCCTCATCTAGTTATTCCAGAAAAAATGATTTTACCGTTGGTTGAGGGCGGAACTTATGGTTCATGGCTAACTTCTATTGGGCTTAAAGTATATGACGTTTTAGCAGCTGTTGAGGGAGACGATAAACGAAAAATGTTAAGTAAAAAAGAAGCATTAAAGATAGAGCCCTTACTTCCTGAAAATATTTTAAAAGGAGCTGGGTACTATGCAGAATATAGAACCGATGATGCTCGTTTGACGCTAGAGCTTATAAAAACATCTTTACGTTATGGAGCAAAACCACTTAATTATTTAGAGGTTACAGATTTCTTGTACGAGAACACTAGGGTTTCGGGCGCTAAAGTGAAAGATACGTTAACTAACAAAGTATTTGATATTAAATCCAAATACGTTGTAAATGCTACCGGTCCTTGGGTAGACGGTTTGCGGCAGAAAAACCAATCTAGCGCTAATAAAAAACTACGATTGTCTAAAGGGGTTCATTTGGTAGTTAATCACGATAGATTTCCTATTAATCAATCTGTATATTTTGATATTCCTGACGGCAGAATGATGTTTGCTATACCAAGAGGGGGAAGTACCTATTTTGGAACTACAGATACCAATTATCAAGAAAATAAAAACGACGTAAGAACAAGTTTAGTAGATGCTATGTATCTTATATCTGCAGTAAATAATATGTTTAATGGTGTTTCTATTTCAATTAATGATATAAAATCTTCATGGGCTGGTTTACGCCCTCTTATTCATGAGGAAGGAAAACCAGCCTCGGAATTGTCAAGAAAAGATGAAATATATGTGTCTAATACTGAATTAATTTCAATTGCTGGAGGAAAATTAACTGGGTATCGAAAAATGGCAGAACGAATTGTAGATTTAATCAATAAGAAATATTTACGCCGTTTTAGTAAGGTGTTTGAAAAAGTTAAAACAGAAAAAATTGTACTTTCAGGGGGTTCATTTACAAACCACCAAGAGGTTTTAAGCTATATAAAAACGATTCAAGAAAGGATAACAAAATTAGGTTTTGAAGAAAAGATTGCTGCTTATTTTGTGTATAATTATGGCAAACAAACGGATGTTATTTTAACTAAATTCGATAAATTAAGTGATGTAGACATAGAACAAAGAATGATAAAAGCTGAAGTTTGGTTTAGTATTTTATACGAGTCTGCTTGTTCTCCTGTTGATTTTTTTATGCGGAGAACCGGAAGAGCTTACTTTAACATAGACAGCGTTTATAAGCATTTGAACCTTGTCTTGACAGAATTCTCGACACATTTTTCTTGGAATAATGAAATCCTTAATAAAAAGAAAGAGGAGTTGAATAAAGAACTAAAATCAATTACTTCATTTACCTAATTTACTAACTTTTTTCGTGTTCTTCTAGATCTTTTGTAAGATCCAAGTTTCTTAACGTTGGGTTTACAACCCCTGTAACCACAACTGTTATTAATGTCATGGTGCCGCCAAAAACTACCGCGGTGACTGTACCCATTAGTTTTGCTGTTAACCCGCTCTCAAAAGCACCTAACTCATTAGAAGATCCTACAAACATTGAGTTAACAGAAGAAACTCTTCCTCGCATTTCATCGGGTGTTTTTAATTGAAGAATTGTTTGTCTAATAACCATAGAAACTCCATCTGTGACTCCACTAAAAAATAAGGCAACTACAGATATCCAGAAGACAGAAGAAATTCCAAAGACAATAATACAAATACCGAAACCAAAAATAGCTGCTAATAGTTTCTTTCCTGCGTCTTTACTAATTGGAATATATGCTGTGACTAACATTGTTAAAAAAGAACCAATAGAGGGTGCTGCCACTAAAATACCAAAACCTTGTGGTCCTACTTTTAAAATATCTTCAGCAAAAACTGCTAGTAAAGCAATTGCTCCACCAAATAAAACAGAAAACATGTCTAAGGTAAGCGCTCCTAAAATTGCTTTAGTTTTAAACACAAAGCGAACACCTTCTTTTAGGCTTTGTAAAACAGGCTCACCAATTTTTGGGTTTAAAACAGGCTTTCTTTTTATTTTAAATAATACAAAAAAGGAAAAAGTCACTAAGAAAAAAATAACACTTAAAGACCAATGAACGCCAATCCAATTAATAGAAAAACCAGCAAAAGAAACCCCTAAGACTCGAGCCATTTGCCATAAAGAACTGTTCCATGTTGCTGCATTTGGGTATATTTTTTTTGGAACTATTAATGCTACTAAAGAAAAAATAATTGGCCCAAAAAATGCCCTCAAAAAACCTCCAAAAAAAACAAATGCGTAAATTATATATAGAATTGTTTGTTTGGAAAGTGTATTGTTTAGTGCTTCTGACGTAACCCAAAAAAGACCAAAACTTATTAAAGAAAAAGCAGCAATACATAATGCTAGTAAATTTCTTTTTTCTTTTTGATCAACAATATGCCCGGCAAACAAAGCCATTGATAGAGCGGGAATTATTTCCATTAACCCAATAAGACCTAGGTATAAAGGATCTCCTGTAAGTTCATATACTTTCCACTCAATAACAATAAATTGCATTGACCATCCAAAAACTAAAGCAAAGCGTACCAATAAAAAAATATTAAACTCTTTTATTCTTAATGCTGCATATGGGTCTTTGTTTTTCATCTGCCTCGATATAAACTAGTCTACTACCTTTTTAGATCCATTAATATTGCAAAAGCGTTATTGATGTCTTTTTCTTTAACTACAAGAGTGATTTCATTTGTTGTAGATATAATTTCTTGCAATGGAATGTTTGCCCAGGCCAGTTGTTTTAAAATAAAATAATACACTCCTGGTTGTTCTAAATTTTCTTTTGGTAATTTGATTGTAATTGATGCTAAATTCTTGATATTATGAATTAATTTTTCTTTTATAAAAAACTCTTTTACATAAGGTAACATTGCCTCTCCTACAACAATATTTGTTTCAAAAATACCTTGTGAAACAGTAATAAATGAATCGCTATTATTAGCGGCTTCATTTAATATTCTTGCAATCTCTTTAAAGAGCGTACTTGTGTTCTTAAAGGTAAAATCACTAAGATCTGAACGAACAATAAAGTCACCCAAAGAAAGAGTAAATTTTCTAATGTTTTTTCTTATTCTTAACTCATTTGCTGGAGATAGTCTGTTAATAGCCATCATAACAGCACCCGCTTTTACTTGTTTTTTTAATAAGATTGAAACCTCAGGGAGAATAACTCTAGCTAAAGAAGATACATTGATAAGTTTTTCATTAAGTGCCTCCTCTAGAAATGGGGTTTTTCTAATTGTGCTTTCAACTGCTTCTTGAATTGTTTTCACTGTAACTTTATTTTTTGGACGCTTTTTTAAGAATATTAATCTAATTGTTTTGTTAGCTCTTCAAAAACTCTCTTAGCGTCTTTTCCTTTATAAAGAACAGAATAAACTGCATCAATAATAGGAGTTCTTGCACCATTTTTGTTTTTAATTTTATAGGAGCTTTTAGTAGCATAATATCCCTCTGCCACCATGCTCATTTCTAACATTGCAGATTTAACAGTATAGCCTTTACCGATCATATTACCAAACATTCTATTTCTACTGAAGGTAGAATAACCAGTTACTAATAAATCACCTAAATATGCGGAGTTATTAATGTTTCTCTTCATTTTATGAACTTTTTTTATAAAACGCTTCATCTCTCGTATAGAGTTACTCATAAGCACAGATTGAAAATTATCTCCATAACCTAAGCCGTGAGATATTCCTGCTGCTATAGAAAAAATGTTTTTTAGCATCGCGGCATATTCTGTTCCTATAATATCATCTGATATTTTAACACGGATATACCTACTTTGTAGCCAACCTCCAACCGTCTTTGCTTTGTCTTCATCTTGACAAGCTATTGTTAAATATGAAAGTCTTTCCATAGCAACCTCTTCTGCGTGACATGGCCCTGTAATAACTCCAATGTTTTTATACGGAACATTGTATTTTTCGTAAAAATGCTCTCCTACAATCAAACCTGTTTCTGGAACGATTCCTTTAATTGCTGAAAAAACTATTTTATGTTCTAAACTCTCCGTTAATTTTTCAAGTTCTAAAGTTAAGAAGGCGGAGGGAATTGCAAAAATTAAGATATCATAATTAGACACGGCCTTGTTAATATCGTTTGAAAGGTCTAATTGAGAAGGGTGAAGTTCTGCGGAACTTAAGTAATTTGGATTGTGTTTGTTTAGGTTTATGTGTTCTGCGGCATATGTGCTTCGCATATACCAGCCAACAGTATCTAGATTTTCACACAACATTTTCACAATGGCGGTTGCCCAGCTACCTCCTCCTAAAACCGCTACTTTTGAGTGATTATTCATTCTAGACTTTTAAATATTTTTTCAAAAGTAATAATTCTTAAATCTAATATCTATTACTCCGTTGATTTATTATATTTGTTTTAATCAATACCACTATAATGACTATACAAATAATAAATAAGTCTAAACATCAAACACCTTCTTACGAAACCATTCTTTCTGCAGGAATGGATTTACGCGCTAATATTAGTGAATCATTAATATTAAAGCCTTTAGAGAGAGTAATTGTAAAAACCGGTTTGTTTATTGCGTTGCCTGCTGGTTTGGAAGCTCAGGTGAGACCAAGAAGTGGATTGGCTGCTAAAAGAGGGATTACCGTATTAAACAGCCCAGGAACGGTAGACGCAGATTACAGAGGAGAAATAGGGATAATATTGGTTAATTTATCTAATGAAGACTTTTTAATAAAAGACGGAGAACGAATAGCTCAATTAATAATAGCTAAACACGAACAAATTACTTGGAAAGAGGTTTCAATTTTAGATAAAACAGAAAGAGGAGAGGATGGATTTGGAAGCACTGGTGTTTAAAAAGCCACTGTTAGACTGTGGCTTTTTGTTAGATTTTTTATATTACTGATTGTCTATAGCTTCTTTTATTTTAACTTCTAATTCTTCTGATAAATCTGGATTATCTTTTATTAATGATTTAACCGCATCTCTTCCTTGTCCTAGTTTGGTTTCTCCATAACTAAACCAAGACCCGCTCTTTTTTACGATTCCAAGCTCTACACCAATATCTAAAACTTCTCCAACTTTAGAGATACCCTCTCCGTACATAATGTCAAATTCTGCTATTTGAAATGGTGGGGCAACTTTGTTTTTAACGACTTTTACTTTTGTTTGATTACCTATTACCCTATCTCCATCTTTTATTTGTGTTCTTCTTCTTATGTCTAATCTTACAGAAGCATAAAACTTTAATGCGTTACCCCCTGTGGTTGTTTCGGGGTTACCAAACATAACTCCTATTTTTTCTCGTAACTGATTAATAAAAATAACAGTACATTTTGTTTTGCTTATTGTTCCTGTTAACTTACGTAGCGCTTGTGACATTAAACGGGCATGAAGACCCATTTTTGAATCACCCATTTCACCTTCAATTTCTGATTTAGGTGTTAAAGCAGCTACAGAATCTATCACAACAATATCGATTGCTCCTGAACGAATTAAATTATCAGCTATCTCTAAAGCTTGTTCTCCGTGGTCTGGTTGAGAAATAATTAAATTATCTATATCTACACCTAGATTTGATGCATAAAAACGGTCAAAAGCGTGCTCTGCGTCAATAAAAGCGGCTATACCTCCTGCTTTTTGTGCTTCTGCTATAGCGTGAAGTGTTAATGTTGTTTTTCCTGAAGATTCTGGGCCATATATTTCTACAACCCTACCTCTTGGATAGCCACCAACACCCAAAGCTAAATCTAAACCTAAAGATCCTGAAGAAATTGCCTCTACTTCTTCTACAACAGAATCGCCCATTTTCATAACAGATCCTTTACCATAAGTTTTATCTAGCTTATCTAATGTTAGTTGTAGTGCTTTTAATTTTGCTTGTTTTTCTTTATCTTTTGACATAAATCTAGTTTATTTTTCCAATTTCTATTTCAGTATCACAAGGTACAAAAATTGAATAGTTTTTTTTATTAGAAAAAGATTATTTTTGATTCGTTTTTTTATTTTAATGAGTACTCATAAACACTTTATATTTCATAAGCCCTACGGAACTATTTCTCAATTTGTAAATCCTAATAAGAGGAGAAAAAAATTACTAGGTGAGCACTATGATTTCCCAAAAAAAACAATGGCTATAGGTAGATTAGATGTTAATTCTGAGGGGTTACTTCTTTTAACAACAGATGGAAAGGTAAGTGAATTTATAAGAAGTAAAAAAATAGAAAAGGAATACTATGTCCAAGTAGATGGTAATATTACAAAAGAGGCTATTAAAAAATTAAAACAAGGGGTTGAAATAGGTTTTGATGGAAAGAAATATTTAACTAAAAATTGTCAAGCATCAATTATAAATAATCCCAACTTTAAAAACAGAACTCAAAAAATTAGAGATGACAGACACGGACCAACTAGTTGGATTTCTATAACTATAACAGAAGGAAAGTTTAGACAAGTTAGAAAAATGACCGCAGCTGTAGGATTTCCAACTTTAAGATTAATAAGAGTAAGAGTTGGGGAAGTTTTACTAGAGGGAATTGATTTAGGAGAAGTAAAAGAGGTAAAAAGTTTTGTTTAGTTTTTCAACATTTTAATATGAGGAATATCATCTTCTAAATATTGTTCTCCTTTTTGTTCGAAACCTAAGTTATTGTAAAAATTTATAAGATATGCTTGAGCTGAAATTAAAATTTCTTTTTCTTTGAATTTTTTTTCTATGAACTCTATTGAGTTTTTAACTAGATGATCTCCATATTTAAATCTTCTGTGAGTTTTTTTCACTATAATTCTTCCAATACTTGATTTTGAAAAATAGTCTCCTGGTTTAAAAACCCTCGCGTAAGCTATTAGTATAGAATCTTTATAACCTAACACATGATATGCTAATTGATCTTTTCCATCAAGGTCTTGATAGACACAATCTTGTTCTACTACAAAAACCTCTGATCTTAATTGTAAGATAGAATATAGCTCTTGAGTAGATAATTGATTAAAGTCTTTTATTTTAAAATTTAACTTAGACATCCTGTAATTTTATCAACTCTTTTCTGGTGTCTTCCTCCTTCAAATTCTGTATCTAAAAAAATCTCTACCATTTTTATTGCTTGAGGAATGGAAGTAAATCTAGCTGGTATACATAAGATATTAGCATTATTATGTTGTCTTATTAATTCTACTATTTCCTTTGTCCAACATAAACCGGCCCTAACCTCTTTATATTTATTTGCTGTCATAGCAACACCATTAGCACTTCCACAAATTAATATACCAAAAGAAGATTTTTTTAAAACAATATCTTGTGCCACAGGATGAACATAATCAGGATAATCTACACTATTATTTGTGTCTGTTCCATGATTATCTACGGTTATATTTTTACTTCTTAAAAATTCTGTAATAGCAAATTTATAATCTGTGCCGGCGTGATCATTCCCTATAGATATATTCATAAAATATTGATTTATATAATATTAATTATATACAAAAATACAAATAGATAAGGTTATCAACAGTGATAGAAATAATAATTAAGAAAATTATTATTAACTTTTTGTTTATCAATTGATTAATGGTTTTTTATTAAATGTTAAAAACTAGTAATAACCCTTTAAAAATAAAATTTTATTATTCATTTAATTTATTATGTAATTTTTTAATTAAAAAAATCAAAATAACTTTTCATTTTTTAATATGTATTTATAAACAATTTTTATTAGAAAAATAAAGGGTTATTAACTAATAATTAGTTAAGAATAAATGTTTATACTCTAATATATATATGTTAATAACTTAAAAAAAATATTGATTTAAAAGAGATTAAAAAGCTAATAAAATGTGAAAGATTTTTAATAAGTAACAAAAACAAATAATTAAATAGATTTAAATATTAACTATTCACAATCTATAATATTTATTAAATATAATTTTTAAAATTAAAAAGATAAATAATAATAATATAGATTGTTAATAAAGCTTTTTTTAATTAATTAAAAATAGAACTGCATTTTGTTTGATTGTTACATTTAAAGAACCATTTCCTATTATTTCTCCATCTGCTTCTATGGTTGAATTATAATTATCCAAAATTTTTAATTCTCTTGTTTTATAGTTAGTTACTTTTCTATGATGTATTATATCACCGTTATATAATTTAGGAATATTAAAAAGTAAATCTAAAAAAGAAATATTTTTAACAATAGTTATATCTAATAAACCATCTTTTGGATTTGGATCTTTTGTAACTCTCAAACCCCCACCAGAATATTTACAAATTCCAAATAATATCATTAAACATTGTTCATTAATAGTTTTATTATTAATAATAATTCTATACTTAGTTTTTTTGTAAGAAAACAAACTATATAAACCACTTACTACAAATGCCAACGATCCTATTTTTTTTAAGTAATTTAAATTCTTAACAACATATCCATCATAACCCGTTCCTGCAAGGTTATTAAAGTATTCTTTCTTTCCATTCAATAATGTTATACAACCAATATCTTGTAAAACTGTAGTGTTTTTTACAATTACATTTATTGATTTTTTAATTGAATTAGGAATATTATACGTTTTTATCCAATCATTACCAGTTCCTAACGGAATTACTCCAAGTTTAATTTTAGATGTTTTTATATATCTTTGCTTCATTATTCCGTTTACAACATGATGTAGAGTTCCATCACCACCTACGGAAATAATATTTCTATATCCTTGTTTAATAGCTTTATCAACAAGAATTACTTCGTGTTTTCTGTATTCTGTGAAAGAGTAAGAAAAATTAATATTTTTTAATTTTAAAATATAAGTAATTATTTCCCATGATTTTTCAAAATTACTATTACCAGAATGTGGATTAACAACAATAAAAAATGAATTTAACATAGATAACAATATAAAAGGAATATATAAGAATGAATGATAATTGTTTAATTATCTTACTTACATATATAATTTTGTATTTTTCTAAAATATAAAGATTGAAGACTTATGAGTAGAAAGAAAAAAATTTACAAAAAGAAAGGAAAAATAATAAAAGATTTAACAAAAAATATATTTAAAATACTGAACAAAGATTCTAGTAAACATTATAATTACAAACAAATATCAGCAAAACTTGGTGTATCTGATACAGATGGTAAAACACAAATTCTCCAAAAACTTGTAGAACTTACAGGATCTAAAAAAATTAAAGAAATAGACAGAGGAAAATTTCAAATTAATAACGATAGAAAATACCATATTGGAACTTTAGATATTACATCAAACGGCAATGGTTATTTCATATCAGACGATTTTGAAAAAGATATATTTATTCCTTCTAATAATTTAGGAAAGGGTCTTCAAAACGATACAGTAAAAGCTTATATATATAAAAGAAATAGAAGTAATAAATTAGAAGCAGATATTGTAGAAATTATAGAAAGAGATAAAACATCTTTTGTAGGTGTTTTGCAATTAAGTAAAAATTTTGGTTTTGTTATTTGTGATAATAATAAAATGTATACTGATGTTTTTGTACCAAGATCAAAAATAAATAACGCTGATCATGGAGATAAAGTTCAAGTAACAGTAACAGACTGGCCAGAAAACTCAAAAAATCCTTTTGGAAAAATAACACAAGTATTAGGAAAACCAGGAGATCATAATACAGAAATTCATTCAATTTTATTAGAGTATGGTTTACCTTACGAGTTTGAAAAAGAAGTAGAGGAAGAGGCTAATAAATTATCTTTAAATATAACTAAAGAAGAGATATTGAAAAGAAGAGATATGCGTCAAGATTTAACATTCACAATTGACCCTAAAGATGCAAAAGATTTTGATGATGCTTTGTCTTTTAAAAAATTAGATAATGGAAATTTTGAAATAGGAATTCATATAGCAGATGTGTCTCATTATGTTCAACCAGATACAATATTAGATACAGAAGCATTCAGTAGAGCTACATCTGTTTATTTAGTGGATAGAGTTGTTCCTATGCTTCCTGAAATTTTATCTAACGGAGCTTGTTCTTTACGTCCAGAAGAAGAAAAATTAACTTTTTCTGCTGTATTTGAGCTTAATAATAAAGCTAAAATTATTAAAAAGTGGTTTGGTAGAACCGTTACTTATTCAGATAAGAGGTTTGCTTATGAAGAAGCCCAAGCTATTATAGAGACTCAAAAGAACCATATATCCTCTAACGTTTCAATTACAGGAGAAGCTTATGATGTTAAAGAAGAAATATCAGATGCTATTTTGAAATTAAATGAATTATCTAAAATATTAAGAGAGAATAGGATGAAAAATGGGGCTATATCTTTTGATAGGGTAGAAGTAAAATTTAATCTAGATAAAGATGCAAATCCTGTTGGAGTTTATTTTAAAGAAGCTAAAGATGCAAATAAACTAATAGAAGAGTTTATGTTATTAGCAAACAGAAAAGTTGCAGAATTTATAGGAAAAAATAATAATCAACCAAGTAATAAAACTTTTATATATAGGGTTCATGATGAACCAGATATTGAAAAGTTAGCAACTTTACAAAACATTGTTTATAATTTCGGTTATAAAATGGATACTCAAACAAGAGAAAGCACTACCCAAAGTTTAAATAAGCTATTAAAAGATGTTCATGGTAAAGCAGAGGCAAACATGATAGAAACACTAGCAATAAGATCTATGAGTAAAGCTGTTTATACCACACAAAATATTGGTCATTATGGATTAGCGTTTAATTACTATTCTCATTTTACATCACCTATTCGTAGATACCCAGATGTAATGACTCATCGACTATTACAACACTACTTAGACGGAAAAAATTCACCAAAACAAGATGATTATGAAGTAAAATGTAAACACACATCAAAGCAAGAAGAACTTGCGTCAAAAGCAGAAAGGCAATCTATAAAATACATGCAAGTTAAATATATGCAAGATCATTTAGATGAAGAATTTACTGGTGTAATATCAGGGGTTACTGAATGGGGTCTGTATGTTGAAATTACCTCTAATAAATGTGAAGGAATGGTTAGAATTAGAGATATTAAGAATGATTATTACATATTTGAAGAGAAACAACACGCAATAGTAGGACAAACAACAAAACATATTTATCAATTAGGAGATGAGGTAACTGTAAAAGTAAAAAACACAGATTTAGAGAGAAAACATTTAGATTTTACACTTATAGAACAATAGATAATTAAATAAGATGTTTATTAATTAAGATTTGCAATTAAAAAAAAATGAAAAATTACACCCTATTATTTATTATATTAATTAATACATCATTATTATTTGCTCAATCTACTAAGACAACGTCTTTAGGTGATTTTTATAAAATAAAAATATTTAGTGGTATAAAATTGGAATTAATAAAAGACAAAGAAAATAAATTAGAAATAAAAAATAATGAAACAGACAGAGTTAGATTTAAAAATAACAACGGAGTTTTAAAAATAAGTTTAAAGTTTCCAGATAATTTATCTGCTAAAGAGACAGAAGTTAAATTATATTACAAACAAGATATTCTGGTAATAGATGGAAACGAAGGCTCATCAATTACAGGAAACGGTATTTACCAAACAAATTTAGAGGTTAAAGCTCAAGAGGGCGCAACTATTCAATTAAATATAGACACCAAACATTTAAAGGTTAAATCAGTAACAGGCTCCATTATTAAGCTTACGGGAAAAACAAAAAATCAAGAAATAGAAGTAGATTTATATGGTGTTTATCATGGATATGGTTTAGAGATATTAGGCAATACAATAGTAAAATCTGGAATTGGATCGAAAGCAGAGATCAAAACAGGAGAAACATTAAATGCTAAAGTAAGTTTTGGAGGGTCTGTTTTATACAAAGGAACACCAGAAGTAAAACAAACAAAAAAAGTAGCAGGCGGAATTATAAAGCAAATGAATTAATTCATTGAAACGTTTTCGTATCTTTGTTAAATAAATTTAAATTAAACAATGACTTTTAATATATTTCTTTTAGGTATGCCAAGCGTAGGTTCTT
>Ga0206127_1004315_pt1 | contig 12601 bp, 8 predicted proteins | sample Helgoland_Spring_6_FD_148646 | JGI IMG/M metagenome (GOLD analysis project Ga0206127, IMG submission 148646) | Pelagic subsurface seawater microbial communities from Kabeltonne, Helgoland, North Sea - Helgoland_Spring_Bloom_20160419_1 | ecosystem: Environmental > Aquatic > Marine > Epipelagic ...
ACTACAGCTTTATTAGGCGTAAATTTGTTTGAGGCTGCGCCGTTTTTTTCCGCAACTCCATTAGGTTTATCTTCTGGATATACTGGCTCAGATTTTTGGTCTGGCTGAATTTCTTCTTTAGGCGCGTCGTTTGTTGCAACTTCATCTGCAACTTCATCAGTCGTAGCTTCAGCCTTATCTTTTGCAACAGGCTTGTTGCTTACGTCTGCTTCTACGTCTGCGTCTACTTCTGCGTCTGGGCTTGAAGTTGTTTCCGCTTCAGGAAGTTCAGCTTTTTCTTTTGGCAGTGGCCGCAATCCAAAGCTGTCAGCTTCCATACGCGCAAGCATTGCCTCTGCGTCTGAGCCATCAGTCGCCTCAAGAACTGCACGAACTTGGCCCATGTATTTTGTGTATCTGCGACGACGTGCTTCGGCTTTCTTGCCAACGCCAACATCATTGCTTTTTTCAAGCTCAATGATTTCGGCTGCCTCACGCTTTGCACGTTCTGTGAAAGCTTTAAGACTTTGCAGCAGTGCTTCGTCTGCTAACGCATCATCAAGCTGGTCTTGAGATGTATTCTTAGAAGGGTCGTTTACTTCTTTTCTAAGTCTGTCTGATGTAATTCTCGCTGCTTCAGACGCTTCATTTAGTTGACGTCTTGTTGCAGCTAGATCGTTTGCATAGTCTCCTACTACTGGTCTAAGTAAATCTATTTCAGCCTGAAGCTCTAATGCTTCTTGCGCCTCTAATTCCGCTTGCTGTTCTTGTGCAATTATTTCTTCTGGGCTTAGAGCTTCTTTAGGAGCTTCAATTTGATTAAGTGGTCTACCATCTTCGTTCAAGCCAAACAATTCGTTTACTTGTTTTTGAGACATCCCCTGAATTTCTTCATTGGTATAGCCAACTTTAGACAGTGCCTCTGCTTGTTTCCCGCCAATCTTTGCACCAGCAATAGCTGATGGAACACCCAGTGCGCCACCTATTACGCCGCCTGTAGCCGCACCAATGGCTGCGCTACCTAACACCTGCCCAGTGCTAAACTCGTCTTGTAGACCTATAGTCACGTCCCGTGCTTGCGTAGCTGCGCTGTGAACTGCCTCTACGCCACCACCGATAGCCGCTTCAGCGGCAGCGGCTTTTCCTACGCCAGATTTAATGCCAGAAGATAGTGCGCCCTTGCCAGCCGCTACACCTACGCGCGCGCCTGTCACTGCTCCTTTGAAGCCAGCAACGCCAGGAATAAGGTTTGTCGGGTCTTTTATTATTGCACCAGCAATGTCTGGAATTGCAGACACGCCTCGACCACCTTCTTGAAAGAAGTTAGGAAGCTGTGTCCACACAGACTGGATGCGCTTCATGCGAGCGCGTTGTTCTTGTGTAGCAGAAACAGCAGACGCGGCGTCTGCAATTACACCAACTGTGTTTAAGTCTGCCCAAGTTCTGTCTTCGTAAAAGTTAGATATAAGCGTCTTGTCATCAAGAGAATACCCAGTCTTGTCTTTGTAAAAAGAACGAAGATCATTTAAAAACTTTGGGTCTTTAAGTATTGTAGACTTGTCTATTGATGCGCTGTAGTCGGCAGTTGCGCTATTGTCTAAGCCTTCACGATATTGGCCTTTGACATAAAAAGGTTTGCCAGTTGACATATTACGGTTCTCCAGTTTACCGAAATTTTTTTCAGTTTACTGGAGTACCTGAGTAATGGTCGTCCTTACTGGGTAGGGACTAGCTGTCGATTGTCACCTAGTTCTCGTAAGGCTTTACTATATTTTGCGTCAAGCTGTTCTGCTGTCATGGTTTTAATGTCTTTTGCTATACGCTCCAGAACACTATTGTCTCCATTTTGCTGCCTATACATTTCTGCATATTCTATTAATCTTTCATGGTTAGCGTCATACCATCCTGAAACTTTCTTAGACCGATCTCGTTCTATTTCACTATCTGCAAGCGACCCAACCGCATTTATAAATCCTCCGACTGGATTACTAAAACTAAACTCGCCAACAGCATCGGTGAGTATTTGTTCAGCAAGCCATGACCCACCTACGTCTTTAAGTTTTTCTGTAGCCCAATTTCCTTCTGAAAGTGCGTCCACACCAACATTAACACCAGACGCATCAACATTTGCTTGCGCCTGTAATAGTTTTTCTGCTTTTGCAATTTCGTGGTCTATTGAAGAATTAAAATTACTTACCCTATTAGTTAAGTTGTCTTCCAATTTCTTAATCTCGTTGGGATCATACCTTTCGTCGCTGCCCAATTCGACCCAACCTAAACCATCATTAACTGTAATGTTCAGTTGTTCATAACGGTCCCAAGCTTCTATAGTTTTATTAGCTTGATTATTAATTTCTTCTCTAAGTAATCTATACAGTTCTATTGCTCGTTTAGGGTCTTCTTTATAATTATCCCATATAGCTTCAAGTTCCTCATTTGCTTGCCCAAATCCCTCTGTAATATTGGTGTCTTCGTCTGCAATATAATCTGGAAAAGAAGTTATCTCTGGGCCAACAGTGCGATTAATAGTTTCTTCTCGAACTTGGTTAGCATCGTCTACTATAGTTCTGCCACCTGTAGCGTTTATAAAGGCTTGGCTTGATTTTACAGCTTGCTTAACTGCTGCAACACTTTCTTCTTTATCCAAGCCTCTAAATACTTCTTCCATTGCTGAAAGAACTCTAGGCGTCATTGAATACTCTTCTGCAAGTTGCAATGCTGCCAGACGCGCATCCTGTCCATTCTTGCCAAGAAGTGAAGCCACATTTTTACTACTAGCTTCTCCAAAATATTTTTCAGCAATTTTCTTTTGTTCCTGTTTATATTCTTTTGCGCTCTCGTTCGCTGTGCTTTCTGCGGCTAATCGTCGTTCGTCACTTTTATGACCTTGAACAATACTCATTTCACTCACAGCACCATCCATGTGCGCGCCTAAATATTTTTCAGGGTTTGCAATAACGTCGGCCCTTGTAACGCCAGTGCCGTCTTCTTTTTTACCAAACATTGCGGCAATGTCATAATCAGCTTGAGGAAGTTGTTTAGCTAAGTTTTCTAAAACCTTTTCCCTACTTAGTCTTGCCACAGAAGATTTAAACGATTGGGTGTTAGTTTTGCTAGTTATAAAAGCTTCCACTGCCGTTCTTCTTTTAGTGCTGTCATCAGCTTGAATTTTTTGATTTTCAGCTTGTGCGCGTGCTTCCATATTTACCATATAGTCACTGTCTTTCGCAGGTAATTTATCTTCTCCATATACCTCTACAAGAGTGTCATAAATATTATCTTGGCCAGCGGCCACTGCTGTCAAAGCGTGTTGGTAAATATCTTTTCTATGCGTATTCGCCCAATCATAGCGCACTTCACCGTCCATAACTTTTGCTTGGTCTATTAATGGACTAATAAGTGCAGTAGGTATGCCCATTTTCTTTAGCTGGTCAGGAGTAACATTCTGACCGCCAGTGCTTTTAATCATATCCCTAACCGTTGGAAGGTAGGTTTGTATTTTCATTGAAATTGCGTTGGCACGTCTTTCGTTAGAAAACATATTCTGTGGATCGAAGCCGACTTTCGCTAGATCAACGCCTGGAAACCGTTGCTGTAAATCTTGTGACATAGCTGCATAGTCTGCTTGCGAGTAACCGTTCGGTCCTGGGTCTGCGTAATTCATCATAATCCCTGTAGCCGTACCTTCTAAGGATTGCTGCAAGCCAATGTTGCGCTCCATCATCTTGTAGTTTCTGTCTTCATCACCTTCTTTGCGGCGTCTTTCGCTCTCACCAACTACTGCCTGAAGCGCGCCACCAGACGGCATACCACCTCGCAAGTAGTTGTCGCCATTAGACATACTATCCATAAAGGCTTGAAACTCCATGGCCGTCGCTTCTGGATTGCTTTGCTGAAACTCTTGGAAAGCTTTAGCAAGTTCTAATCTCTTGCGTTCCCCAGCGTCTTGTTGCTTTCGATAACCGTCAGCAAACCCAACCATTCCCATAACCATCTAAACTCTCCTACTTCCAAGGGTTATATTGACTGAAGAAACCATTCTCAGAAAATATGCCTGGCTTACCAATTGGGCCATATTGAGCTTCGTTATCTTTGTACCCCGTCACACCAAATTGCTGTGGTGCAGACTGCTGATTAATAAACTTATTGGCGTCTTGGCCAAAGCCAGACGATGCGTTGTATGAATTAGTCTGCGCATTTTGGAAATTTGTTGCAGAAGCATTATACATATTATTACCAATTGATTGTGCGTTGTTAAGATAATTGTCAGGGTTTTGATTACTCATTGAGTATGGACCCATAACAGCAGTCCCTATGTTATACCCTTCTTGGTTAACCAAACTCTGTGGTCTGCTGTAGTTAGCCAGACGACTTTGCATTTCGTAAGAGTTCGACAAGTTTGCGCTGCCTATATCTCCTCTTGTGTAATTGTCTGCGCTAGTAATAGCTCTGTCATATACAGCGGAGTTTGTTGGCATATATTGCATTGCGGTATTAGCTGACTGACCTTCTTTAAGGTTTTGCATATCTTGTATACCAGCACCCGAAACATCACCCACTTCTCTAAGTACGCTTTGGCGACGACCTATTATGTCGTCTACGTTTTTGGCGTAAGCGTCGTGACGTCCAGTAATATAGTTCAATGCGTCGTCGTATGCACGATTTCGTGCAGACTGGTACTCGTCTGCAATGCGACGAGTTATGTCGCCACGCACTCCCAAACCGCTTGAGCTTCTGTCTATGCCGCCTCTAATTAATCCCGCTTCTCCGATAGACGCCATCTTGTCGGCTGCTCTATCTACATCACTTTGGTACAGATCAGAGCGTCTATTAATTTCGTTATCAATGTCAGACTTTTTAAGTTGCTCTATTTCTGGAATAGCTCCAAGGCCAGACGCAGCTTTCTCTAATGAACTTTGCATACCACTGATGCGCTTCATTATTTCTGCACGATTTTTTAAGCTCTCGTCACGCTCTGCGTATGCTTGACTGGATGCCTTCTCGTATTCGCCAACTGTGTATTCACGCTCCATCCGTTTTATTTCACGGTCTTCCTTGAAGCGTTTCATTTCTTCGTCGCGCTCGCCCTTGACTATAGCCTTGCTTTCTTCAAGCTGCTTCATAGCCCATTCGCGTTCTTCTTTAGCTATGTTTGATCGCTTCAAATAGTTCTCAAGGTTCCACTGTTGTATTCTGGCAGCTTCTTTGTCTTCTTCAATCTGACGATCAATGTCCATCTGCCTGTCTTCTAACAGGTGCTTACGATTTTTCTCTAAATAATCTAATTCAAACTGACGCTCTTGCGCCATCATGTTCCGATTGTAACCTTCCATTTGACGCTGGTATAAGTTTTCTTGTTCTTGAGTGCGCTGTGCGCCACGCATCATATCTAAGTTTGTTTCTTGCATCTCTTGCTGTTTGCGGAATTGATAATCCTGTTGCGCTCGCGCAGCTTTTGCGTCTTTGTTTGCGCTCCATGCACCAAACGCGCTACTTGCTAATCCTAATGCTGCTGCCCAAGCCATTTTATATCCTTGTCACATTTTGACTAAACGCTGATGGATTTGCAGAGTTCATTCCAAACTCTTCTTCTTCTTCCTCACCATTCATTAGCTTCAAATATTCTTCTAACGCCATGGGGTCTAACTGAGATAAATCACCAAACTCTGGAATACCATTCTCGCCTACCATTTTAAGTATATCTTCCCGCGAGATACGATCACGTTCGCCTGATGCTTCAGCGTCACGTTCAAGTCTGCCACGTTCAGAGTTGAGCCTATCTTCCATGCCAGCAATTTCGTCCATAGCTTGCTGTGCATTGTAAAGTTCTACTTCAGCTTGCATACTGTCGAAGCCGCCTTGCTCTCCGTCAACCATACCAACTTCGTAAAAAGACTTATTGTTTAGTTGCTCTTGTAAACTCTGTGCGCGTTTTTCCAAATCACTCCGATATGTGCCAAGCTCCTCAAGCTTTCCACTTACGGCGTCTGAAGCTGTACCCAGACGTGTACTGATGTCGCCTACTCTACCGCCAGTAAAGTTACTTAGTTCATAGCCAGTGTCAGAGAGGTTAGAGGCCATGTCTTTCATAGCCCCTTCCTCGTATAGCTGTAGGTCTGACAAAGCAGAGCCAGAGTTGGCAGTAATATCACTGTCTAAAACATTAAGCGCGTCTTGTCTTTTTTGATTTACACCTTCTAAAGAAGTATACGCATCATCTAATTCTGTATTAGCTTTACCAAAGTCAAAATCTAACAGAGATGTAAAACCACTTATGTCACTACGCAAATCAGTTATGTCTTGGCCGTAGCCATCAAGGGTACTCTTGTTATAAATGCCAGCATTATCAATGTAACTATCAAGACCTTGGGCTGCCAAATCGTATGAGTATTCTGCATCGCTAATTCTACCAAGTTCATCTGTACGGTCTTTCCACAAACCATCTACGTTGCGGCTGACATCATCTAGTTCACCAAGCTCTTGGCTAAAGTCATAGTCAAGCTCAGACGAGAACCTACCCGCATCTCGCTCTTGATCTGCAATAAGACCTTGAAGGTCTTTAATCCCTTGTTCGTTTGTAATGTTGTAATCGCCTAGTGTTGTATTGAAAGTGTCTGCTTGGTCTATTAAACCTTTTTCATACGTCTTAATACGATCTTGTTCAGTAGTCCTTGCGCCGTAAAGTTCACTAAGTTGTTTACTTAATGTACCATATTGTTGGTCAAAATTACTAAATCCATTTGGATACATTTGATTTAAGATTGGAGAAGAAAAATTATCTCTTGCAGATTTCATCGAAGCCAGATCACGCTCCATCTGGTTCATTGAGGAAATGTCTGCAATACCCATTCTGCCCAGTTGAGTAGAATAACCTTTCAATGTATTGTTTGCATTATTGCGATATGTGTTTATTCTTTTCTCTTCAGCACTGCGTTCGTCCCTCATAGAGTTCAGCTTGCTTTGCAAACCTGAAACACCACCATACATCATTGCATCATACTTCTGAGTATTTGCGTTTTTCAAAGTGGGGATGTTTGATATGCCCACGCTACCGTACTCGCTGCCCACGCTACTAGAAAACGTAGGTCTGGAAGCGTTAAAGTTAAGGCCGCCTAAATTGCTGTTTAAAGAGTTTAGTTGGTTATTAAAATTTGTGTATTGGTTTTCATTTTTTTTTGTATTCGGGTTGTCGTACATATCAACGTAACTCATGTTTTGAATATTGCTATTCAAATTAGAGAACTGATTGCTGTATTTGTTTACCGAACTATTATAATTGCTTACTTTATTATTATAATTGCTTGCTTGGTTTTGATAACGCTTTTCGGTATCCGCACGAATTTGGCTTTTTTCTTGCGTATAATCTGGTGGTGGGGATGGTGAACTGCCGCCCATTTCGCTACCTCTCTAGCCAAGTACATTCGTGTTTAAGCAGACCCCAGACGTTGGCGTCTTCAGGGTAAAACTTTTGACGCATAACGCCTTCTTTAGTAAACCCAAGACCTTTGATAAGTTTGTTGGATTTTCGATTTGATACAGAGACAAGACCAGTAAGTCTGGCGCACTTGCATTGGTTCCAGACGTAATCAAACGCTTCGGCCAAATGCTTTCGTGTCCAGCAATCGTGGCTGACAGACGCGACAGATATGTGCATATCATTGTTGCTAGACTTGCCAGAGAACTGATCGAATATAGCCGCGCCAATAAGCTTGCCTTCACGCTCGTAGCCCATAGCGTAGAAGTCTCGCCATGTGCATCCTTTAAGGTGCTTTGCTGCCCAGTCTGCAACGCGGTTCTTGTCATCTGTAATTACCTTTATCATTAGTTTGCTAGTACGTTGACCGCCATTGTTACTTCCAATTTGTACGCGGAAGAGTTGTTAGTTAATACAAAGCCTATAGATTTTGATGATGTAGATGCGTCAATCTCAATAGGCTGTCCGATTGAAAACTCACTTAGGCTTGAACTTGCGCTGTATACGCTGCCAAAGGTTTGTCCGTTTACCGTTATCTGGATTGAGCATGTTCCGCTTTCAGTAAAGATTGATATGCCGTCAATCTGTATCTTCTGCTTAAAGATGCGCTTAACCGTGTAGGGCTGTGCTGCTGGAGTTTCACTGTAGAAGTAGTAACTGTCGCTGCCTAGCAGTGTAGGAAGCTGTGACACTGGTAGCTTGCCAGAACTGTCAAGCGTTGCGACACCGTTTGCTGCACCCTTTTGCGTGACTGGTACTGCGCCAGACAGATCAACTGATCCATACTCTAGTGCTGTTCCTGTTCCGTTTACCTTAACGTACTGCCCAGCGTTCGCGGGTGTGTAAGTTGGTAGTGAGCTTTCAGGTGATGTCTTTACCCACTGCGTACCGTCCCAAAACTTTAATTCGTTTGGGGCGTGTGATGTATCGTGCCACAAATCTCCAGACACGGGGTACAAGGGTAGCGTGTCAGACGTGTCGATGTTAGCTTTTCTGTCCATCATGGAAGTTAGCTGAACAATCTTTGCTTGCGGTATGCTCTCGTTTTCAATCTCAACCTTCTCAAGTAAGATCAATCCAGCGGCAGTGTTACAAAACTCTTCCTCGAACATAAGGCCAGTGGCAGCCTGAACAGACGTGTTCTCAACTGTGAAGATAGTTACTACGTTGCCTTCTGGAACTGTGACTACAAACGTAATGACATTGTATTCTGGATTGGCAACGTAATCATACTCGCCACCCTCGCGTTGAAGAATACCGTTTAAGTATACTTGCAGCTTTGCAGTGTCGTCATGCACAAATGGAAACACAACTTGTGGGTCAACCGTCAAGAAGTCTTTTCGTTTGTACCCAGTGATTGCAGTTGCGCGTATCTTGTAGAGAGTGACGCCCATGTCTTTCTGCAAAGGCCAGTTAAATTCTACTGTACCCGCACCATACTCACCGCCATTAAGATCGCATGTATAATCATTGTCTACACCTTCGACCTGCAACAGACCTTCAAGGTAAACTAATACTTCGTCTGTTTCTTTTTGTGCGTATAAGAATGATTGCTGATCTTGCTCTGCTAAGTAATCAATTCTGTTATACATAATCGGCGCACCGATTATACCAAAGTCTTGGCCTGGCTCTCCGCGCAACTCTTCTGCTGTGCAGAGTAGTATCCAGCCGTCTTGATCGTTACTGTACTCGCCTATGCGATACTCAATGTCACCGCCAGTATTCTTTTGAAGCTCTATTGGCCCATCAAACTCACCGTTCTTATCGTAAAGAACGTCAAGCAATTCGCCTAATGTTTTGTTTCCGTACTCAGCAGCGTTGAGGTATCTAATTACACTCTCAAACTCTGTGTTAATGTTGCCAGAGCTTCCGTAATTCTGAGGGAACTGTTGTCTGATACGAGCCATTCTATCTCTTCCTGACGGTTACTGCAAAACCAATTATTCGTAGAAGGCCAATGCCCCCTTCTGTTCTCATGCGATAACGAGCGGCGCGGTATCTGTGCGCCCACTTGCGTTCGTACTCATGGCTTAATGGCACGTCTTGGAAGTAGTTGTCGTCCGATGTGTCATCGACCTCAAAAACCAGAGAGCCAAGCTTTCTGCCTTTCTCGTCTTCAGCGTCAAAGTAAATTATACCTTCGCCACTAGCTTGTATTGTTACACTTATTGTTTCTTTTGTTTGGTCTAATGAGCCATGCCAGAAGAGAGGAGTTATAATTTCTAAGCTAGGAGTGACTGCTCCTTGAGTGTTCCTGTCGTCAACTTGCAAGACGTTAAACACCCCACCTGTAGTACCCCAGACAAGTCTGCCATTTAAGAAGGAACCACATCGAGCATTTAGAAAATCACCTGTACTAAACTTAGGCTGGCCGCCTTCCCCACCTTCAGGGTTCATAGCCAAGGTTAGACGCTTGGTTAATTGGCCGCCAGACTGAGGGAAGAAAACGTGATACTGTGCAGTGTCTTGGTCAAATACTGCGTTAATTGTTCTAGGGTTCTCTACTGAGTTAAATAACTCTCTATATAGTAAGTCAATTTTGTCTGATATGCTGTATGAATATACTAGAATACCATTGTCTTCGCTACGTTTAATGCTGTGTATGCCAGCGCGTGAGCAATATAATAGGTCTGTGCCAGCGTTTACGATAGTGTTGTGGCTAATGCAGCCAATGTTAATGTTAGCACTCTCGTCTATTAGCCACTGATTTATGTCTGGGTCTATGCGATAGATGATTGATTGGTCTGCTGTGAATACTGCTAGGCGGTTTTGCTCAAATGTACCAAGGCCAGTGATCTGATCTGCCGTGCCTAACAAGTTTCCGATGTCTATGTAGCCAGCGCGCAAGACGTTTTCGCTGGTAGGGTCTTCATCTTCTGGAAAGATTTCCTCGTTATCAACGCGGCTCAAGTGAACCTGTGTCTCTTTACCGTTTATGCCAGCTACACACAGACGTCTTTGAACAGACGCAACATATGCAGGACGCATTTCATCTAAAGACTGCGAGTTATTGCGGCGATAAAGTACACCATCATAGCTATACATAGGTCTGGCACGGGCAGCTAAGTGAACAGACTTGTTAAATACTGTGCTTGATACAACAGCGGCAGACGGATGTACGTCTGCTAAAGTGTGATCTCTGTCAGAATTAAACGTGAGACCAGAGCCAGTTTCTTCTACCCATAGAAGTTCATTGTCACCAAAGAAGCAAGTATGATTGACCTTGTACTCGCCCTTGCGTGGCGCACACGCAGCATCACGCACCATTTGACCACGCCAGTCTGAAGTTGCGTTATGGATGCGAGCCATGTGCTGTTCTTTGCCAGTGTCTAAGCTGGTAATATCGCGTGAAGTGTCTAACCCTTGAAAGTTTTCGTAAGCAAAAGTTTTAGACTTAATGCCAGATGAAGATTTTATACCTGACATTACTGTGATGCCCACCCATCAGTGACTAAACCATTAAGAACATTTGTTTTTTGACCGTCTACATTGCGCTTGTTTGTGCCACCGTCCACAATACGCGCCCGTATCTTTGTGTTGCCGTTTATGACTTGCCACAATTCACGGTTCAGCGTGGTGTAATACGTTGGCATATACATTTGCATCTTCTCGCTACCCTGTTGCTGTGCGTATTGGTTAAGTAAACCGTTCACTACTACAATGTCTGGTATCTCACGAGCGTCTGTCTGGCTTGCATAATAGTCAATCTCGTTACCATCCCAGTAAGGGTGGGAACGTACATCGTCTATGACCATGTTTCCAAACTCAATAAACATAAGCATTACTTCACCGTCCACTGTGCCAGGAGAGAAGTCTCCGAACCGACGTAACGCTTGCATAGCCAATGTGTTTAGTGGCGAGTATTTATCGCGTATGTGAGGGTTAGTATTACTTGGGTGCATTATGTTCTTAGGATGCGTCACGAATTAGCCTTTCTGACTACGCGACCATTAGAAACAAAATGATTGCTCTCAAAGCGAGCCACGTCATCTATAGGAATTTTAAATTCAATTCGTCCGTTAGAGAAATTCCGAAAAGACTTGTATCCACAAACATTAAATTGTGACGGCTCTCTCTCACGGCTTTCGTACCAGACGTAAGCGTTTCTAGGTGCTTTAGGTTCAGGCTTTACTTCAACCTTTGGCTGAATTGCGGGTGCATCTTCAACAGACTTCACCTCTTTTTTCGGGGTGGCCTTTTTCTTGGCTTCGGACATTAGATACTCCTAAAAAATAAGGGGACAAGTTGCCCCCTTATATTACTGCTAGATGCACTATGGTCGTCCTCACGGGTTGTTGCGAGCAGTCCAACCTTTGATGTAGCAGTGTACTTTGTCCTGAAGAAGCTCAAGGCCACATTCAGTTAGGTACTCGTGCTTAGTGCTGTCAGCGTCAGGTGACTGACGGTTTTCAAGCAAGTGAGTGTCACGGCTCTCAAGATAACGATAAGTCAAGTATGGGAAATCAACGATTACCATAGCGTCTTTCATCATCGGAATTTGACGGAACTGTGGATGCAAGTGAACCATTAGATCACCAGCAAATGTGTTGTAGCGAGTTAGGTTTACACCGTATGCGCCTTGAACACTTTCTGGCGTCCAGCGATCTTTGCCGTATTGCTGTAAGTGGTTAGCTACGTTTTCACCAACGAAGGCGATCTTCTGCTTTGAGCCAAACTTAAAGACAGAACTGATAAGCAAGCTATCAAATCCTTCTTCAGTCATAGCACCAGCGGCGTCCCCACCATAGTCTGCGTAGTCTGTGCCAAGATCAACAACACTTGATAGCTCGTTTAACAAACCCCCAGTATAACGTGTGGGCTGGTTAGTTAAGCCATTTTCCTCGAACTTTTGTCCAAAGAACATTGCGCGCTCAATGTCAGACATATGAAGCTTCAATGCTTTGGTCATGCTCTCGTCTAACTTATCGCCTGTGCGCAAGTAAGTTGATTGCATTGTATTCGTAACAGCAAATGCTGTGCGGAAAATTTGAGTGTAGTTGTGTGCAACTGTCGCGTCGAAGCTGATTGCGGTAGGTGAATTTCCACCTTCCTGTGCAGCAAATCCAGCAATAAACAATTCTGATTTATCACTGATCTGGTGTGTAGTGCCGCCAATGTTACGAACAACTTCAAGCGTTGTGCCTGTAG
>Ga0206127_1004318_pt1 | contig 12596 bp, 7 predicted proteins | sample Helgoland_Spring_6_FD_148646 | JGI IMG/M metagenome (GOLD analysis project Ga0206127, IMG submission 148646) | Pelagic subsurface seawater microbial communities from Kabeltonne, Helgoland, North Sea - Helgoland_Spring_Bloom_20160419_1 | ecosystem: Environmental > Aquatic > Marine > Epipelagic ...
TTCCAGGCACGGGTCTGACGGCGGATGGTGATCTGACGATCGATGCCCGCGTTACGACGACGGATACGGCGGGTAACAGCACGACTGCGACGGATACTGAAACCTACACGGTTGATACGACAGGGCCTTCAGCGAGTATCGCTCTGACGGCCTCGATCACGGCGGATGACGTGATCAATGCAACGGAAGAAGGCACGAACATCGCGATCACCGGTACGGTGGGTGGCGACGTTGCGGATGGTGACACGGTGACCTTGACGGTCAATAGTGTTGCTTACACGGGCACCGTGAGCAGCGGTGCGTTCAGTATCGAAGTTCCAGGCACGGGTCTGACGGCGGATGGTGATCTGACGATCGATGCCCGCGTTACGACGACGGATACGGCGGGTAACAGCACGACTGCGACGGATACTGAAACCTACACGGTTGATACGACAGGGCCAGTGGTCTCTAGTGTGGTGATGTCTGACTCAGCGTTGACGGTTGGTGAGACCTCGACCTTGACCATCACGTTCAGTAAAGCAGTGACAGGTTTTGATAACTCGGACATCACGCTCGAGAATGGAACGCTGAGCGCGGTGAGCAGCAGTGATGGTGGTGTGACCTGGACGGGCACGTTTACCCCAACTGACAATATTACGGATAGCAGCAATGTGATCACGGTTGGGACATCGCTGACAGACCTTGCCGGTAATTCACCGCTCGCAGGTGGAACAACGATCAATTACACAATCGACACGACGCCGGTTGTCACGTCAAACAACGAGTCACAGACTTCAACATTTTCAGCAGGAGGTTCAATTAACCTAACCTTCATTGTTGATGTTTCTTCTTCAATGAGTGATACCGATATTGACCTTACAGAAGATGCAATCGCCAGTATCGTGAATCAAGTCGCCGCTAATGCTTCGGTGAACGTACAGGTGATTCAGTTTTGGGGGAATAATTCTGCGGGCGGCGGTACCTGGACTTCTGTCTCAGGAACATATTCACTTGATGGACAGCTCTATAAAGATAAGAGCGGAACAGATCCAGAGCAAGGGTTGCGAGCCGCAGTGGATTCCTACGATGGCACTCAACCAACGGCTAGTACCGATCTTGTTTTCTTTCTAGGTGATGGCGATCCTTATGATGCTTATGAGACTGACTACGACAACTACTTGGCGACTTGGCAGAATTTTGCAAATAACGTTGTTGATGATGCTCGCGGTTATGGCATCAACACGAGCTCTCTAAGCATCCTCTCAGAAATCACATCAACGGGCACAAATCCTGTTTATGTATCGAGTATCAACGACTTCGCAGACATCGTGAGCGACATAACAGTTCCCTTGGTTGCTACGTTTACCGGTGATTTGATTGATAACATTAGCGGTGGTAACGGCTCTTACAGCATTGATTCCATAGAAATTGGTGGTAGTACTTACTTGGCAAGTGCGTTCGCTAATTCAGCAACAGTACCGATATCAGGGGTAGGTGAATTATCGATAGACTTTTCAGCAGGAACTTATCAGTTCACGTTAGCAGCCGCGGATGCGACTGGTGTCTCGGCGCTGGTGTTTACTGTCAATGCTTCTGATTCTGCTGGCAAATCAACTGATTTTGATGTCACGCTGAATCTTAACTCCGCGCCAACGATTGCTACACCCTCGAACTCGACGCTCGCAGAAAACACGGGCGATACAACAACGATTATCGCAACGTTTACGGCATCTGATTCGGATTCTGATTCGGTCACGTTTGCGATCACTAGTGGTAATGCGTCTGGTTATTTCGTGATTGATGGCAGTACTGGTGCGGTTAGTTTAACTGCGACAGGTGCCTCTGCCCTTAACTCAGCGACTCTTGCTGATGTTACCTATGACCTTGGCGTGACGGCGAGTGATGGTAGAGGAGGGTCCTCGAGCGAGGCTGTTGTGAGCATCACGTTTGATGCGGTAGACGGACTAATATTTAGTTCTAGTAGTTCCATTTCGAAGGATACCTTCTCCTCAGCTAGTAATGCAGATCAAGTCACGACGGCCAAAGCTGACTCAATTACGCTAACGGACAAAAAAGCGCATATAGATGACTCTGTCATTACGACAGGGGCCGGCGACGATGTTATTAGCATTATTGGAGAGATTAAGGGCACATCTAATGTGAATATGGGCGCCGATGATGATGAGTTGACCACTAAGAAGGTTAAAGAGGTCGCAGTGGTTGATATGGGTGATGGCGATGATACAGTTAATATAGCTGAAAAGGTCGAAAACGATGGGATTGTACGAGGTGGAACCGGCGACGATACGATTATCATTGGAGACGATGTTAAAGGCGATGCTCAAATAGACGGTGGTGGTGATGATGACACAATTACGATCGGCGCGGAGATCAAAGATAATTCATCAATCGATGGCGGTACTGGTAGCGATACAATTATCTTAAACAACTATAGCTATAGCGATTGGGATTCAATTAAAGATCATATAGATAATTTTGAAATTGTGCAGTTTAGTAATGGTGACCGCTACAACATTGCCGCAAATAAAACCTTAACGTCAGCTCCTATCGCCATCGACCTAGACGGCGACGGTATTGAATACCTAGGCCTGGACGCGGGCGTAACCTTCGCAGATGGCTCGGATGAGGCGATTCGTACTGCCTGGGTTGCGGCAGGCGATGCCCTCTTGGTCTTCGATGCCAACAACTCTGGCACGGTTGACGCGTCTCGGGAATATGTCTTCACCGAATGGGCAGAAGCTGCAACGAGTGATATGGCAGCGCTTCGTGAAGTCTTTGATACCAATCAGGATGATGTGCTCGATGCCAGTGATGACAATTGGGATCAGTTCAAGGTTTGGCAGGACGCGAACTCGGATGGTGTTACCGATGAGGGCGAGCTGAAATCCCTTGATGAAGCGGGTATCACAAGCATTGCGCTGACCTATAACGAGACCAGTGAAGCGAGTAGCGAAGCCGGTGGTGATGTCCTCGTTGCCGGGCAATCAGATGTAACCTGGGCCGATGGCCGGGTGACTCAAGCGGAAGACACCGCATTTGCTATTGCCGCAGCGGACGACGCGCCAGCGACCGAAAGCGAGCCGAGCGATGCTGCAAATTCTGCAGGCCTGCTGTTAGGCACCGACGATGATGCGAACTTGGCATGGGCACTGTCTGATGAGGGTGGTGCGGCAGATGATGCTTCGATGTTCGCGCTGCAATCTGATGAGGGCGAGGCGATTAGCCTCGCGGACTTGCTCGGTGATGTGGCGCAAGACGATTTGGCCGATTACATTCGCGTTGAATCAGATGGCTTGAACACGGTGGTATCAATTAACCCGGATGGTTTGGGCTCCGATACGGCGCAGCAGCAAAGCCTCACCATTGAAGGCGTCGACCTAACCACCGACACCAATGGCAACGCCCTGGATACCGACAGCATGAACGAACTGCTTCGGAACCTTTACAATGGCGCCAATGACACCGGTTTGATGTAATTGGTGGTTAGATCGTGAACGCGTTAGGGTTGCGTGATAGCCGCCCTAACCGCCTTCATTCGATATGCCTTAGGGCGTGGCGTTTCAAATGGCGACGCGCCACCAAATTAAAGCTGAAAAAGCAAAGCGTTAAAAAGTGAGGAAGCTGCAATGCCCTATGTTATCCGAGATGCGGCAGGTCAGATTGTCAGCGCGCACCTAAAGAACTCTGATCAAGCGCAAGAGCATGTGCCTGCTGGCGATCCAGCTTTAGCGGGTCTGCTTGGGCAATCAACGCAAGTCGATGATTCGCTGCGGTCTTCCGACTTGGACCTGGTGCGGGTCATCGAAGACTTGATTGAAATGTTAGCAGCGAAGGGCGTGATTCTGTTTACTGAGCTGCCGCCCTCGGCGCAGGCAAAGATCTTACTGCGAAAGCGGCTTCGCCAAGACCAGAGTTCGACCCTTAACCTTTTGAGTGAGGATTAGGCGCTTAAAAGGCCCGCCGGTCTTCTGATTCGATCCATTCGCATCGGTCGCGATAGCACGCGCTTTGTGTAATCTGCGATTCCGAGTGGGGCGTCAAGAATGTAAGGAAGCAATTAGGGCTTGATAGTCGTGCCTCAACGCAATTTATCTCAGAAAGCCCGCCGAGCCCGGCTCCTCAATGGCTCAGGGACGTCACAAATGCTGCAAGGCCGCTTTGCTAATTAACCGCCAGAAACTCTCGCCCGATGGCACGCCGTTTCGCGGCGTGGCTACTCGGTCGTTCCAGCGGCGTTAGAAACAGATGACAAAGGGTGCGAGGCATGCATTGTACCCTCTCCCGGGGTAATAAATAAGCACGTGGTGCGTTCAAGAATTCTGGCGGTGTGCCAAACGTTTCGAGGTACGATCAGATAGTCTCCGGGACTTGTGAGTGGCGTGACCTGCTCAACGCCGGTTTGGAACAGCGCAAATTCGGCCGAGCCACTGATCAAAATAACCTGCTCGTCACCCGCTGGGTGTTTCTCCCAGCTTGGCCAATCAGCATCAAAGGTGTGTTGTGAAATTAACACGTGCTGGTGAAATCCATTGAAAACAGATTCGATCTCATCGTAAAAATTCGGGCCTAATGCCTTTGCTTGTAAGCCAAGGGAAGGCGACAAAATGACGCTGGTATCCTGCAGAGATTGTTTGGTTATCAAAGCGTCTTCTCGCGTATTGACGTTGTCTGTCCCCGGGCCCAAATTTTAAGCCCAGATTTGGCGTTGCATTGTTCTAGGTCTTGTTTGCGAATTGGTCGAGGACAATGGGGCCGCTGGCGCCGTCTAAGCCCAGTTTATCAACCATAACAAGCTCTTCGTTGTTGGCCACACCCTCAGCAATCGCGTCAATTCCAATCGAGTGCGCAAGCGTCGCCAATGTTTTTAAGAGGTTCTGATTAACCGAATCTTTATGCACATCTTTCACGAAAAACACATCGATCTTCATGAAGTCCAGGCCAACATCAGTCAGGCGGCCAATCTCGGTCATCTGATGCCCCATGTGTTCAAGGCCGGTCTTAACGCCAAACTTTCTTGCCGTGGCGCACAGCTTGTTGAACGAGTCCAGGTACCGGAAGCCCATGGCCTCGAGTAATTGCACGTGCAACAGCGGATGCTGGCCGGCGCCGCGCTCGCCCAGGGTTTTTTCAAGCCAGACGGTGAAGGCAGGTTCCCGGATTACCTCGGCCGAGAGTTTTACCGCCACTGGCTCGTTGTGCTCTTCGATGTAGTCTAGGGCCAGGGTCACCATCAGGCGGTCCAGCGCCTCGGTCATGTTGAGCCGGGTAATCCACGGCAGGAACTGCCCACCATTTAAGATTTCATGGGGGCGTCGCAGGCGCAGGTTCGCCTCATAATGCAGTAGCGAGCCGTCGAGCTTGGCCACGGGCGTGGTAAACAAATCGAATAGGTCATTGTCGAACGCTTCTTTGAAAATGCCGCGCCAGGTTTCCATTTCCTGCATGGCATCGGTTGCGTCCCCGTTACCCATGTAAGCCACGTGGATGTTGGATTCGCCTTCTTCCTCGCTGGTTGAAAGGCCTTTGTCCAGCGCGCCCATCAGGCCGCCAACGGGGTCCAGCGGGTTAAAGTAGATGGCGGAAATGGCAAGTTCGGTTGCGTCCTGCATACCGTGTTTTGCCAGAATGTTGTAAGACTCTGTTTGCAGTTCCCGGCCAACGCTCATGGGGTCGTTAATACTGGCCATGGTGACCTGAATGGCGTGTTCGGTGGTTTCCCCGTCCAGGGTCACGGTGTACTTAAACTCGGTCACACCCTCAACACTGATTTCGCTGAGGTAGATGAACAGGCCGTCACCGGCATAGGTCACGTCCCCCATATCCGTTTGTTGGGTAATCTCGATGGTTGCAGCGGCCGCTTCTTGGCCTTCTGCGAGCACTTGGATGTGCACGGAGGGCCGGGCTTGGGCTGCGCCATCGGCGCCTCTGGGCTCTTTGTTGCGATCGGCCGGCACAATGTCGAAGTAGCCTTTGCCGTCGACATAAATCTTGGAGCGCTGCTTCAACGCCGGCGCTAAGATCATAAAATCAGAACCGTTTAGTCTTGAGGCTGTCCAACCGCCATTGATATTGACCAGCCAACGGATGCGCGTGCCCAAGTCTTCGAGCATGGCATCGACATTTCGATAACCAAAGGTGTTATTCAGCTCGACCAACTTGGTGATGCGCATGATGGCAATGGCGCCCGCACCGGTTGAGTCATCGCGCTGCAGGGTGGACCTGAACACGGTCATAAAATGATCCCGGTTCAGCAGTTTGGTGACCTTATCTTCCTGGAGTTCTTGGCGGTATTGGTTCAAGGTTTCGGCTTCCTGCTCAAGCATCGCTTTAACGCGTGAGGCCAAGGCGTTCATGGCAACCACAACCCGCTTGAATTCGAAGGTATAAGGTTCGGGGGTTGTAATAAAGCGTCGTTCACCAAGCGCATTGGCTTGAATCACGACCGCATCGAGGGGGCTTAAGATGAGTTTTAAGGCGTAGTTACCCAATAATCCAGCTAGGAAGGTCGTGATCAAAAACAAGATGGTTAACTTGATAGAGCCTTCCCACAGTTCCGTATAAACATTTTCGGTTGGTGTTGTCAGTGATAGATCGCCAAGCGGCGTCCAGCCGGCTTGAATACTAACTGTGCCAGGCGTTGGATCAATCGGGAAAAGTGATTTAAACCAATTGGGTGCGGTGCCTGGTTTTTCAGGCGCTTGATCGTCAAACAAGACCTCATCCATCGGATCGACCAGCTTAATGGTTCGAATATAGCCTTGATCCATCGGCGGTTTTAGCCAGGTTTCAAGATGCGCCTTGTCACAGATCTCGACGGCACAATCATTGTTCAGCAACAGCGCCAAGAAGTTGGCGTAATTCTGGTTGTGACCGGAAACGGACCGCTCCATATACTGCTGTGCAGACATGCTGGAGGTGTAAACACTACCGACAAATATGATCGAGAGTAAGATGACAATGGCAATCCAAAGTTGCTTATAAAGCGTCATGAGTTAAATTCTCCTCGGATAAATAAGTGCGTAACCCTGCATTAGGTAGCGAGTTTGTTTTCAACAGGCTTCGCCAGGTAGACAAACGCCCTCGGTTTTCATCTTAGTCAGCGCATCCCCCCATCGCGATAACCGATTCGTTGGGCTTTCATTGGATGCTTTTGTACCATGTCCTACGGTAATGACACCCGTATTAAAGCCAAAAACAGGCTTTAAATCTCGTCGTAAAGAACCGCGCACGATATCTTTCACGATGTTATCTAAAATAATGGGCTCGGAGGCGGGTTTGGGATAATAAGCCAGTACCATATGCGCTTGGTTTTTGGCGCCGCTGGCCGTATCGACTCGTGCTTTAACATAAGTGATTCGAAGTTTCTCATCGGGCATACCCGCTAAAAGCAAGGTGATGTATTTTGAAATACTAAAGTCTTCGCAATCGCCTTTCCTTCTTGCCATTGTCTCCAACGGCGTTGCCCAATAATCCTCTTCCTGCCAGTTTTGAATATCGGAGATCCATTTGATTCGCGAATTGAAGAAGTTGTTCGTGTAGGTCAACTTCTCTTTGTCTGACAACCCCCGAATCTTTATGATCATTGCAATCCACTGATCGATCATTTGGGTCGTTTCGGCGCCGTAGATCGCAATTGCGCTCATCTTCATTGCATCCAACGGAATGTTAGCGCTGCTCAGCATCCCAAGGCTGAGCAATGCTGCAGCCAGAATAGAGTGGAGGCGGCGTTTAAAGTAGGAATTCAAGTTTTGATCCAATGGTAAAAAAGGTGTTGCTGCTCTGAAAAGGTGTGAAATTTTTCGTTATAGAGATCATGCTATGAATTCGTGAATCTTCATAGTGTTGATTTAGAGCATTTTTAGCCGGGCTCAGGTTGAGAACATAACCTTTTTAAACTAGCATGTCGGAGTTTTAGGTGGTGGCGCTGCGCAATTATGGATTCATCAGTAAGTTTATAAGGTTGCGAGTCGATGCTTTGAATATTCAGGAAGTGAAACGCTACATCAGAGAGAGCCCAAGGGCGGTGGGTTTCGGCGGCGTTTTGCTGTTGTTAGGGCTTGTACTGCTCCCAAACGCGGGTCGCGCTGATAATGCTGAAAGTAATTTTTACGATGCAATTCGGCGTGCCGTGACCGATAATCCCCGTGTTGTGACGGAATGGTATCGATTTGAAGCTGCCTCGGCTGCTGAACGCGCCGCAATTGGGGCGATGTTGCCAGACATCAATCTAGCCGCGGATGCGTCGCGGGAGTCGCGTCAAACGCCCCAGACTGAATTTGAACCCTATTCTTCGAGCAATAGCACCTTCACCATCAATCAGCTTCTATTTGATGGTCATCGATCCCTTGAATTAACGAAAGAAAAACGCTTTGAGCGTTATGCTCAGTACTATCAGTTGCGCGATGTGTCTGAACAGGTCGCGTTAGATGCAACTGCCGCGTATTTAGATGTTTATCGACATCAGCAACTGGTTGCATTTGCAATAGCGAATCTCATTGAACACCGCCAAGTCTACTTACGAATTAAAGTTCGAACGGCCGGTGGGATGGATGCAGATGTTGACCTTGAGCAAGCCCAAGCAAGGTTGTCTCTGGCAGAATCAAACCTTTTGGTTGAACTGAATAATCTCAATGACCAGAAGACGAGCTATCAAAGAATAGTGGGCGTTGCACCAGCGGATAATTTAGTACTTCCCGATCGGACCTTTGATCTGCCCAATAATCGAGAGACTGCAATGCGGGTCGCGTTTCAGCAGAGCCCATTGCTAGACCTGAATGCGCAAACCAGCAGAGCACGCCAGGCAGGACTGCGCGCCAACCAAGGGAGCTTTTATCCGACGATCGAATTGCGATATCGGAATCAAAACGATACCAACCGTGAAGGGGTTCGAGGGGACTTTCAAGAAGAGGCGGTTGAAGTCGCGCTCAATTTAAATTTGTATCGAGGCGGCTCCGATGTCGCCTTGGCGCGCGAGTCCCATAACCTTTATTACTCAGCGCTTGAACAGCAGAAGCTGGCTTGTCTGAATGTCAGGCAAGATGTGCTGGATGCTTTCAATGAGGTTTCGATCCTTGGAAGTCGAGTTGGGATCCTTCAAGATAACCTGCGGAGCCAAGAGATATCGAAGGACGCTTATAAAGATCAGTTTGCGATCGGCAACAGACCGCTTTTGGACATGCTGGATGGCGTTAACGAGTATTTTGTAACGCGAAATTCCTTACTCAATACTGAGATGGACCTGCTCAAAGCAGAGCTTAGAACACAAGCGGTTATGGGCGTCTTGCTTGCAACGGTCGGGATCGATGGAGCGCACAAAGAGGAGCTCGCTGATTTTAAAGCCCGGTTACTCGATGAGAGCAGAAATTTCGATGTCTCGATTTGTCCAACGGATATCCCAACGCTGGCGGATATTGATATTCAAGCGATTTATGCGAAAACAGATGCGGAATTCGCAGCTGAAGATGGTGCTATGTTTGAAGGTGATGGCGGCTTTGGTGGGTTTGAGGGCGATGGTGGTTTCGGTGGTTTTGAGGGAGATGGTGGCTTCGGCAGCACAGAAGTAGAGGATCCCTTTAGCTTTGGATCGGATACGCCGGAGCTGGAAGGCCCTGAAGAAATGTTGGTGTATTACGCGTTTGATTCCTCAGAAATCCCAATGGATTTTGATCTAGAGTTGGAGCGTTTGGCTGTTCGGTTATCGGACGACCCGGACGCTAAAGCGTTGATTGAAGGGCATGCGGACGATTCAGGGGCGCGGCGCTATAACAACACCTTGTCTCTGGCGCGAGCTGAGGCGATTAAACGCAGGTTGGTGCAGCAATATGCGGTTAACCCGGATCAAATTGAGCTGATTGGCTTTGGGGAAGACCGGCCTCAGGAAACTTCCCCAGAAGAACAACCTCAGAACCGTCGAGCGGTAATCCTGGTTGAGTAAATCAGTAAGCATGCCGTTCAGTGGTCTCTGCGATTAAGCCCATTTCGGCATCATTTTTTAATTCCCTTTGGCCTATAAGTGCGGTGAGTTGCTGGCTACCGGGGCTATCGACCCGCGACAGATGAGATGCGGACTCAATAGCGGATCGCTAAAAAACGGGCATTTGATTCAAGCCGAGCGCATTCGATGCGTTATGGCGTAAAAAACGTGTGACACACAAGTTGAAATCAAAGGAGGTTTTATGAAAATTTGGATGATCAGAGTGGCAGCATCATTGCCAGGCGTGCTGTTGTTAATCAACGCTGTTGGCTTGATTATCGCGCCCGAGGGTGTTGTTACCTCGCTGGGTATGACCTATCTCGATGGCTTGGGCCGCAGTTCACAACTCGGTGATACTGGCGGTTTTTTTGCTTGCGGTGGACTCTTTATTTTATTCGGTGCTTTGCGAGCGCGGACTCATTGGATTATGGCCGGTGCCTATTTGTTTTTAGCGGCGGCTATTTATCGTATTTTGGCCACTGTGATGCACGGTGCCGAGTTCGCAACAACGTTCATTACCGTTGAGCTAGTGTCGTTTGTCTGGCTTGTGATCGCGTCTAAATTGGTGACCGAAACCGAAACCGAAACCGAAACCGAAACCGGCGCGAGGTAATATTTGATGCGAGGCGATGCGTTTTACTAGCGCGGTGACGCTGTGATGGTGATTAATGGCCGTGGTTAGGGAACAACCTTCCGCGCAATAGGCTAGGCTACTTCACGCTTTTCCAGAAAGGGTCGTTAGAAACATATCACTTAGACGCTATTGTGAAGCTGGGTTGCGTCGCGCAGTTTGGCCCGATGGACTGGATTGATAATGCGCTCAGGGTTTCGAAATGGTTTGGTTTTATGTTGAGTGGGCTAAAACAACGGTCGAATAAGCCATTGGCGCCATCAAAGCCGGATCTCTTAGACTAAGAGTCAATGGGCCAAGGATTTTTTTACGATTGGTTCATCACAATGATTCATTTGATAAAAGGATAACGATTATGCCGAAAGCATTTAAAGTAGTGCTTATTCTTATCGGGGTTTATGTTGCATCAGTTGCCATCTTTGAATCGATGCTGGGATACTTCCAGCCTGAGAATCAGGCGACCTTAGTGCTGACTACTTATGACGCAGCAGGTGAGGGTGCCGACCGAGTATTGGTTCGGATTGAGCATGACGGCACTACTTATGTCGCGGTCAATCACTGGCCACGTCAGTGGTATCGTCGTTTACTGGACAATAATCAGGTCAGGGTGCGGTTCGAGGATATGGACGGTGCATTTACCGCATCGAAAGTTCCTAAGTTGGAGCAGGCGGTTATTGCATCGGCCCGCCCGCTTGGACTTGGATTCAGAATCTTAACGGGATTTCCACCACGATATTTTGTGCGGTTGACGCCAAATTTGGTAGACCCCAACCGCTAAGATAGTGGTCTTTAAGGATCCGTGCTTTTGGTGTAATGAGAGCGTCGCTGTGTGCGGGGTAGGCGCCTTACCAGACGGGGTAAGAGGGTGGCATTGCCGGGTCCCCGAAATTGGCTAGGGTTTCCGAGCCGAATTTTTACAAATTAGTAGTTAAGACTTAGCCTTAAGGCCCTGTTTAATCAATAAATTTCTACGAAATGAATTCTGAAGTTGCATAGTAGTATTGTCTTGGTGAGTGATTCTGACTTCACTCCGGCGCGTTGCCTTGCAATGTTGAATATTTAGTTGCGTGCTTTATCGCGATGGTGTCTGCAGGAAAAGGTTTATGTGGTAAAGCTTGGATTTTGAACGCTCGGGCTCTTTTGATTTTCTAAAACCCATCACCGACGTCTTGCGCAACAAGCTAAAATTTTGAATTATCAATTTCAAATCCATCGCGTCGAAATCAGCGATTGCGCCTTCGTATCTCACGATCTTGCTTACAGCCTCAAACTACCCGAAGCTGGTGGATGCACGCTCAAAACCTAAACACGATTGCCCATAAAGCCTATTTTTTCCTACAACTTGCAACAAGGGTTGAGCGCGGTTGCAACTGCAGAGCCTAACCCTGTAATACTCGGAAATCGACGATATGCATCAAAAAATGATCCAATTTGAGTGGCATGCTTGGGTTTATGATGCATCTCGATCCGTGTACGCGATCAAGCTATCATAGAACATCAATCTGGGGGGGGAACAACATGGTCCAGTGGTTATCGACCCGTGCCTTGTCCGTGTTTAGTATCGATTTAAGAAGTTTTGCGTTCTTTCGGATTTTGCTCGGCTGTCTTTTGATCGCGGACCTGCTCATTCGTGGTGGCGATTTATCGGTCTGGCTATCGGATTCAGGGGTTTTCCCTCGGAATTTTGTCATTGATTGGGCTGGTGATGGGCGTTGGTCCTTGTATTTTATTAGCGGCAGTTGGGTCTGGGCCTTGTTTCTCAACATCGTCGCGGCATTTTCGGCGATGGCCTTGTTGCTAGGCTACCGAACGCGTATTGCGACGCTTTTTAGTTTCGTGTTGTTGGTCTCTTTACACAACCGTGCGCCGCTGGTGCTGCAAGGCGGGGATAACCTGCTGTTGCTGATGGTGTTCTGGTCTATCTTCTTGCCCTTGGGCGCGCGGTTTTCGATGGATGCAGCAAGGGTGCACCCGGATCAGCAGCAGGCG
>Ga0206127_1004322_pt1 | contig 12589 bp, 11 predicted proteins | sample Helgoland_Spring_6_FD_148646 | JGI IMG/M metagenome (GOLD analysis project Ga0206127, IMG submission 148646) | Pelagic subsurface seawater microbial communities from Kabeltonne, Helgoland, North Sea - Helgoland_Spring_Bloom_20160419_1 | ecosystem: Environmental > Aquatic > Marine > Epipelagic ...
AACCTACAAACAATAGAGGTCGTAACAACCGCAATAATCGTAATCGTGGCGGGCAAAACAACCGCAACCGTGGCGGGCAAAACAATCGCCGTCCTAACGAGCGTAACGCAGAAAACAAGAATGCCAGTACTGAACAGTCAAATGATCAAAAAACGGCTCCTAAAGGCAATCAAAACCGTAATAATCGTCGCAATAAAAATAATCGTCCGAAAGATGCGGTGGCTCCTAAGGAAGCGGCAGTCCAAAAAACCACTGACACCAAGCCAGTTGAGACTTCAGCAAAAGCAGAAGGTGGCGATCAATTGAAACGGCGTCCCGATGACAAACGTCGCGGGCCTCGTCGTCGCCGTCAGCGACAAGATGTACCAAAAGCTATGTTGGACCAAGCTACAGCGCTAACTAACTCCCCAAGCGATACTGCAGCAGACAAAGCCCCTGTTTCACCGTCTGCGGAGGTTAAGACGCCCAAGGAAACTACCGATCTAACGCCAGTCAAAGACGCTAGTGTCGCCGATACTGCACAGCCTAAAGAAGCCAAACCTAAGCCCAAGCGCAAAGCCGCGCCTAAGGCGAAAGCATCAAAGGATGAGCCGAGCAGTAAAGCTGTTGGTACTGTAACTGATTCAGTCGTTGACAACGCAGATACGCCTAAGAAGCCAGAAGCTAAAAAATCTGCTGCGAAGGCAAAACCAAAAGCTAAACCTGCGAAGGTAGGAAAAGCTAAACCTGCAGCCGACTCAGATGCCTCTCCTGTGGTTGATACAGTGGTAAGAGCTAGTAATGATCCTCGCAAAAAACCTAAACCAGTTATGGAGGTCAAGGTGAGCACAGAGCGTGTCGAAATACCCGCCCCAGCGGTTTCATCGGAGCCGACACCAGTAGCTAGCAAACCCAAAAAAGCTGGACCAAGGGCCTCCAATGACCCACGGAAAAAGCGTGCGGCGGCAAAGCCAAAGGCAGCTTCAAAGGCTAAAAAAGCTGATTCTGAAACCGCTAAAACGAGTCTATCTGAAAAATCTTCAGAGGAAAATACACCAAAGTCTTAATTGGTACTTGTTCCAAGTAAAAGGCGCTGTATAATCGCGCCTTCAAAAGGTGGGATGGCAGAGCGGTTGAATGCACCAGTCTTGAAAACTGGCATACGTTAATAGCGTATCTAGGGTTCGAATCCCTATCCCACCGCCATTTACATTAATTAAGCCTCTGTTTTTGCAGGGGTTTTTTTATGCCTGCTAGATTTTAATAATTTTATATACCACTTTATATACCACTTAGATATGGTGATAGGTTAAAATGGGAGCATGGCAAATACTAAACAAATTGATCTTAAATCAGTTGAAAAACTCGCATCTCTCGGGCTTACAGAACAGCAAATTGCTGACTCTCTCGGTATCTCTCGATCTACTCTTAGTCGCAGAAAGGCCGATGATGAGACATTTGATACAGCGTTACGCAAAGGCAAGGCCAAAGCTATTGTAAAAGTCAGTAGCGCGCTGATGAGAGAAGTCGAGAAAGGCTCTTTGAGGGCGATTATCTTCTATTTGAAATGCAGAGCAGGATGGCGAGAAGAAGAGCCTGAGATAAGAGAGATACCGCCTCTAACAATAAGTGTTATCAAGCCATGAGAATAGATGTTGGCGGTTTAACGCTCAGTCCCCTTAGTTTAATCCGTGAACGTCATATCCTTGCAGATCAGGCTTTTTTTGAACTTTCGTTTTTTTTCTTCAAGATATGCTGTTGTTTCTTGATATCTGAGCCCAATTTGTTCCATTCCTTCGCAAATTGAGCACCCAAACTCATTGTTGTTTCATCCTTTTCAATTTCTTTCACAGCAGATGTCATAAACGAGCTCATCGCTAGATATAGCGTTAACATTAATATAGTAAAAACTTCCTTCGAGTGTTCTTTTTGACTAACTATTGAGAAGTTCTTATCCCCCATGCTTACAACACTCGATAGCTTATCAGTTATTGGCATTACAGAATGAATACCAAAGTTGGAGCCCATATTGTACAAGTTCAATAATGCATCTTCTTCATTTTTGAACCTGAACTCTTTCCTCCATCGTTTTCTGTTTTCTTTTTCGGCATGTCCCTTAGAATAGAGTTCTGCCAAAGTTGGATCATCAAGCATTCGCAAAAGATTTCTACTACCTTCTGCTGCGATTCTACCCATAGATAGTGCAGATTGTGGCTCACCCCGCATGCAAAATAGAAGACTTTCTCGGAAATTTCTAAAAACATCCTGTATGAGAAACTGTTGATGAAAACTCTCAAATTTTGTTTGGATAAATATATCGCAAACTAATCCAGAGAGATTTACCAATTTATTAGCTAGATCGACTTTCCGAGAATTCTGTTTCTTGAATTTGACTAGAGAAGAAATGTCGATACTAAGATTATCCATTTAATTAATCCTTTTTCTGTTACCCACACGAACTATTTGGCTATTGTTTTAAATATTTTGTACCTCTAAACCTAGACTCAACTTCCGTATTCATTCCTTTCCTGACAGCATAGACCTGACGTCTGAATAACGGCTTGCAATCAAGAGATCATTTAACAACAAATGCGTCCCAGTGGAGCGAGTTGGACCTTTAGAACTTACTTTACCGTGGATGAAGTCCTCGGTCACTTTGGTATCAAGATGTAAAATCTCATCACTCATCGAAATCACCTCAAGTTGTTTAGCGTAGCCTATAGCGCATTTTCCACTACAGCATCAGTAAGATGAATTTGAGTTTGCTGGGCCTGCTGAAGTGATTCTTTTAGCTGATCACACAGAGCCATTAGCTCATCTACTCTGGCGACGATGCGGTACTGCTCTGCTAGGGGAGGCACTGGGATTTCAAACTGTTCCAGAACCTTTTTACTCAAGCCCTCAATAGCCATGCCAACTTGCCTCGCCCAAACCAATTTTTGCACGTAAGGTGATAGTATCAAGCAATGTAAAAACGGACCCATTTTCAAGTTAATAAGTCGAATAATAGTGACATGCTGACTCACATTAGCAGTCTTTAACTCCTTTGGAAAGATAGTGGATCGACCTAATGATGCTCCAGTTATATTTAACAAAATATCGTCAGGATAGACATGAGTATTGGACATGCTCTCATGAGTTTCCTCAGATATAAAAGCAATGTCATCTAGGTGTAGCCCGTCATTCCATACATTCTGAGATCGAAGAAATGGAATACCCTTTTGCTTGTATGCACTCTTACCGCCGCGAGGAGTACTACCTGAGCCTAATCTCACAACTAAGTTGTTAAGCCTACAAAACCTCCAACCTAACGGGCTAGAAAAAGGTTCATTTTTGATTTCAGGTAATATAGCCTGATTTTTAACCTTACCTTTTTTAATCAGCAGTTCTCTTTCAGAAGCAATCTTCTCTAGGAAAATACTAGCAGGCTCATCTTTTGGGTCTTGCGGAACTAACTTACCCATTACAGCTAACTGCAGAATGGTTTCTTTCAGTTTGTCGATACTATGCTGTGTAGTAAATAGCACGTCGAAATGCTCTGAAATACGCTGCCATGCGGCTTGAAAGGCATCTGCATCAGCTGCACTGGTGAGAGCCTCTAAAAGGGCTTCTACAAGGGTTTCGTGGGCTTGGATGCTATCTTCTTGCTGTTGCTCTAACGTGTCGCATAGAGCCATTAGCTCATCTACTTTAGCGACGATACGATGCTGTTCTGGCAATGGAGGCAGCGCAATTAAAAACGAGCGAAGTTTACCAAGCGACACAAATGACTGCACAGCACCTGATGATTCTGCCTTAAATTGCTGTTCTGCAAATGACAGAAATCGCAGCAAAAATGATGGACAAGAATATTCGGCATTATAATATTTGAACAGGGCTACATTTTTGATACTAAATTCAGGTTCAATATCGACAAGGGCAGCATTGCCGATACTACCAATCATGGCAAAAAGAATGTCTCCTTTATCAACTTTTGAGCGTTGGCAAATTTTTTCATGATCTTGCCTAGAAATAAATTTAACATTATCAAGATTCAGCTGGCCACTTGATAAGTTCTTGCTTGTAACTAAGGGAAAACCAGTAGATTGGTACTTCGGGCTGTCATGTGTGCCATCTCGTACATCATAGACATTAATTAATCTTGTTAAACACCACCCTTTTGGGATTCTAGCCTGACCTAGATCATCCTCAGTTAAAGGGTCTATTCTCTGCTTTTTAATCTCTCCTTGATGAATGAGCTTCTCTTTCTCAGCAGCAATCTTTTCTAGCAAAACACTAGCAGGCTCGTCATTCTGATCTTGCGGCACTAGCAATCCACGAACCGCCAAATCTAAAACAAGCTCACGTAGCTTTTTAACACCATAGAGATTTCCCTTACTGCTAGTCCCTCTCCCTGCTGAAGACTTTGACTGTAACGCAGATGACCAAATAGGCAGGTTATCTGTAATGATATTTTCGACCGCACCCATTACGCTTTACCCTCAAGCGCATTCGCTAAGATAGCTTTAAGTTGGTTACGAAGGGCTTGGATATCGGCCTGCTGACTAGCATAGTTGCTTAACAACTCCTCAGGGTCATGGCTAATCACCTCTGCCTCATGAGGGTTTTTAATATCGAGGTTGTAACCGCGCTCAATAATTTCATCAATACTGACCTGCCATGCCTGTTCAGTTTCTTGACGCCCTGTTCTTGCTGACTTTTCCGAGACGGAGCTGCCCTCTCCCCACCAATCCAGACAAACAGAGAAATCATCTATCTTCATAGGCTTCGTTTTATTAAATGCCTTTACTCCAGTTGGTAAAGGCACCTCGTAATACCAAATATCCTTTGTTGGAGCGCCTTTTTCAAAGAATAAGATATTAGTTTTAATAGAGGTATAAGGTGCGAATACTGAGTTAGGTAGACGAACTAAAGTGTGGAGATTACATTCCTCTAGTAACAATTTTTTGATTTTGGTCTTAACGCCTTCACCAAACAATGTGCCATCGGGCAACACTACTGCCGCCCTACCTCCATCTTTTAGCATTTCGATGATGTATTGGAGAAATAGGTCTGCGGTTTCTTTGGTTTGTAGCTCAGATGGAAAGTTCTTCTCGATACCGTCTTCTTCACTACCGCCAAAAGGTGGGTTAGTAACAATTACATCAACCATTTCTGATGCTTCAATGCTGGAAAGCGGACGTTTAAGAGTATTGCCCTGTCTGATTTGCTGAGGCACTTCGATGCCATGTAACATCATATTGGTTGTACACAATAGATGAGGAAGCTGTTTCTTCTCGATTCCACTTACCGCAGTTTGGAATACCTGCTGATCTTCGGCGGTTTTAATCTGCTCTCGTAATAAATCTATAGAACAAGCCAAGAAGCCGCCCGTTCCGCAGGCTGGGTCATAGATTGACTCGCCCAATTTAGGGTCAACCATCTGTACAGCGAATCTAGTTACTGCCCTAGGTGTATAGAACTCTCCTGAGTTACCCGCCGCCTGAAGGTCTCGAAGTAACTGTTCATAAATATCGCCAAAAAGATGGCGCTCTTCCGAACTAGCAAAGTCGATATCATTGAGCTTATTGATCACCTGACGGAGTAAAGTACCGCTCTTCATGTAATTAAAGGCTTCGCTCAGCCCCTCTCTCACAACAAAGCCCCGTGGATTAGAAGCCAAAGGCGCCTGTAATGCTTTGATATCAGGCAGTAAGTTATTGTTTACAAAATCTAATAACTCTTCGCCTGTTATGCCTTGCTTATCTGCCGCCCAGTTACGCCACAGATATTCCTCTGGGATGGGTGATCGATAGTTAGATTGCTCAAACTCTATATCCTCTTCTTGCGCATCAAATATTTTTAGGAAAAGAAGCCAAGAAAGCTGGCCTAAACGTTGGGCGTCACCATCAACGCCATCGTCTTTGCGCATAATGTCTTGGATAGATTTAATAACTGTAGAAATGGACATATAAGATTCTTATTTAATTAGGTTTAGGCGCTTTGCTGATCATCATAGAGTGCATGCTCTAGATCACTGATTGCTTGCTCGTATTGGGGTTTGCCACCAAATGCTTTGGTAATAATTTCTCTGGGACGACCCATCTTATCGAATGGAGTTACCTTTAATACATCTTGCGATTCAATCTCTGTAACGCCGTTGTCAGCGTACTTATCTAACAAGGCATTTAAAACAGTCTGAGCTGACTCATTATACTTACTGAAATAATTACGCTTTTTAACATTCTCTGCTCGCTCACGACGCGTTAAGGCTGGCTGATCGAAGACTACGTGACATATAAGATCAAACGGCCCCATATCTTTGCTTACGTCTTGCTCTAGGGCTTCCCAAATAACACCTGCACTGGCTAATTCATCAATAACTGCTTTTTTGCGATCAGCTTCGCTCCAGCGTTTGATAAAGTCATCCAGAGATTCGAACTGAGTGAGGACTGCTTTACGCGTATAGTCCTTAAATGATTCAGTAACCAGCTTTCCGTCACTTCCATAGTATTGAACTCGCTCTGCAACCTTATGAACTGCAACGCCTGAGACATAGAACTTGGTGTAGCTTTTTTCGCCCTCTTCATCATCTATCACTCCATCAGGAAAGACTGAATCCTGATCAGTAGCGTCTGGAATGACATCATCGGTGTTTTCTTCATCATTAATATCATGATCAAATTCTTCATTATCGAAATCATTGATTTCATCTTCACCTCGCACGAGAACTTGCTCTGGGTCACCATCAAACGTCGGATCAGCAAATAATTCTGTGGCTTTTTTAAAATCTAAGATCGTAAACCAAAGTTTATTGTAGTTATCATCGATACGAGTACCACGACCAATAATCTGCTTAAATTTGGTCATAGATTGAATGTTTTGGTCCAAAACAACGAGCTTGCAGGTCTTAGCATCAACACCTGTGGTCATTAGCTCAGATGTAGTGGCGATGACTGGGTATGCCTTCTTGGGGTTAATAAAGTTATCTAATTGCCCCTTCCCTATCTCATCATCACCTGTGATCTTCATGACGTATTTGTCGTTCTTTTTAACTTGTTCGGGGTTATGGTTAACAAGCGCCCTACGCATCCGCTCGGCATGATCTATATCGTTACAAAAGATAATTGTCTTAGCCATCGGGTCGGTTCGCTGCAGGTACGAGCTAACTGTCTTAGCAACTAGATCGGTACGCTCATCGATAACAATGGTGCGGTCAAAATCCTTACTGTTATATATCCGATCATCAATTAATTCACCCCTATTATCAATCTGCCCATCCTCAGGGCGCCAGCCCATTGAATCAATATCAAGGTCAACTCTAATGACTTTGTAAGGGGCTAGGAATCCATCCTCAATGCCTTCTTTAAGAGAATAGGTATAGGTGGGTTCGCCGAAGTAATCGATATTAGAAACATCCTCAGTCTCTTTAGGGGTAGCGGTAAGACCTATCTGAGTAGCTGAGCTAAAGTATTCAAGAATCTCTCGCCAAGCACTGTCTTCAGCCGCACTTCCGCGGTGACACTCATCGATTACGATTAGATCAAAAAAGTCCCTACCAACTTGTTTGTAGGCTTTTTGTGATTCATCTGGACCAGTAAGTGCCTGATAGAGAGCGAGGTGTATCTCGTAGGATGGATCCACTGTTCGCCCTGTAATCTTAGTCATCGCCTGCCCAAAGGGCTGGAAATCGTTATTCCTTGACTGATCTACTAAGATATTTCTATCCGCTAGGAATAGGATTCTCTTCTTCTTTCTAGCTTTCCATAAACGCCAGATAATTTGAAACGCGGTATAGGTCTTACCTGTACCTGTGGCCATGACTAAAAGAATGCGATCGCGGCCTTTAGATATGGCCTCTACAGTCTTATTAATGGCTTGAAGTTGGTAGTAACGGGGAGACTTTCCAGTGCCGTCATCGTGATAATCTTGAGTAATCGTGGACAGTTGATCGTCTGTGTAGCCTTTAAAAAGGATATATTTCTGCCAAAGCACTTCTGGACTTGGAAAGTCATCAAGCCCAATTTCTCTCTCAATAGGCTGACCGTCAGAAACAGTTTTGTCATGAAAGATGAACCCATCGCCATTACTGGCAAAGATGAAAGGAACATCAAGTAGCCGTGCGTAATCAAGTCCCTGCTGGATACCTTTACCTACTTCGTGCTTATTTGCTTTAGCTTCGATTACCGCGAGAGGTATATTGGGCTTGTGATAGAGAACGATATCTGCTGATTTAACAGTTTTACGCATCCCAACTTGGCCGCGAACAATGACCTTACCATCTCGCAACTTAACTTCTTGCCGCAATTGAGTCATTGAATCCCAGCCTGCTTTATCAATCGCAGGGAGGATAAATTTAGTGATTATGTCAGTTTCGGTAAGTTTTGCTTTATCCATAGCTATAAGTCGTTCTCACATCCTTTTATCAAAAATTTTACATTACAACATATAAAGGAGTAACCATATCGTGAAACATCCTAAGCTACCAGTGGCTATGCTCTGCAATATGAACTTTTTTCTTCAGGCCAGCTAGGGTTTAATATTTTTTGCGGTAAATCCAAAAACCAACAAGTCCTAAAATCATTCCTCCGAAAAAAACTAGGTCACCGAGATCATGAAACCAGTATCTTTGATCGCCTGTAAGCTGCGTATTTGTTACCCACAGATAGCCCACCAAAGAAGCACGAGTTATGTGATAGCCAAGAAAGCCGCCGCCGATCGAGACTATGAGGGAGAAGAGAAAACTATTCATTTAAAACCTCAGGAGCTTCTCTTCCTGAAGCTCAATACGCTTAGAGACCGCTAAATACTCCTTCACACGGTGCTTATGTGAAATTTTATGAAACTCTACCGCTCTTCGCAGGCGTGTTTTCTCATTGTAGTCGTTTCTTAACTTAATCGTTAACTCCTGCTTGGGGGTCAATTGGCGATGATCTATACGAGCCGCAAGTTCAATATTTAGATTGATAACATTTGATGGCATGGTTGGATGGACCTCCTAATTAAATTCCTTTTTTAACATAGGGGGTTTGTAATTGAGTTGTCAAGACCGACTGAGTTAATATAATTTCTCCCATTTCATTTGCAGGATACATCGGTACAGGCTTATGGCTGCTGAATTTAATCAAGCTAGAAAAATACTATTAGAGCGATGTAAGGAAATTACAAATATTGATGTTTCTGGCGCTCTGCTCAATCCTATTATATGGACGCAGTCTCATCCATATAGCGAATTAAGTAATAAGGAAATGGTAGATATATATGAATCTGGCCATCTCGTTTCAGACGATGATTATCGAGCGTCAATAAGGAAGCTATCAGGTAATTACTTTATGGTAAATATGGCCATCACCTCACGTATTCAGTTAATTCAGGTATCTTGCTCAAAAATTTTGAATTCTTGGAATGGTGTTAGTAGTGACCTGAATGAGTTTAGATATATTGTAGAGCGATATGCTGTTCTATTAGATATCTTGAATAAATTGGAGGCTAAATTGGGCAACTTGCAAATTAAAAATGGCGATGATTTAGACGAACTCCACGATATTGTCTCCTATTCTGGTTGGACTCGTTTCAATTGGGACAAGGGCGCCCAAAATTTTGAAGATATGAGGAATACTGACTATAAACACTCAGAGGATTCAGGCAAGATTGATTTAAGCTCAAAGAGCATCTTGAGCGCGATCGATCGAACTGAAAGGTCGCGAATGAAGGGGCTAAGGGCTTTTTATTCTTTCTGTTGTGAATTTGTGCATCCTAATTTGGGAGATGTAATTAGTTGTTCATTTGACATGAACCAGAGGGAGGCAAAGGATGGTGCAATTCTAAATCACTACTCACTTTCACCTCTCTCAAAGCCTAGTTCAATATTAGGCTTAGAATTTCAAGATAATAGAGAAGGATTTTGGGTTAACTCCTCATACAACTTTGCCAATAAAATTCTTGATGATTTAAAAAGCACTATTCCAGTAATGCTTAAAGTTACGCGACAAGCACACCGTGTGCGAACTGGTTTTATCCATAAACTGGTAAAAAGAGTTAGAGTGTTTTCAAAGACTGACATATGTCCATGCGGCAGCGGTTTGTCGATAAAAGCATGTAATATGAGAAGCGTTAATTTAAAAGCTATTTGAAACAAATAGTTTTGGTAATAAACCTCTAAAGCCGACTCCCAAGTTACTTTGACTTTTCTAATCAGAGTTTCCTCATAGACACATCAGTCTCGGCAAGCCTCGACAAGTGTTTATAAAATGATTTTTTTGTAAATTCATTGATCTAAACTCTGACCTTTGGTGGATTCTTGAGAAGAACCTACTTTTCCACGAATTTTGGACACAACTTAGCCTACACAAGCTAAGGTGTAGCTGACCTTCGGAGCCATTCCGTCGATCGAACCTATCGATATAGCGTCACCATAAAGGTTGGGGGCGGTTGAGCTGTCTCCCCATTACGCGCTGCTTCTTAACGCAGAACCACTGATTAGCCATATCGACGACAATCAGCTATCCGTAGGTTACCGCAAGGTAGAGCCTACTCGTGCAGACTTTCGGTTATCTGCTATCCGAGCTGAGGATCATAGCTACACCCAAAGACAAGTAAGTCTAATCTTAGCTACCTATTACAGCCATTTTTATGTGAAATAATTTATATTAATGTTAGAAAATCCATCAACTACGACTTTCGGTGATTCTATCCTCTATAAAATTGTCAATTTCGGACTCTACGTATCCAGACGCCCTACCACCCTGAATTAATTTAATAGGCTTAGGGAATTGTCCTTTTGCTTGAAGTGCGTATATGTGTGAATTAGATAAACCAACTCGCTGCATCACTTCTGGCAATCTAATAAGGCGTTGTTTCTTAGCTATTTCAGGTTTAGTAAAACTCATATTATTTCCTAATAAATCCAGTGAAGTACACCACGGTATTATATTACAAAGTAACATTAACTAAAAATCACAAAGCATTGATTATATTAACATTTATGTTTACTTTAGGCATAATTAAGGACATTCATAAACACTAATGTTTACGTTTTAGCATTTCAGAACTAAGGGAAGGATTTGGGTCACACTAATTAACTATACTGAAGTCATCTAGGCTCGCAATTGCACCACTTTTTCAGATTTCTGGTAGCAATAACTAGCCCATACCTGCATCAATATTCTTCTTTTTTCAATGAGGTCGCCGCGCTGATAAGCTGCCTCGGCTTTATCTTTGAGTTTATGTGCAAGTGCAGCTTCAGCTATACGCGCTGGCGTACTCGTTTTCTCAGCGATGTAATCACGGAATGTTGACCGAAATCCATGAACGGTAATGTCAGTTCGACTCATACGCTTCAAGACCGACGACATACCTGCACTGGAGAGATGATGGCCGTTAGTTCGATTAGGAAACACCCAGTCACTCATCCTATGAGACTCTAGTAGCTTAAATACTTGTATTACTTGATCGCTAAGAGGGATACGGTGCTCTACCCCCGCCTTCATGCGCTCTTTAGGGATAGTCCATGTTCGCTGCTCTAGATTAATCTCATCCCATGTTGCCTGCAGAACCTCAGAGGTTCTAGTTGCAGTCAAGATCGCAATTGTAAGTGCTTTTGCTCCAATACCATCGGTATTTGACAACTCATTTAGAAAGGCAGGTAGTTCTGCATATGGTAGTGCAGCGTGGTGCTTCAGTTCCTTTAGCTTCTGAGGACTTGGTAGCATTACGGACAGATGACCACGCCAACGAGCAGGATTGCCCTCAGAACGCCATTTATGCGCCTCAGCGTAGCTCAAAACTGCCTCTATACGTGTACGCACCCTTGTTGCAGTCTCCGTCTTTGTATTCCAGATAGGCTTCAGAATTGAAAGGATATGGTTTGTTTCTATGGCTGATACAGGCAAGTTACCAATTGTTGAGAATGCATATTGCTCAAGCGTATTTATCCATTGCTGATGGTGTTTAGCGTTTTTCCATTCAGCCTTCTTACTATCTATATACTCTATCGCAACGTTCTTAAAAGTATGTCGGTCGTGCGCAGTTTTGGCCTTAGCTTCAACCCTCTGTACTCTTTTAAGCTCAAGCGGGTCAATACCATGATTGATGTTAACTCTCGCCTGAGCAACCTTTCTCCTGACGATAGCTAAGTTATTGAGCTTTGAATGATACCCGCCCATCCCCAAAGGCGTTCTCTTTCCTCTAAGTTGATACCGAAAAACCCAGTCGATCGAACCACCTTTATTAATTCTAAGGTATAGATTACTACCGACAGGATGAGACTTAACTACACCTTGTCTAATGATGGCTTCAATCTCTTTAGTTGTCAGGTCTCTTTTATTTCTCTTCGGCATGATAGATCCTATTTATATACCACTTTATATACCACTTAGATGTAGTATTCTACAGGATTAAATCAGACGTTAAAATAACTAAATTCCCCTGAAAGTCAGCTATGTTAACGTTTCTGTTAATATTTAAAGATTATTATAAGAGGTTTAAATAGTACAGTTATGGGGACTATCCCACCGCCATTTTTATACTTTAAAGTCTCTACAGCCCTTGTTAGCTCTCGTTTCTTACGAGACTGATGAGGAGCCGTAGACAAATGAGTAGACATTTTAGATACCCTAAATACATCTACCTT
>Ga0206127_1004329_pt1 | contig 12576 bp, 9 predicted proteins | sample Helgoland_Spring_6_FD_148646 | JGI IMG/M metagenome (GOLD analysis project Ga0206127, IMG submission 148646) | Pelagic subsurface seawater microbial communities from Kabeltonne, Helgoland, North Sea - Helgoland_Spring_Bloom_20160419_1 | ecosystem: Environmental > Aquatic > Marine > Epipelagic ...
AACCAATCCCCGATACATCCATCACAAAACAGCCCCGACGACTGCCCATGCCCCGAATAATCAAAGCGCAAAAAACGGCGGTCCCTGCGCGTGGCCCACTGAGCTAAATGAAGAGCCTTTTTGCCCTGCATATCTGACTTAAAGCCACTTAGAAAGACAATCTCTGGGCCCTTCCCTAGAATACGCTGATAGGCGAGCCTGCGCCCTTGAGCTGAGACAAAATCACGATGCGATGCCATAGCACCCCCAATAAAAACAATATTAAAAGCCCAGTTTTCAACATGGTACAGACCAAAAGCAGACCGACGACTTACCAAAAATAAACCTGGATTTGCCACGTCGGGTGGCAAAACGATGACATTGAAGCGTTATTATACCTTTGATTTTGGTTGCTCTAAGAATTTTTGAATGCTTTTCTGGGTTTAATCAGCCATAAAACATGCGTATTGAAAAGACGTTTGATCTAAAATTAAAGCGAGCTTTGGGTATCAGCTAAAAACAAGAGTTAAAACAAGAGTTAAAAAGATGCGCCCAAGAGCATAATAACTCCGCTGAATTTGATGCACCGCATCACGAGTGAGGAACGGGTAAACATTAATTGTTGTACCAATTGTGACATTAAGACGTTATTTTTAAAAAAAGGTGGCATGACTTTTTTCAATAATCTTTTTAATTTACTCTAATGTCTAAGTTTTTTCTCATATAGGCCTAACAAGTCGCATAAAGATCAGCGGATCATGCTAATGTTTGAGTTACTTCTTAAAAAACTTTCAAACTTACATTAACAGGTTTCCCATGTTTCATCTGATTAAAAATGCCAATGTGTTTGCCCCACAAGCCATGGGGCTTTGTCATGTATTGGTGGTGGCAGAAAAGATAATTTACATTGGTGCCCACGAGCCTGTTTTAGATGACATCTTCGACGTAGAAGTTGTGGATTTAGCCGGCGCAAGCCTAGTGCCAGGATTGATAGATGGCCACGCTCACATTACTGGTGGCGGCGGTGAAACGGGGCCAGCCAGTAGAGTTCCGCCTGTATTCTTGTCCCAGTTCACTCACTCTGGCGTTACCAGTGTAGTGGGTGTATTAGGCACCGATGACCTTACTCGCAATACCCAAAGCATTGTCACCCAAGCCTACAGTTTGCGCGAAGAGGGTATGTCGGCTTGGTGCCATACTGGTGGCTATCATGTGCCGCTAACCACACTCACCGGTAGTGCGCGCTCCGACATTGTATTTGTAGATCCGGTTATCGGTGTAGGGGAACTTGCTATTAGTGATCACCGCTCCAGCCAACCCACACTGGATGAGTTTTTACGCATTGCTAGTGAGGCGCATGTGGCAGGCCTCATGACAGGTAAAGCAGGGATCTTGCATATCCATATGGGCGATGGCAAGCGCGGTTTAGAGCTAGTGCGTGAAGCTTTAGACCATTCAGAAATTCCTGCACGGGTATTCAACCCAACACACATCAATCGTAATAAAACCCTTTTTGAAGAAGCCCTACCCTTATCCCTGCGTGGTGTCCGTTTAGACGTAACCGCATTCCCAGAGGGCCATAGCGACCCAGGCTGGTCGGCTGCAGAAGCATTTCTACGATATCGCAAGGGTGATTTCCCATTAGACAAGTTGACTATTAGTTCCGATGGTGGCGGCTGTTTGCCACACTTTAACGAAGAAGGTGAGCCTGTGCGGATGGGAGTAGGATGTTCTTCTACCTTGTCAGAAACCCTGCGTGAAATACTAAGCCACAAGGTTCCTATGGCCCAGGCACTAGCCCCTTTCACTACCAACGTCGCTGATTTATTGAAACTTTCTCATAAAGGCCGGTTGCAACAGGGCAAAGACGCGGATATGGTTGTGTTAGACAAACACAATAACATTACAGACGTAATGGCCCGTGGCCGCTGGCATAAACGTCACGGCCAGACCCAAATTTTTGGTACTTATGAGCGATCATAATACTGTTGTTTTTTATCATTAGTTAATAGAGAAGTAACCCACACCCATGTGCCCAGCACCCGTTTTAAACCAAGCCCAGCGTGGCTTTATTATCCCTATTGGTGGCGGTGAAGACCGTGAAAAAGAAATGCTCATCCATACTAAATTTTTGGCGTTGGCCGGTGGCGAAAACTCCAACATTGTAGTGGTTCCAACAGCATCACAGCTCGACTCCACAGGCCCAGATTACATTGATATTTTTCGCAGTCTAGGTGCAGAAAAGGTGGAATTTTTGCCGATTACTAGCCGAGAAGATTGCGACAATCCAGAATATGCTGCCATGCTAGATAGAGCCACGGGCATCTTTATGACCGGTGGTAATCAGCTGCGTTTATCTACTATTTTAGGAGGCACATTGGTGGCGCAAAAGATTCGGCGCCGCAATGCTGCAGGTATTCCGGTTGCGGGCACGTCTGCTGGGGCATCTATTATGTCTGAGCATATGGTGGCAGGTGGCAATGGTAACGCTGTACCTTCTGGTGACGGCGTAAGCCTTGCGCCCGGCATGGGTTTAACCAATGCCGTGGTTATTGACCAACATTTCACCCAGCGCAATCGCTTAGGCCGCCTGTTAAGCGCCTCTTCTTACAACCCTTTTTTAATCGGCCTAGGTATAGACGAAGATACAGCAGCATTTATTGGGCCTGATGATATTTTAGAAGTAGTGGGAAGTGGCACGGTGACCGTGGTTGATGCTGGCGCAATGACTTATTCTTCCATGTGGCAAGCCGGCCGTCATGATGCCCTTAGTTTGTTAGGCCTTAAACTCGACGTATTAGGGGAGGGCTGTCGTTATGACCTCAAAAATCGTCATGCCTACCCACCCAGGGATGATAAAAGTGGCTTTTGCAGCCTTGCAGACATTCAGAACAAATAAACCAAAGCTTACGGCAGTATTGCAATTAGATAATAAAAGGACGTTTGCAGATGAAAATAATATCAACAAATGTATACGTTGGCCCCAACACTTGGGCTGGGTTTCCCGTTATTCGCCATGTTATTGACCTTGGCGTTCTTGAACAATGGCCTTCGGCTAAAATAGGTGCCTCATTCATAAACCCATTAGTGGAAGCCCTTCCCAACTTACAAGAACATGGTTGTTCTTATCGAGAAACGGGTGGTTTTGTGCGCCGCCTGAAGGAAGATGAAGGTACATGGCTAGGCCATGTTTGGGAACACTGTGCCTTAGAGATTCAATGCATGGCTGGCGCAGAAGTTAGCTTTGGTCGCACCCGTTCTACAGACACCCCCGGCCAATACAACATGGTATACGCCTATAAACAACGCAACGTAGGCCTTGATGCAGGCGAGCTTGCATTACGCTTATTGATGCACCTTTTACCTCAACAACTACAAGCACAAGTTGACTATCATTTTGATGATGAATTTGAGTGGAAAGAAGAGCTTAATGAATTTATTTTAAGGGCCCAAAAACAAGAATTTGGCCCAAGCACTGGCTCTTTAGTTAAAGCTGCAGAAGATCGCAACATTCCTTGGATGCGCTTAAACGACTATAGCTTAGTACAATTTGGCCATGGCAAATACCAACAACGTATTCAAGCCACCATAACCAGCCAAACTAAACATATTGCTGTAGAAATCTCATGCGACAAAGAAGACACTCACAACCTGTTGCACAAACTCGGTTTGCCCGTGCCTCAGCAACGCATGATTTATAGTGATCGAAGTGCTGTTCGAGCCGCCAGATCAGTGGGTTATCCTGTGGTACTAAAGCCACTCAACGGCAACCATGGCCGGGGTGTATCCATTAATTTAACGACGGATGATCAAGTCATTACTGCCTTTGCATTTGCTAAGGAGCAAGGCACTAGCCGTGCAGTATTGGTAGAAAGTTTTATCACCGGATTCGACCACCGCATGCTAGTGGTTAACAACGAACTAGTGGCTGTAGCAAAGCGCGTTCCAGGCCACGTTGTCGGCGATGGAAAGCGTTCTATAGAAGAACTGATTGAAATTATTAATAGCGACCCGCGCCGAGGCGTTGGCCATGAAAAAGTATTAACCCAACTCACTCTAGACCAACAAGCCACCCGCCTTATGGACGAAGGCAATGTGACTAAAGAGACTGTTTTGCCAAACGGTGAGATTTTTTATGTACGGGACACCGCCAACCTCTCTACCGGTGGCACGGCCATTGATTTAACCGACGTAGTGCACCCAGATAACCGAGACATGGCGGTCAGGGCAATCATGTCTGTGGGCCTTGATGTGGGAGGTGTGGATTTCCTTACAGATGATATTAGCCGTTCCTACAAAGAAATTGGCGGCGCCATTGTAGAAGTTAACGCAGCTCCTGGTTTCCGCATGCACGTAGCGCCAAGTGAAGGTACACCAAGAGACGTGGCTGGCAAAGTGATAGACATGCTATTTCCCCCTAGCGCCCTCACCCAAATCCCCATAGCAGCGATTACTGGCACCAACGGCAAAACCACCACCTCTCGCATGCTTGGCCACATCATGAAAACCAGCGGCCATACCGTGGGGATGACTTCTACTGACGGTGTATATGTAGACGGCAAGCTTAGTGTTAAGGGTGATATGACCGGACCAACGTCTGCGCAGATTGTATTGCGCGACCCTACGGTAGATTTTGCGGTAATGGAAACTGCTCGGGGGGGTTTATTACGCAGCGGTTTGGGTTACCAAACCTCCACCGTGGCAGCCTGCCTTAATGTAACTGCAGACCACTTAGGTTTAGGTGGTATTGATACGGTAGAACAGCTGGCTACGGTAAAGCGCGTAGTTGTGGAATCTGCGACTGGCACAGCGGTATTAAATGCTGACGACATCCATTGTTTAAGAATGGCTGATTTTGCCAGCGCAGAACGTATTTGTTACGTCACTATGAATTCTGATCACAGTTTAGTTAAGGAGCATATTCGTGCCGGTGGCCGCGCACTAGTGCTTGAGAAAGGCATGAATGGTGACATGATTGCCATATACGACAAGGGCACTCATATTCCAGTGCTGTGGTCCCATCTAATCCCTGCCACCATGGAAGGCAAGGCCATGCATAACGTACAAAATGCCATGTTCGCAGTGGCTATGGCCTACAGTTTTGATGTGGAATTAGACAATATTCGTCACGGTTTACGCACCTTCGACACCAATTTCTTCCAAGCCCCGGGCCGTACCAACGTATTTGATGAACACCCGTTCAAGGTAATTCTAGATTATGCCCACAACCCCGCCGCGTTCCGTGCCATGGCTGGCTTAGTTAGCCGTTTAGATGTGAAAGGGCGCCGTATTGCAGTGCTGTCTGCACCGGGTGATCGACGCGACCAAGACATCTTTGAAGCGGCTGAAATTCTAGCGGGTCATTTTGATCATTACATTTGCAAGGCTGATGATAACCGCCGAAAGCGCGGCCACGATGAAGTCCCTCTGATGTTACAACAAGGCCTACTTAAAAATGGCGTGGATGCTAACAACATTTCTGTGATTGCATCCGAACAAGAAGCCGTAGATACCGCATTAAACATGGCCAACCAAGGTGATCTTTTGATGATATTTGGGGACAACATTACTCGCTGTTGGAAGCAAATAATTTACCTAAAAAATGAACAAAAATCAGACTTAGATGTTCATCCCACCATGGATGGCAATAATGACGCAGGCATGGAAGAATTACTCGGGGAGGGCGACACCATCATCCGAGATGAACGCGGCGTGCGCTTAGCTAGAAATAATGACGAAGATGGTGACTAGCTAATGGTTGAAGCAGCAGATACGATTGAAACCGCCTTAGACATTAGCTGCAGTTCAAGTGAGAATCTCATTCTTGATGATTTTAGAAGGCTTACGGGCCCCGGTTTGTTATGGAGCCATGTGGGTGCAAATCTAGATGTGCTATGCCCTACCGCTGATCTTGATGAGGTGATTAAAGTTTGGCAGCAACAGGCTAGGCGTGTGCTTGATGCCATTGGCTGGCATTCTGAGCAGATTATTGACCGCCGCTTTGAAGGTGGTGCCAACCTTGCAGTATCTGCGCCAATGGACCAACTTTACAGTGCCATGTTCGCCTGCCAAACCGCATGGCATTTTGCCTCTGCACAATTGCTTAACCAAACCGCCAACAACTTTGACATCATGATCAATGACCTTAGAAACGTCATGGTCAGAGAAGCTAATCCAGCCTTAATCACCCTAATTACAGTGGCTAAGAAACACGGGATTGACGTATTGTGTGACGATGATCATTTATCCTTAGGCCATGGTGAGGGCTCACAAACGTGGTCTGTTTTTGACTTACCAAAACCGACTGAAGTTAACTGGCACAGCCTACATGACATCCCGGTTGCCTTAATTACAGGCACTAACGGCAAAACCACCAGCACCAGACTCTGCTCGGCTATTGGTGCAGCCGCTGGCTTAATTGCCGGCATCACCTCTACCGAATTTGTGCGCGTGGGGGATGATATTCTTGATTATGGTGATTATTCTGGCCCCGGTGGTGCTCGCATGCTACTCCGGGATAAGCGCTTACAAGTGGCTTTTTTAGAAGTGGCTAGAGGTGGTATATTGCGCCGAGGGTTGCCGTTACGCCAAGCACAGGCAGCCTTAGTGACTAATGTGGCTGCTGATCATTTGGGCCAATACGGAGTCAATACCGTAGAAGAACTGGCAGTGGCCAAATTTTCCGTACACCGCACCTTAGCAGCCAATGGTGTGCTAGTGCTCAACGCTGACGATGAATATGTGCGGGCAGAAGTGACCAGAACTCAGGCCATCTTGTGCTGGTTTTCCCTAAATCCCGCTCACCCGCTGATCACCCAAGCCAAAACCAAGGGCCATACTTGTGCTTGGCAAGAGGGTGATCACCTAGTGTATTTTGACGGCACCAAGGCTTACCCTGTGGTTAATGTTAAAGACATTCCCATATCGATGGGTGGCGCCGCCGATTACAATATTCGTAATGCTTTAGGCGCCCTGTGTTTAGCCAAAGTCATGAACATTGATAACAAAGCGATTGCGTTAGGTCTATGTAACTTCAAAAACGATGCCAAAGACAACCCTGGCCGCTGTAATGAATTTGCCATAAAAGGCGCCCGAGTATTTGTTGATTTTGCCCATAACCCTCATTCAATTTCTGCGGTAACGGATGCGATGGCCGGTGTTCCCGCCAAACGCCGTTTTATCATGATAAGCCATGCGGGGGATCGCTCAGATCAAGACATTTTAGACGCCACCCAAAGCGCTTTAGCGCTTAATCCAGATTTTTTAATGGCTGCCGAATTACCCCAGTATTTGCGGGGCCGCGAACTGGGCGAAACCTTACGTCTCACTCATCAACAAGCAATAAAGCATGGCCTTAAAACACACCAACTGCTTGTAGCCGAGGGTCCTGCAGCAGGGGCTAAACAAATACTAAGCCAATTACAAGAAGGCGACTTAGCATTGTTGTTGGTGCTTTCAGAGCGAGATCAAGTGTTTGCCATATTAGACCCGGCCCTAACTCATTAAGGGCAGGCTAAAAAGGCACATCTGCTTCTGATTGCATAGCTTCAGGTACATCATCACTTTGCCAATAGCCAATTGATATACCTTGTTGGCCATTTGCTTTCCATTTGAAACCGAATTGAAATGATCCAAAAGCTCTCAATAATTTAAGCATCCCAGCTTACTTGGAATAAAGGCTGCTTTTAGGAATAACGGGTTCTTAACCCCGTCAGTGTCAGGAATTGGCTGCCTGTGTAACTCCACATAAAAACCTTCTTACACATCGTTTCTCATACTTTATTCAAATTTCTCTCTGCATAGGGCTAAGCAGCTACTGCTGAGACTAAGCACCACTGCTTAGCTTATCATTACCTTTATACATCAGCTTCTAATAGACCCTTAGCACTCATTGAACAATCATTATGATATTCAACTAGAACATTAATCATTACTTTTCAATCTTTAACCAAGCAAGCCTTTTAGCTAACTGAGACATCATCTTAAGCATACACATGTATGCAGCGGGAGTGCCTATCGACTGGGTTTTGTTTTGAACTTCCTACGCTAAAAAGGGGCTAAACACACAATTATTATATGGCATTAAGAAATATCAGAAATATTCCTACGGCTAAAATGGTACTGTGGTTTCCGGACTATTATAAAGTCTAATTGAATCGAGGTGGTTATCATGAATTTCTGTTTTCGGCTGGTCTGTTTACTCACTGCATCATTGATGGCTACACACGCACTGTCTCAAGACCTATCAGGCTGGTCTGATAAGACTGTGTGCCGACAGTTATTAAATAATCCAGACAATATTGATTACGTTCAAGAGGCTGATAGCCGCAGTTTAGTCTGCGGTTCAAGTACACAGCCCTCTAAAAGAGTTGATAATATATCAAATGCATTTGATGGTGAGCATCCTTTTGTATTGAGTCGTTTCAATCCTTCTGAAAGCCGCAGAGCTTTAGGTAGTGGCATCTTAGTAATACAAAATGGAGCTATAAGTGTATCGCTAAAAAATAGATTCCTCGATACAAGTTCAACTAAGTATTACGATACCTTAAAAGGTCAAATAGACAAAAAAGGCAACGCCTCCATATCATTTGAAGTGAATGCTTTAAATGGTAAGGGGAGCCCACACAAAGTGCGTTTTTCAGGAAACATAAATAGCCTTGAAATCAAGGGGAAATTTGATGATTATTTCCAACTATTTATTACTCTTAGTAATGATACAAGTTCAATGAGCAGTGACGGTTTAACCATGACCGCAAGTAAAAATTCTGGTTATGGCTCCCACTCTAATTTTTTTGGACAAAAGAAAAAGAACTTCGGGTTAATTAACAATCCAGTTAAAGCTAGGAGAGGCGAAAAGTATCAACGATTTGAAGTTGCCGATGGTGACTGCTTTACTAGTGGTGACTGGAATGATTGTGAGACTGACAGAGAGAGGGTTGAATTCACAGCCACACCTATGCAAAAGCCAACGGGAAACCAATGCTTTGCATATAGTATTATGCTTGATGATAGTTTTCAGAGCGCGTCACCAACAAACACATCACTTGGACAAATACATCAAAAAGGAGGGCCAAAAGGCTCTATGGAAGGTATAAAGTCTAACCCACCACTTATTCAGTTCGATGTAAAAAATGACTATTATGAATTGAATTGGCACGTTCTTAGCGGCTCTGTCAATAATGTTAGAGATCAATCGGTTTATTATAAACTGATACCAATAAATGACATGAAGGGTAAGTGGAGCGATATTTCATTCTGTATTGATTTTGCTAATAAGAACATCTCTGTATGGGTGAATGGTGATAAGAAAGTAAATATTGACAAGGCACCAATAAATGCCAAGTTAGTACCCACTGCAATTTACTTTAAACACGGGATCTACAGAAGTTTTATCTCTAAATACAAAGCCAGACACGGCACAGATGTCATGCCAACTCAAATAGTATATTACGATGAAGTAAGGAGGGGTTTTTCCATTGATGAGGTGGACGTTAATATTAATCCAAGTCTAGAGATTGTTGATTAACTTGTTTGGCTTTTTTACCCTTTGAATTAAAATAAACCAAGCCCACTTAATTGTGGGTTCAATGCCTAGCACTTTTGTCTGAGGCAGTTAACGTAAAGTTTGATAGAGGCAGTTATGTTCAAATCTGGTATTCGCATCATCTTCGCACTCACTGCATCATTGATGGCTACACACGCACTGTCTCAAGACCTATCAGGCTGGTCTGATAAGACTGTGTGTAGGCTTGCCTCTAGCCAACAGGACAACCCTCAGTACCTTCAAGAAGCTAAAAATAGAGGACTAAACTGTGGAAGTGCGGCGACAAAAAACACGAGTAAGGCAACTACAAACTCCACTAAACAAAAAGCTAGCAAAAGCATATTTCTTTCAGACAAAACGTATAAGGAATTCCTCAATTTGCCCAAAGAAAGCAAAACCAACTCATGCGGCTTTGATAGATATGAACCAAACTGGCAAGTCATAGATAAAGACTTAGCCCCCAGAATCAAAGGATACAACTCAAAAATGGATAATTGGAGAGAAGTAGAAGGTCAATATAGTAGAGAAGTACTCTCTAAATATTTGGAAGCAACCACCTTCGCTATGGTATCTGAGGATTTAGAATTAAAAGAAAAACTATTTAATAAGTTGCACGACTGGGCATCTAAAGACGCATTATCAGCAACAATGCGGTGCTACTTCTATAATGGCCCTAAAAGCATTGCTCCAGCTTGTGAAGGCGAATGGAGTGACCCTGAAGGGCAAGATTTAGCCCCAATAAAAGATGCAACTGTAGCCGTAGAAACCGTCTTCGCTTTAAACTATGTTTATAAGCTTTATTTTTCTGACTACCAACCTGAAGATAAGAGGCACGAAGTCATTAAACGGTGGTTTAAAAGCTTCAATCATCGTATTAAAAAAGCTAAGGATTTTTATTTTGGCAACTCTGTCGGATGGCACTTTCCTAATATCTCCATCCAGCATGGCCAAAACAAAAGCTATAAATCTTTAATTAAGAATATGGTCAGGGGATTGAATAAATGGACGCTTAGTGATGGAAGCATGAAAAACAGAACAACAAGAGGTAGCAGAGCACTCTGGTATCACTACAATGCTTTAGGAGAAGCTTTTATCATATTAGAGATAGCGAGGGCAGCAAATGTTGAGATTCCAACTACCCTTGAAAAGAAATTACTCAAGGCTGTAGAGCTGTTTCAGGATGCGTATTTAGACCATTCTGTCATTGAGCCATGGGCTAAAAAGAGACACAACGGTCAAGCAAGCAATGGTCATCAAGAATTCAGTTCTAATTTAGACACTCTTTCGTTTTATGCATCATGGCTCCAAATTTTTCAACTTCGCTACCCAGAGCATAGAACAGCCAAATGGCTCAATCAAGAACTTACAAGTAAATCACGCTCTTTGAAGATCAACCCAATTACCGGGGTAACACTAGGTTGTATCCATAAGGCATTAGTAGACAACTCGCCTGAAGGTCTAGCAAAAAATGAGGCAAATAAAATCAAAGATCTTTCAAAACTGTCTGTCTTTAACATTGAAGGTGAAACATTCAACTTAACACTGGATAAAGTAGCGTTTATTGAAACTGGCGCTTTTAAATTAGAACGCTCAGCAGAATATTTTAAACCGTATCAGTGGCATAAATCCAAGATACAGGGGAGCTTAAAGTTGAGTAGTGATAAAAAGATCAGTTTTAGTACCTTGGTGTTTAAACAAGCGGGTGATCAAGAGCAAAGGCTAGTGATTAACCTGGACCACCCGACATTAAGGTCTCTTAAACGGCACATTGACTCTCTTCAAAGGAAATGTGGAAAGGGTCTAATGGAATGGGGCTGGCTAAGTTTTATTAGTGAAACCAACGATATTAAGGATGCTAAGAACCAACAATGTCATTATGATTATTTTAAAGATGCTAATGATCAGCCTGCTTGGGAGTTGTTCCAAACAGTCTTAGGTGGCACAGACGCTATATTAGATTATCTGCAAACAAATGTTGAAAGGTAAATTGGAGAGTGGCTATACTGATTGCTAGAGACTAACACCCTGCCTTTCCCAGGCTAATGAATCAAGTAAATATCGATGCTTAATCTTCAAATCTGATGGGCTACCTTAGTTCTTACTGACATCTTTTTGCCAGCCCATCAGCTCCTTACGGACATCTTCTGGACATTCAACATCCCTAAGGCGTGTCTGCATAGTGTGTCGAAATGAATGCATGGTCTTACGCTCATCAGTAATAGTGGATAGCCGCTTGTTCAATGCATTAGACGCAACATCATTCTTAACCTTACCTTTAATCTGATCAATATATCGAGGGAATAGCACCTTATTCTTTACTTTCGCTAGAGCCATCATTGCAGCATCTAAGGCACCTCCAGCTAGGGGGATAAAACGTGTACTATTTTTTGTCTTCAGTCTTCGAAATGAATTTCTATGGATGCTGTTGCATACGATCATGCACACGAGCCTATGCAATCTCTAAATCTGTGGGCAATACAGACTCCACAGTTTGATGGAGATCATCTCCAGACAACCCATTAAACACAACATCTGTTTTAACTGTGTCAGGTAACTGATCAAATACACTTTCGTTAAAGTCTTGCTTACCTTCCGTCAACCCACGTCCAGACCGATTCAATCCGAATGCCTTTAATACTTCCTCTACAGACGCATTCACTTCATCTGAGACAGACATAGGTAATCCTTGGCTTAAATAATCCCAGTCTCTTTCTGCTTGCGTATTAATTCTCACAATGATGGCAGCAGCCAACTTAGGGTCAGTCGTGCCTGTAGATTTAACAAAGAAGGTTTTGCCATCGTAGTGTGACTCCAAACCCTTGGGTATGCGTCTACGAAAGTCAATAATCTTACCAGATGACTGGAAATAAGCGTATTTCATAACGATTGAATACAGACCTAAATCAATGTTGATCATTAGAGTGTGCTCCAATCGACAAATCGTCCAGATATGAAAATCAATGTGATAACGATTACTAAGGGATTTACGACATAAGCCGTTGATTTAAATAAAATTTAAATAGAATAAATGGCGCGCCCGAGAAACGCCATTC
>Ga0206127_1004333_pt1 | contig 12570 bp, 11 predicted proteins | sample Helgoland_Spring_6_FD_148646 | JGI IMG/M metagenome (GOLD analysis project Ga0206127, IMG submission 148646) | Pelagic subsurface seawater microbial communities from Kabeltonne, Helgoland, North Sea - Helgoland_Spring_Bloom_20160419_1 | ecosystem: Environmental > Aquatic > Marine > Epipelagic ...
TGGAGGTCGCCCAGCGGGCTCACATGTCTTGCTCTTATTAGATGAACGTGCTGCTGCGGGCCCGCGATTGACCAGCGTTGTTCCTGAAGGGTATGCCGTACGTATTCTAACGGGTGCTGCATTGCCAACTGGCGTGGACACCGTGGTTCTTCAAGAAGATGTGACGGTTGCCGAGGGTCAGATCGCCTTCAACGGCCCAATTAAAACTGGTGCTAATACCCGCCGCGCCGGTGAAGATGTCCATAAGGGAGATGTCATCCTAAAGGCGGGTCGTCGCGTGACTGCCGCGGATATGGCGATATTGGCCGCGACTGGGGCAGATCAAGTCAATGTGCGTGTGCCTTTGCGCGTTGCTGTTGTTTCAACAGGTGATGAGCTGGTTGAAGCGGGTCAATCAGCTAAACAAGATCAGATTTATGATGCGAACCGTCCGATGTTATTATCTATGATTGCGGCCATGGGCCATGTGCCTGTGGACATGGGATGCTGCGCCGACGATCGTGCCACCTTAAGCCGCGCTTTGGACGATGCGACCAGCAATGCTGACGTTGTTATTACCAGTGGTGGTGCATCAGCCGGTGATGAGGATCATGTTTCGTCGTTGATGACAGAGGCTGGCGCGATGCAAATGTGGCGGATCGCGATTAAACCAGGGCGTCCTTTGGCCTTGGGTATTTGGAACAATACACCCGTATTTGGTTTGCCTGGTAACCCTGTGGCGGCAATGGTGTGTACTTTGGTATTTGCCAGCCCAGCAATGGCCCAATTGGCTGGCACGGGATGGGTGGCTCCTGTTGGCTATGATGTGCCCGCAAACTTCACCAAATCGAAAAAGGCTGGGCGGCGCGAATATTTGCGGGCGCGAATGTGCGATGGACAGGTCGAAGCGTTTGGGTCTGAGGGCTCAGGTCGAATTAGTGGTTTAAGTTGGGCTGATGGCTTTGTCGAATTGGCTGAAGATGCGCAGACAATTAACAAAGGCGACCTTGTGCGTTACGTTCCATTTGGAAGCTTTGGCCTTTAGTATGGGTCGCTTTTAAGCCGTCAGAGGGTCGTTTGCGGCCTTGCTTGATCGTAGTTGTCTGTCTACGAAGTTTGGATGACAGATACATCGCAAAACCCCGCCAAAAAAACCGTCGTTAATAGTTGGAACGAATGGGATCCATTACACCACGTGATTGTAGGCCGCGCTGACGATTGCCACATTCCACCTGAAGAACCAGCGTTAGACGCGAAGGTTCCTGAAGACAGTGACATGCGTGGCCAATGGGGCCGCCGTCCACAAGAAACCATCGATCGTGCGAATGAGTTGCTCGACAATTTTGCTGATATGCTGACCAAGCGCGGCGTACGCGTTGATCGCCCAAACAGTATCGATCATTCCCAAAGTGTAACGACACCTGATTTTCATACCGAAAGCCAGTTTGGCTGCATGCCACCGCGTGATGTATTGTTAACTGTTGGTTCGGAAATGTTGGAAGCGACAATGTCTTATCGTTGTCGTTGGTTCGAATATCTAAACTATCGTCCATTGCTAAAGCAGTATTTTGAAGACGACCCAAAATTTCGTCACGAAGCCGCGCCAAAGCCGCGCCTGACAAACGAAGATTATCACCCAGATTACCTAAGTGATAAAATTGGTGATACGCAGCGTTTGAAGTGGGCTGAAGAAAAATTCTTTGTGACCACCGAAGAAGAACCATTATTTGATGCCGCTGACGTTTTGCGTTTTGGTCGTGACTTGGTCGTGCAGCATGGGTTTACCACGAACCTTAAAGGGATCGAATGGCTGCGTCGTCACTTCCCCGATCACCGCGTTCACACTGTGAACTTCCCTGGTGACCCGTATCCAATCCACATCGATGCGACATTTACACCTCTGCGCCCTGGTTTGATCCTGAACAACCCGCAGCGCCGCCTGCCAGAAGAGCAGCGTAAGATGTACAATGACAACGGTTGGGAAATCGTGGATGCAGCGCAGCCTGCGCACAACGCCCCACCAGCGCTTTGCTATTCATCAACATGGTTGTCTATGAACGTCTTGGTACTAGATCCGAAAACGGTTTGCGTTGAGAAATCTGAGGTCTATCAGGCCGAGCAAATGGATGAGTTAGGCATGAATGTGATCGAAGTCGAGTTGCGCGATGCTTATGCCTTTGGTGGCGGTCTGCACTGCTGTACCGCGGATGTGTACCGCGAAGGTGACTGCGAAGATTACTTCCCAAACATGTAATCCTAAGAGAATTGATTTCATCCGCTAGCAAGTTGGCTGGCGGGTGAAAACCAATCGCCAATTTTCCTTTTTACTAATCATGTCTACCTGGTGAGTAACCATTTTGAGACGGTATTGATGAACACAGCTATTCAGCGGTTTTAACGCAACGAACCTAGCGTTGATCGATGCTAAATCCACTGACAAGATTTAGTCAAACGTACCCGCTACACGACCTAACAACATAAATGCACGTGCCGTGCGTGTGTCTGAAAGCGCAGAGATTTCGCTGTCATTGGCGCGCGGTGCAAATTCAGCAAATACCTTATCAAATCGGCGTAAAAAGTGGTGCGCTGCATCGCGAAAAATCTGGTCTTGTTTCATGCGACCGGAAGTCAAAACCAATGAAGAGCTATCTCGAACGCCTCCAAGAACAGCAACAGGGCGACCACGAGTTCCGCCTGCGAACTGACGCCAGATTTCTGGGCGCGCACGGTCAGGGCGAAGGTCATCCATATAAATGCCGTCTTGGCTTAGCAGGGTCAAAACGTCTTGAGCCGCTTGGATTAGTTGGCTTGCTTCGCGATCCTTAAGGGCGCGCCGCAATGCGGCAAAGCCAACTTCGTCTTCCGCTGTTTCTGGGAAATTCATTGCCCGAATAAAGTCTTCTGTTGCCAATGGCGGAGTAATGTCTTCTGCCGTTATTCCCAATTCGAGGGCAGGTTGATCATCAATCTCAGTCTCAACGCGGGCTGCAGCGCGGTTTGGCTCGTTAACATTTTTGCGGCGCGTCGTGAACGTTGACAACGTTGTTTCGGTTTTGCGAGCAGCTGCGGCGATTTCATTAAGCTTGCGACTAACTGATGGCTCACTAGACAGGTCACGACCTTGAGATTGGGCGATGTAGGCTTGACGAATGGCATCAATTGCAGCCTGTAAGCGTTGGCTTTCTTCGCGCATAACGCGGCTGGCACGTGCAGCTGTGGCTGCAACCCATATCATTGCCACAGGCATGAAAATAGCCAACATTGTAATCAGAAAACGTAATCCACCACCAACAACAGTTGGGTTTGAATCATCTGGCAAAATTATGAAAAAAATTGCAGCTCCAAGCAACCAAATCACACTTAGAATGATCGCGATGGTCTCTATCCCGCTAATTCCGCTGTGGATGGGGCGGTCGTAGATACCCAAGGGGGTAGGGCGAGATTTTGAGGTTTGATTGGACATTATTTTTGATCCCATCAGGCGAAAACGATGGACAGAACTTCGTACGATTTTACACCACCGGGTGTGCGCACTTCAACACTGTCTCCTTCGTCTTTGCCAATGAGGGCACGAGCGATAGGAGACTTAATGTTAAGAAGACCTTTTTCAATGCTGGCCTCATATTCGCCAACGATCTGATAGGTTTTTTCCTCGTCAGTGTCTTCGTCTACCAAAGTAACTTTTGCGCCAAATTTGATCGTACCTGACATTTTTGCAGGATCGATGACATCTGCTAAAGAAATAACGCCTTCTAGCTCTTTCACACGTCCCTCAATGAAAGACTGTTTTTCCTTAGCTGAGTGATACTCTGCGTTCTCGGACAAATCACCGTGTTCACGTGCATCTGCAATGGCTCTGATTATAGTAGGGCGTTCGACCGTTTTCAGGTGTTTTAGCTCTACTTCTAAATCAGTGTGCCCTTTGCGGGTCATTGGGATCTTTTCCATAACATTGGTCCAACTGTGAAAAGCGGCCCAAATGGGCCGCTGTTAAAGGTTAGGGTCCAGATGAACTAAAGGGGCATGTAAATGCAAGTGTTCTAAACATGTTGAGCTGTCCTTAACTTTTGTGTTGCATCGCGCGCGCCCGTTTGTAACAGCCCTGGTCGTGGGCAAAAACCGTAGGTTAGGTAATGGAAAGTGAGATTTGACGCGCTGAGCCAGTGGTTGGACGGTTCTAAGGCATGCAACGAAACCGCATTTGATTTACGTTGTGTCGAGATTGCATTGATCTGCCTGCTGGGGTAGCAAAATGTGAAAGAATATTTCGGTCGAACCTTCAAGGTCGACACCTATGAAAAAGGACCCACAGAATGGCTCAAATTGAACGCGAAACAATGGAATATGACGTTGTCATCGTTGGTGCTGGACCCGCTGGTTTATCGGCCGCCATTCGCTTGAAACAGCTGGATGCCGATTGCAACGTTGTGGTGTTGGAAAAAGGCTCTGAAGTCGGGGCGCATATCCTTTCCGGGGCTGTGCTAGACCCATGTGGACTGGATGCATTGATCCCTGACTGGAAAGCCAAAGGTGCGCCTTTGAACACGCCCGTGAAGGAAGACAATTTTTACATGCTTGGCGAGGCAGGCCAGCTGCGTATTCCGAACGCGCCGATGCCACCGTTGATGAACAACCACCAAAACTATATCGTCTCTATGGGCAATGTTTGTCGTTGGATGGCAGAACAAGCTGAAGAACTGGGTGTCGAAATTTTCCCAGGTATGGCGTGTTCTGAGTTGGTTTACGGCGACAACGGTGAAGTAAAAGGCGTAGTCGCTGGTGTTTTCGGTCTGGAAGCTGATGGATCTATCGGTGAAAACACCGAAGTCGGTATGGAGTTGCACGGCAAATACGTCTTCCTGTCTGAGGGTGTGCGAGGGTCATTGTCCAAAGAAGTCATTGCGAAATATAATTTATCTGATGGTTATGAGCCGCAAAAATTCGGGCTTGGCATGAAAGAGATTTGGGAGATTGACCCAGCAAAGCACAAAGAGGGCACCGTTACCCATACGATGGGTTGGCCGCTAAACTCTAACGCTGGTGGTGGTTCGTTCGTTTATCACCTTGAGAACAACCAAGTGTACGTCGGTTTTGTTGTGCACCTGAACTACAAAAATCCGCACATGTTCCCATACATGGAGTTTCAGCGTTTCAAACACCACCCAATGATGAAGGATCTGTTGGAAGGTGGTAAGCGCGTAGCCTACGGTGCGCGCGCGATTTCTGAAGGTGGATATCAATCGATGCCTAAGATGGTTGCGCCAGGCGTTGCTTTACTTGGTTGTTCTGTCGGTATGGTCAACGTGCCGCGCATTAAGGGTAATCATAATGCGATGCTGTCAGGCAAAGCTGCTGCAGAAGCGGCAATGGCTGCAATCAAATTGGATCGCTCTGGTGACGAACTAACAGCCTATGAGGTTGACGTTCGTGAGGGTAGGATTGGCAAAGACCTGAAAAAAGTGCGCAACGTTAAGCCTCTTTGGTCCAAATTTGGTTTGATGACATCTTTGGTCGTTGGCGGCTTTGATATGTGGTGCAATACCTTGGGTTTCTCGCTTCTGGGCACGCTCAAGCACGGTAAAAACGATGCTGACAGTACTGAGCATGCCAGTAAGCATAAGCCTATTGATTATCCAAAGCCGGACGGCAAATTGTCGTTTGATCGCCTCACAAATGTTGCATACTCATTCACCAATCATGAGGAGTCCCAGCCTGCTCACTTGCATTTGATGGATTCAAGTGTTCCGGTCGGTGTGAACCTTGAAAAATACGCGGGGCCATCGGCCCGTTATTGCCCAGCGGGTGTGTATGAATTTGTTGAGGAAGCGGGTAAAGACACCAAGTTTGTTATCAACTTCCAAAACTGTGTGCACTGCAAAACATGCGATATCAAAGACCCAAGCCAGAACATCAACTGGACGACACCACAAGGCGGTGATGGGCCGAACTACCCAAACATGTAAGTGGATAAAAAACTGACGAAACGAAAAGGCGGACGAAGGTCCGCCTTTTTGCACTTTCGATCACGCATCTGTGTGCCGAATGTGGCCTGTAAAGGTCCCCAGCCATTGCACCTTTTTGCTGACGTGCTAGCTTTGGGCACAATTAAACATGAGGCGACGCTGTGATCCGATTTTTGATGTCTACTGCTGTGGCGATGACTTTTTTTGTCAGCGTTGGTGCGCCTAAAGCGATTGCGCAAAGCGTATCTGGGGCTTATTTGGCAGGGCGTCAGGCAATTTCGCAGAACGATTTCAGCAACGCCTCGACCTATTTTGTTAAAGCTCTTGCGCGCGACCGCACCAATCCAGAGCTGATGGAGGGTGCCGTTTCGTCGCTTTTGGCGCTGGGTAAAATTCAAAAAGCGGTTCCAATTGCAAAGGCAATCGAACAACTGGAATTGCGCAGCCAAACTGCAAGCATGGTTCTGATCGCTGATTTGTTGATGAACCAGGACTTTGATGGTGTGATTGCGCGCGCAGGCGACAATGGCGGAATTGGACCTTTGGTCGACACGTTGGTATCTGCGTGGGCCAAATTGGGACAAGGCAAAGCAGCTGCTGCCTTTGAAGAATTTGATGTTGTTGCCGAACAGCCAGGGATGTCTGGCTTTGCAACATATCACAAAGCGTTGGCTTTTGCTGTGGTTGGCGATTTTGAAGGAGCCAATAACCTTTTCTCAAGCAGCAATGCTGGTGGCGCATCTGCAACGCGTCGCGGCGCCATGGCGCGTGCCGAGGTGTTGTCACAGCTGGATCGTAACGCAGATGCGGTGCAATCGTTGCGTCTAGCGTTTGGGGATGCAACTGACCCAGAGCTGGATGCATTGCTGGAAGCGCTCGAAGCGGGTGCGATGGTTCCATTCACGCATGCGGCATCAGCAAGCGACGGTATTGCCGAAGTGTTTTATTCCCTTGCGGGGGCTCTACGCGGCGAAGCAGATGCTGATTATACCTTACTATATGCACGCTTGGCCTATTCATTGCGCCCCGACCACATCGATGCATTGCTGTTAAGCGCCGAATTGCTGGAAGAGCTTGGTCAATTTGATCTGGCAATCGATGCCTATAAAAAGGTTCCAAGAGCTGACACCGCATCACATGCCGCTGAGTTAGGACGCGCTTTGGCCTTGCGCAATTCCGGTAAACCTTACGCCGCGATCGAAGTTTTGACGCAACTTGCACGCCGTTTTCCGGATATGGCCATTGTTCATTCTACACTTGGGGATGCGTTGCGTAACCAAGACAAGTTTGTGGATGCTGTGGCATCCTATGATAGAGCGCTTGAACTAGTCCCTAAGGGGTCACGGGGGCGTTGGTTCATCCACTATGCACGCGCAATTGCGCATGAGCGCTTAGATTACTGGGAAAAGGCTGAAACTGATTTTCGCGCTGCCTTAGAGTTGAACCCTGAACACCCTCAAGTTCTCAACTATCTTGGCTACTCGATGGTCGAGAAGCAGATCAATCTGGCTGAGGCTCTTGATATGATAGAACGCGCTGTGGCGGCGCGCCCAGACAGTGGGTTTATCGTGGATTCACTCGGTTGGGTTTTATACCGTTTGGGTCGCTACGGTGAAGCTGTCGCACATATGGAACGGGCGGTTGAACTAATGGCCGTTGATCCCGTCGTGAACGATCATCTCGGAGATGTGTATTGGGCCGTGGGCCGCAAACGCGAAGCAGAGTTTCAGTGGAACCGCGCCTTGTCATTTGTTGATCCAACAGAGGTTGATGGCGAAGCTGACCCAGGTCGTATGCGTCGTAAATTGGAGGTTGGATTGGATGCTGTACTGCTTGAAGAAGATGCAGAGCCGCTGAAGGTCGCAACTGATGATTGAAGCCTTCGCGCCTGCGAAGATTAATCTGGCGCTGCACGTGACCGGCCAGCGCAGTGACGGGTATCATCGGTTGGATTCTCTCGTTGTCTTTGCGGATGTTGGCGACAGGTTAATCGTGACACCCGCAAAGAAAATATCGCTTAGTGTGAGTGGAGTGTATTCTGAGGGCGTTCCGACAGATAGTAGTAACCTTGTTTGGAAAGCTGCCGCTGCATGTGGTTTCACCGCTGATATCAAATTGGAAAAGCAATTGCCGAATGCTGCCGGCATTGGCGGTGGATCGGCGGATGCCGCGGCTATGTTGCGTGTTGCAATGCAATTTGGCAACTCAATCGATAGGGATGTAGCATCCTTGGGTGCTGATGTTCCTGTATGTGTTTCTAGCTCCCCGCAGCGTATGCAAGGGATAGGTGATGTTTTGACGAACGTGCCACACTTGCCAGATATGTGGATTGTTTTAGTGAATCCACGCGTGGATGCTCCAACGCCGATGGTATTCTCTGCGTTGAAAACCAAAATAAATCCCAAGATGGTGACTGTGATGCCGAACTGGAAGGATTTTACAGAGTTCTGTGCGTGGTTGGAAAGCCAGCGTAATGATCTGCAAGCGCCCGCTGTTGCGATCCAGCCTGTTATTGATGACGCCTTGGCTGCTTTGTCGGATTCGGCCATTGCCCGTATGTCAGGGTCAGGCGCAACTTGTTTTGGTCTCTACCCAAGTGCCAAAGATGCAGGTGAAGCAGCGCAGCGTATTCAAAAAGCCTATCCCCATTGGTGGGTCGCTGATGCCAAAGTCTTTACGGCTTAGTTGATCCGTTCCACAACATAGTCTGCGAGATCGATCAGCATCTGTTTGACTGGGTGCTCAGGCAGTGACGTGATTGCAGCGGTGCTTTTCGCAGCCCATTCAATTGCCTCATCGCGCGTATCAGCCAAAGCATCATGTTTGTTCAGCAATGCAATTGCAGTTTTGAGGTCACCCTCTTCTTGCTGGCCTTTTTCGATTGTCCGCTTCCAGAACGCATGTTCTTCGGGATCAGCTTTTGCGATTGCCTTGATCACTGGTAATGTCAGTTTGCGTTCACGGAAGTCGTCACCAATGTTTTTGCCAGTTGTGGCAGGCTGGCCTTGATAATCAAGGAGGTCATCAACGATTTGGAACGCGATGCCCAAAGCGTCACCATAGTCAAACAGTGCTTTCACCAACGTTTCATCAGCTCCAGCAATCACGCCGCCAACTTCGGTAGCTGCTGAAAACAATGCTGCCGTTTTACCACGGATAATTTGTAAGTAAGTGGCTTCTGTCGTTGCGACGTCGCGGGCTGCTGCGAGTTGTAGCACCTCACCCTCAGCAATCGTCGCTGAAGCGTTGGCGAGGATGTCTAGGACACGCATTGACCCTGTTTCGACCATCAATTGGAACGAGCGTGAAAACAGGTAGTCACCAACCAAAATTGAGGACTGATTGTCCCACAAAAGGTTTGCAGTTGGACGACCACGACGCTGTGCGCTTTCATCGACCACATCATCATGCAGCAAGGTTGCTGTGTGAATGAATTCTACGGTAGCGGCCAAGTGGATGTGGAATGGACCCTCATACCCAGACATCCGTGCGGCTGCCAATGTCAACATCGGGCGCAAACGTTTGCCGCCTGCCTCAACCAAATGCGCAGTCACTTCTGGAATCCGTGGGGCGTGTTCTGATGCCATGCGGGCGCGTATCAAAACATTAACATCGACCAAATCGTCAGCTAAGTAGGCTGCCATCTGGTCGTGCGGTTTTTGCTGTGCGTTCGAGTTGGCCATCTGATTTCCCCGCGCAGCCCCTCGACTGTGAGGCTGCATGTCATTACATAGTTTTATATGAAGGAATTATTACGCAGCACTGATCCAACGATTATTGCCTTTGCCACGGCCCTTCTGTCCGGTGAGGATATAGCGTGCTTTCAAATGGACGTAAATATGAGCGTGTTGGAAGGTGGCATTGGAATATTCCCGCGTCGACTGATGGTTCGTCCTGACGATCATGATGCGGCTGCTAAAGTTATGTCGGACAACGATATTCCCCTCGGCGTATGAACAGTTTTGATGGTCTGACGCATGATGCCTTTTTAGGTGGTAAGCTTAAGTTATTGCAGCCAAAAAATGGATACAGAGCTGGTGTTGATCCTGTTTTTCTAGCGGCGACAGTGAATGCCAAGGAAGGTGAGACCGTTCTTGATTTAGGATGTGGTGTCGGTGCTGCGGCATTATGCCTTGGGGCCAGAATTCCAAGCCTAAAATTGACTGGAGTTGAACGCCAACCAGAGTATGCCGAGTTGGCGCGAAGAAATGGCCTTGAAACAGTTTGTGCCGATATCGCTAATCTTCCTGACGAGATCCGCCAACAGCAATTTCACCACGTACTTGCCAACCCACCTTACTATGATCGAAACACGAGCGTTGCAGCGCGTAATATTGGCCGGGAAGAAGCGTTGGGCGAAGACACACCGCTGTCTACCTGGATTAAGACAGCTGTAAAACGTCTCAAGCCAAAAGGGTTCGTTCACGTGATCCATCGTGCAGAACGATTGGTTGATCTATTGGCGGCCCTCCCGTCGGATGTAGGGAGCGTGCAGGTTTTACCCCTTACTCCGCGGATTGGGCGCAAGGCTGAATTGGTCATATTGCGTGCCAAAAAAGATGGACGCGCTGCATTTGAATTACTTTCGCCGCGTATTCTGCATCTCGGTGATCGCCATGAGCGTGATGGCGATAACTACTTGCCTGAAATCAAAGCGGTTTTGCGAGATGGCGCTGCGCTGAAGTTTTAACCAGCTGTTAAGCGCCATTATGCTCATACTGTTTCTGCAGCGTGACAGCATGAATTTTTCGTGGTTCAATATAATTACGCACTTTATCAGCAAGGAGGATTGAATGAGCTTAAACTCGCATCTGGAAGAACTGAAAAGAAAGCACACCGCTCTTAGTCACGCGGTTGAACTGGCGCAACGTGCGCCTGCGAGCGATGACATCGCAATGGCTAGTATGAAGAAGCAAAAGCTTCGACTGAAAGAGCAAATTTCGCGACTATCAAGCTAATCTAAGTTCGGCGCGGTTGCATAAGCGATTGCGCCACTTTTCTAACGTCTGTTTCCAACGGGGATGATTTTTAGCCCGGCAGTTATGTCAGCGGTCTTACTTATTTCCGCAATCATCCATTCACGGAATGCTTTGATTTTTGGCTGATCCTCGACGCCATCAGTGCATAAGAACCTGAAGAGTGCTCCTGTGCCCAATGCAGTTTTGAAGGGCATAACCAATCTGCCTTCAGAAATTTCCTTCACAACGAATGCGCGTCTGCCTAGTATTATGCCGGCACCTGCAAGTGCCGCATCAACGGCATGATCGCCCTGTGAAAATTGCACGCCGTGAATCTTGCTGATATTTACGTTCATTGCCGCGAACCATTCAGACCAGCCTGCAGGTGGGTCTAAGAAGTCGACGCTATGGTCGATGATAAGGGGTGCTTTTGCGAGGCTCTCTGGTGTTGGAAATTGCATCGCCAATTCGGGCGTCATGACCGGCGCAACCCATTCCTCGGCTAAGGGCATAGAAAATAGTCCGTCGTCGGTGCCGTAACCAAAACGCACGGCCACGTCGATTCCGTCACGGCTAAAGTCCATCATGCGAAGTGATGCTGAAAACCTGAGTTCGATTTCGGGGTGTGCCTGCGCGAATTTGAACAATCTTGGAGCAAGCCATTTTGCCGTGAATGCAGGGCCTGCTGTCACGTTAAGAGTTTCGTTGTCTTGGAGACGCTCTGTTGATCGCCAGGCTGCTGCCAAAGTTTGAAACCCGTCTTTGACGCCGGGTGCCAAGACTTTGCCTGCTTCGGTCAATTCAACGGCACGATTGAGTCGACGAAAAAGGGGGCTGCCCAAGTGTTCCTCTAATGCTTTGATCTGATAGCTGAGCGCGGCAGGTGTGACGTGCAATTCATCCGCAGCCTTCGCAAAGGACATGTGGCGCGCGGCGGCATCGAATGCGCGGAGTGCTGTGAGAGGAGGGAGGCGTTTTACCATAATTCAGTTTAATACAGCTTAACTGAATTGATGAAAAGTCTCGTTTGTAGGTATCTTTTAGTGAGCATAATGGTGTCAGGCTAGAAAAACTGATGCAAAGGATTATGAAAATGTTTGAAGTATCTTCACACGCTGATGTTCAACAAGGAATCAAAGCGGCACACGCAAGCCGCGCGCTGGCTGTAGAGGCCGCATGGAATTGGTTGTTTGGCAAGAAATCTTCCCGCTGAAGGATCGCTACCTTCTTATGGGATAAGAAAAGGCCTATCTGTGGAAACGGATCGGCCTTTTCTATTTGAAATGCCGATTAGACGAAGAACTGGCCGCCGTTCGCCGTAATAGTAGAGCCATTGATAAAACTGGCATCGTCGGATGCAAGGAACGCAACGCATCGCGCAATCTCTTCGGGTTCGCCCAATCGTCCAGTTGGAATTTGTGCGACGATACTATCACGTACTTTCTCCGGCACTGCCTTCACCATATCAGTTGCGATGTAACCGGGGCAAATTGCATTTGCCGTTATGCCTGCGCGCGCGCCTTCCTGTGCCAATGACTTAACAATCCCTAAATCACCTGCTTTGGTGGCCGCGTAATTAACTTGAGCAAACTGGCCCTTCTGACCGTTAATCGAGCTAATAACGATTACACGGCCGAATTTACGTTCACGCATCCCATTCCACAGCGGAT
>Ga0206127_1004338_pt1 | contig 12565 bp, 10 predicted proteins | sample Helgoland_Spring_6_FD_148646 | JGI IMG/M metagenome (GOLD analysis project Ga0206127, IMG submission 148646) | Pelagic subsurface seawater microbial communities from Kabeltonne, Helgoland, North Sea - Helgoland_Spring_Bloom_20160419_1 | ecosystem: Environmental > Aquatic > Marine > Epipelagic ...
CACTGGTGCCTCGATTAGCACCAAAGAAATCATTTTGCGATACAGAATATAAATCCATAACCCCCACAGCATCACAGGTTCTGATAATCGCCGATAAATTCTTACCCTTGTAAACAGAATCCGTGACCACCGCCAAATCGGGCTGTCGATAGCTCAAAACCTCAACAATTTTAGAATAACGCTCTAAGGTCAAAATAGTACCTCTAGTCTGCCTGATAAGCTGCTCGAGCTTCTTCGGCTATTATTGTTATACCCTGTTCAATATCGGCTAAATCCTGCACATAAGACAGTCTTATACATTCGTGCTGATGGGGCCATTGGCTATCAATACCGGCGAAAAAATGATGGCCAGAAACCACCAAAACACCCCGCTCTTTAAGACGCTGATAGAGCTCCTGACTGGAAATAGGTAGCCCCTCAAACCACAACCAAAGAAAAATAGCCCCTTCAGATAAATGAATTCTACAGGGTAAATCAGCCATAGATTGTTCTAAAAACGCCATCACCTGCGAAGAGCGCTGCTGGTAAAAAGGCTTAACGTATTGCTCGCAGAGGCTGACTATTTGGCCCTGCTCAAAAAGATCACTGGTTAGCGCTGGGCCCATATTACCAGAAGCTAAATTTATCACTGTGTTAGCGCTACTAAAAGCCTGAGTAATTTCTTCACTGGCAACCAGGATACCCGTTCTAACCCCCGGTAACCCGAGCTTTGAAAGACTCAACACCAGTATGCAATTGGTATTCCAATGCGGCTTAACATCGGCAAAGGTAATTCCCGGGAAAGGCAGACCATAGGCACCGTCAATAATAAGCGGTATATCCGCGTCACGGGCAAGCTGATCCAAATAAGCAATTTCATTGTCAGTGAGAACATTGGCTGTGGGGTTTGTAGGCCGCGACACACAGAGAGCAGCGGTCTTATTATCCAATGAAAGCTGCTCAAAATTTACATGGTATTTAAAATGATTATCACCAATAAGCTCAATATCTGGCTGGCTAGCAGTAAAAAAGTCAGGGGTTAAACCAAGATCATTGTAGCCAATATACTCGGGGCTGAGTGGCAGATGAATTGACTTAAAACTACCATCGGGCATCTCACCCGCCAGTAAATTAAACAGGATATAAAATGCTGATTGACTGCCATTGGAGACCGCTATATTGGCCTCAGTTAATTGCCAGCCAAACTGCTGTTTAAGCATGGCGGCAATATTAGCTCTAAAGGCCAACTCGCCTTGGGGTGATTGATAGATCCCCGTCGTGCTATAAAGCTGTTCAGCGTCATCACAGAGCTTTTGGTACTGGGTTTTTATGACCGCTTCCATTTCTGGAATTCTGGCAGGATTCCCTCCTCCCATAAAAATCATATCGGGGTTTTCATTCAATGCAGAACCCAGATCCTCCATCAAATCAACAATACCGGAGCCGCTTGTTAGCTTTTTACCAAATGCCGATAATTTCATGGCTGCCCACTCAATTCTTTTGGGTTATCCATATAGCGAAAGGTAAAGTTCACACGAGGGCTATTAAGCGTCTTAACCTTGGCTAACCGATGCTGATAAAAATGTTGAACTCTGGAACCCATAAGTAATAGCGATCCGTGGGGTAAACTTAGGGATAATATTTCACCGGTGATATTGTGTCTTAACTGAAAAACCCGCTCTGCACCTAAACTGAGCGAAGAAATAATTGGATCAGGACCTAACTCTGGCTCGTCATCAGCATGCCAATCTACACTATCACTGCCATCTCGGTAATAATTTACCAATGCACGATTAAAAAGGTGGCAAGTTTCTTTTTCAATAGACTGGGCAAGATCAGACATCCAATCTGGGAACAACACAGCACCCATGGTAATACCCGAATAGGTATAAGATGTATTGGTGTGATCGGCAAACCAGTTTTGTAAGCGCGGCACCGGAATCAATTTACCAAACATTCTAATGGAATCATGACGCCATGGGATATTTTCAATAGATTGGGCTAAAAGGCTGTCGGCTTCCTGTTGGGATAGCCACTGAGGCCAAAGTATCAATTCAGAGGGATCATCAGATTCACCCAAGGGCACCGGAATTACCTGACGATCAAATAAGCTCATATCACGCCAGCCTTAATGAGTGTGACCGTAAATACGGGGCTCAACTTCTAGCTCAACCGCAAACTTTTCAGCCACCTGAGTCTTAATGTTTTCAGCTAGTAAAAGAATATCCTCACCATTACCCTCAAAATTCACCAAAACCAAAGCCTGTTTATGATGAACGCCCACTTTGCCATGTCGGGAGCCTTTAAACCCACAGTGTTCAATTAACCAAGCGGCGGCTAATTTTGTAAAATCACCCTTCTGGGGAAACATAGGTATTTCAGGGTATGTCGCCATCAGCTGGTCTGCTTGCTGTTTACTGACAATAGGGTTTTTAAAGAAACTCCCCACATTGGGAATCTCTTTAGGGTCGGGCAATTTACTACGTCGAAGCTGACATACAGTATCAAAAACAATTTTTGGTGTTGGCTCGACGCCTTTAAGCAAATCGGCCAGTGCAGGATAGCTAACATGGTTTACTGGCTGGGTGCTCAGGCGCAAATTAACCCCAGTAATAACATATTTATCTAGAGCAGACTGCTTGAAAACACTGGTTCTATAACCAAAGTCGCAGTCTTCGTCTGTTAAGACCTCAGGTTGACCTGTTTCGACATTTACCACATCAACAGATTGTAAGAAATGGCTTAGCTCTACCCCATAGGCACCAATATTTTGTATAGGGGCAGCACCCATATTCCCTGGAATAAGCGCCAAATTTTCAAGGCCATGCCAGCCATTATTGAGGCACAGAGTGACAAAGTCATGCCAGTTCTCACCGGCTGCCACAGAAATATCAACAGTATTATCCAGCATCGTTGAAGTGCTGACGCCCTTCAGATTGATATGTAACACTAAGCCACTAACATCAGCAGCAAGCACTAGATTACTGCCACCGCTGATAGGTGTAATTTTAAGATTTTGCTGCATGGCATAGACTAGTGCCTGTTGCAGCTGACTAACTGAATCAATTGAGCAAAAAAACTCAGCCTTGGCAGGTATTGCAAGGCTGTTAAAGTCCTTAAGATCAAAGGATTTATGAATTTGCTCAATAATCGCCAGCGAATCTGTCATAGACGACCCTTGATGAGTCTGATTAATTCGACTGAAGCATCCTCAATTAGATCAAGTACCAGAGTAAAACCCTCTCCCTCGCCGTAATAAGGATCTGGGACTTCAGAATAGTTGCTGTAGTCTGGATTCTGGCAGAGACTTAAAAACAGGCCTAATTCTCCAGAATAACCACTAGGACGCATAGCCTTTAAATCGGCTAGATTTTGCTTATCCATAGCAAAAATATAATCAAATTGATTAAAGTCGTCCTCGGTAACAAGTCGCGCTCGAAGATCACCCATATCAAAGCCACGATCCAGTGCGTAATGCTGAGATCTTGGGTCTGGTGCACGGCCAATATGCCAGTCTCCGGTACCACTGGAATCAACATACACTTTATCGCTTAAGCCCTCTTCATCGACCATCGACTGAAAAACCGCATGGGCTGTTGGTGAGCGACAGATATTGCCTAAGCAAACAAATAAAACTGAAATTTTTGACATATTTAAATCTAATAAAGTAAATTAAACTAGCTATATAAGTGATTGTTTATAATATATTTATTACATTATTTAAATCGTCCTCAGTGTCCACCCCACCCGGAACTGGCGCACAGGCATCTGCCACATGAATAGCAATGCCATTAGCCAAAAATCGCAATTGCTCCAGCGACTCAAGGCGCTCTAAAGGGGCAATATCCCAATCGACGAATTGATTAATAGAGGACACCTTATAGGCATAAATACCTATATGTCTGCGGGCATCCTTAGGCAATGAATTAGTAGAACCCAATGACTTGTCACGGGGGAATGGAATCGGCGCCCGACTAAAATAAAGCGCATTACCCATCGCATCAGCGACCAGTTTCACAGTATTCGGGTTTACAAAATCAACCACCGAGCTCAATGGCTCACATAAGGTAGCTACACCGGCAGTTGATGACTGGGCGAGATTACTAGCCACCTGATCAATAACCTCAGGTGGTATCAACGGCTCATCACCCTGCACATTGACCACAATTTGCTCATTAGCCAAGCCTAAGGTTTGAGCTACTTCCTGCAATCGGTCAGTACCAGAGATATGGTCGTCTCGAGTCATACAGACCTCAGCGCCAAATGCTGTGGCAACTTTCTCTATGCGCTTATCGTCAGTGGCAATAACTACGCGAGAAGCGCTACTTTTACAGGCCTGCTGCCATACATGCTGAATCATGGGGAGACCCTTGATATCGCGCAATGGCTTGCCAGGAAGGCGAGAGGAAGCGAAGCGTGCGGGTATTACAACAATAAACTGCATAGTAATTCCTGTTAATGATTAACCTAGATTGACAGCATCTAAAATATTATCAACCAAACCTGTTGATAGTTCAGCTTCAACCTCAAGCACCCATACATTATCTAAACTTACAGTATCAAATTTTACAGCATCTTTAGCCGTAATAATGACCGGTAAATCATCATCAAAGTTTAAATCAGATGTGGTCATCGTAAAATGATCGTCAAAACCTAACAAGATAGGACTCATACCCAGAGAAGCAAGGGTATCAGCGAACCGTTGAGGATTACCTATTGCGGCAAGTGCATGCACTGATTTTGAAAACGGCCAGGCATCCACCGCCAAAACCTTACCCGTGGATAATTGCCGAAAACGCGCTGGCTTTAGGCTATAAGAGGCGTCTGACGCTATTCCTTTGAGACCTACCTCACCGTTGATAACCACCAGATCCACTGATTTAAGGCGAGAAGCAGGCTCTCTCAAGGGGCCGGCCGGCAAACAAAGACCATTACCTAGACCTCGAGATCCATCCACAACCGCTATTTCTAGATCACGATGTAAATGGTAATGCTGAAGTCCGTCATCACAGAGAACAATATCACAGGCAGATTGACTCAATGCGAACTCAACACCCCGCTTCCGCACCGGATCAACGACTACAACGGCATCAGACAAGGAAAGGCTCTGTCGAATCAGTAAGGGCTCATCACCGCAAATTGCAGCACTTGAATCAGCAATAACCTGAAGAGGATAAGCTGAAGCATGCCCGCCATAACCACGACTAACCACAGCGACTTTAAGGCCACGATCAATTAACTGAAGGCATAGCTTGATCAATAAGGGAGTTTTTCCACTGCCGCCAACGGCAATATTCCCTATAACCACTACTGGAGTTGAAAAGGGCTTTCCCTGATGAAAACGACACAGAAAAAAGCGGCGAATAACCACTAGTAATTGAAAAATTAAAGACAGAGGATAAAGCAGTAGCACCCAAGAAAACCTGGTATACCAAGCTCTTACAATTCGCTTTTCAATGCTCGCCATGTAATCCCCCGCTAAGCCGACGGCTCTTCGGTACTCTCAAATGCCTGATTATAAAGCTGTGCATAACGCCCAGCCTGTGACAGCAAGTCCTTGTGTGAACCCTGCTCAATAATTCGCCCCGATTCCATGACTAAAATTCGGTCAGCCTTCTCAATGGTACTCAAGCGGTGAGCAATCACAAAAGTGGTTCGATTTTTAATAAGACCCTCTAGAGCCGCCTGAATATAACGCTCAGAATCTGTATCTAAGGCAGATGTAGCCTCATCTAGAATCAGGATAGGTGCATCCTTAAGAATAGCTCTAGCAATGGCTATACGCTGTCTTTGACCGCCAGACAGCATAACCCCATCATCACCTATTAGCGTATTGTAACCATCGGGTAGGTTTTTAATGAATTCGTCAGCATTAGCCATTTTAGCTGCAGCCATTACCTGCTCAGAAGAACAATCTTTTAAATCACCATAAGAAATATTACTGTAAACACTGCCATTGAACAGCGTCACCCGCTGACTAACAATGGCGATTTTCTGACGCAGACTAGATAAGGAATAGGCATTGATATTCGACCCATCAAGTAGAATAGACCCCTGATCAAGGTTATAAAATCTAGGAATCAAATTTACTAACGACGACTTACCACTTCCAGAGGAGCCTACAAGGGCAATGGTTTCCCCGGGCTTCACTTCAAAGTTGATATCCTCAAGTACTGAATTATCTGGATTATAAGAGAAATTGATATCGCGAAACTCAAATCCGCCCTTAACAGAATCTAGCTCAATAGTGCCCGTATCAATTTCTGAATCGGCATCTAAAACCTCAAATATAGACTGTGACGCAGCAATGCCACGTTGAATAGCACTATTCACCTCTGTCAGCTGACGAATAGGCTTCACCAGCATCCCCGAAGCCACCAAAAAGGTTATAAAACTTCCTGTTGTCATAGAAGCCAAAATAGCTGGACTCAGCATAACCGCGGTAATAGCGGCAAAAGCCAGTGAAACAATGATCATAACCAGTGGGTTACTAACACCCTCGGTAAATGCCATTTTCATATTTTGTTTGCGATTGTTATGACTTGCCTCACTCATTCTTGCAAGTTCAGTGTCAGTACCGCCAAACATCCTGACTTCTTGGTGGCCATTAACCACCTCCTGAGTCACATGAGTCACGTCACCCATAGCCGATTGAATACGTTTACTTATCAGACGAAAACGCTTACTAACAATAGAAACCAAAAAAGCGATCAACGGCATAATAGCAATAAAGAACAGAGTCAGCTTCCAGTTCACGTAAAACAAATAACCCAACAAACCTAACACCAGACTACCCTGCTGCAGCATGGTCTTAATGGCACGCGTGCCGGCCTCAGTGACTTGCTGCACATTAAATGTGACCACAGACACAAGATGCCCAGACATAGAACGGTTAAAAAAGTCAGAGGGTAAATGCAAGTATTTTGACAATATATCGATACGCAAGGCATGTACTAAGAAATTAGACACATAGGCTAGCCCATAGCTGCCTATCAAATAGCCCAAGCCGCGCACCAGACTGATAATAATGAGAAATACTGGAATGACGATGGCGCCACGCTCGAGATTAGATCCACTAATAAACAGATTAGCTATAGAGGCGGTAATACCCGCTGAAGGTAAGCCCGAATCCGCCTGACCTTCAGAGGTCATTGCGCCAACCGTATCTGTGATGTAACCCAACAAATCCACAAAGGCTATTTCAGCGGCCGAATGCATAAATAAACCCAGTACACTCACCAAAAAAGCAAGCCAGTAACGCCCTACATACCGGAGTAATCGCAAATAAGTTTGGAAACCTGAAGTACCCATATCTTGTATTTTTTCTCGCTATTTAAAGGCCTAACAAACGTAATTTCCTGTCCACACTGAATAGTTTTTAATTTATTTATAGCCCATTATTAAAAGACCAATCAAACCAAAAAAAACCAACAAATTGCTCATTCCAGAACTTTAACACAAACTATTCGGTTGCCCTATCTCATAGCCTAAAAAATAAGCCCAAAAGCCTATTCTTCTAGTAAAGTAGCAGATTAGCGCCACCAAAAACGCGCCTTACTCTCCTTTGCCGTTAACACCTTTAAATCACCGCTATTATTCCATTCGAAAGTCACAGCGCCATTATCTGCAGTTGCCCACTGTTTTGAGCCAAAAAGTTCATAGCGCTTAATTACATCAGCATGGGGATGACCAAAATGATGCTGATACCCTGCTGAGAAAACCACATGAGTCGGCATTAGCTGTTTTATAAAATCACGACCTGAAGAGGTTTTACTGCCATGATGAGGGGCAATCAATAAATCAACCGATGGTAATTCATAGTTTTCTAGCAACAATTTCTCTGAATGCTTCTCGATATCACCCGGCAAAAGGATACTGATATCTCGCCAGCGTATTAATAAAACACAGGAATTATTATTACTATCTTCCATTTCAGCTCCACGGCCATCCAATTTTGGCAATAAAATATCAAAATAAATCCATTCACTTTCAGAGGATGAATTCTTAAACTCCCAGTGCCAGCGCTTAGACGCATAACAATAACTCTTTTCACCAACAAATGAGTTTCCCTGCAAGGCATGAGAAAAAATACCCGGGGGCAAAACAGCTTGCTTGACGGGCAGACTGTCACTCAGCCCCTTAAAGCCCCCAAAATGATCCATATCCCCATGACTAACCACAACCCTATCTACATGCTTGAAACCCCGACTTACAATAAACGGCGCAACTACAACTGATCCCATATCAAAACTTTCACCATAGGAAGCGCCTACGTCATAAACCATGAGTTTAGATTGGGATTCAACAACTACCGAAAGGCCCTGCCCCACGTCTAGTACAGTAATACGCAAGGGCAACCTTGGCTTGTGAGCTATTAAATGAAGTATAAAGGGTAAAATTAAAATCCAACGTGAAAGAAGCCCCCTAGGCAAAAGAACGGTAAAAGCCGACAGGACTAGGCAGGTGAAAAACAAAGTTGATGTAGGCAATGAGAAATAATAAAAGCCCCAATCTGCAGGTAAACAATCAAATAACAACCACAAACCATCAATGGAAAACCCCGCCCATTGCCACAATAGTTGCGCGGCAGATACGGAGAAAAAAAACAGCACAGCTGCCATTAGGCATAATGGAACAGTAATAAATGACACATAAGGCACGGCGACAAGATTAACCACTAAGCCTAACCAAGAGATTTTGCCCACAAACAATAAAAGCGGTGCCGTCATACCCACAAAAAGAATCCACTGAGATAAAAACAACCCAGATCTATTTTGCTTAACAGTAATGCGAGGCACAAAATAAAACAAAAGAATACTAACTGCCGAAAAGGACAACCAAAAACTTCCGCCAATAACAGCTAATGGCTGCGCTACAGCGATCAAGAACAGAGCCCAGATAAAGGCAACATAAGGAGAAACCCGAAGATAAAACATCTTACACAACATAACGAAAACAACCACAACCATGGCGCGCTGTGTAGGAAGAGAAAAGCCCGCTAGCAAACTGTAAAAAAAAGCAGACAATAGCCCACATAGCGGCGGGAAAAAACGAGAAAAAATAGCTTTATTTCGAAAATCAAAGGTCATTATCATCAGAATTCGGTTGATTGATATACCTAATAAAACTCCCAAACCAGCCACTAGCCCAATATGCAAGCCAGAAATAACTAACAGATGCACTATTCCAAGCCGAGATAAATCACCCCACCACTTACCCAATCCCGACTTATCACCAATGGTTAAGGCACTAATAATCGCCTTATTGCGATCAGATAAAACAGTAGTAAAAATAAATAACTTAATATCCTCACGCAAACGACTTAAATTACTGCTTAAGAAACAAAGCCAGTTACAATTATCCAATAAGACTAGATGATTAAAATCAGAGGTTAAGACATAGCCCGTGGCAGAAAATTGTTTTTCAACGAGCCATGCTTGATAGTCAAAACCACTGAAATTAGTCAAGCCACGAGGCTGTTTCAGCCGAACCAACAGTTGCCAATGATCGCCAGCATGGAGACTGGGCAATGATCCAACCTTTGCGTACCAACTCAATCGCAAATGATCTAACGAATAAGAATTAGGAGTAACAACATTTGTATGAGGCTGAGCTTCAAAAGACTCCACATCAAAGTCAAAACTAAGACGATTAGCCTGCCTATTAACCGTACCCCGCACAAAACCCTTAATAACATAATCATGTTTATTCAATGATTCTGGAAGCTGATGCTCTAAAACCCTCTCAGCCCTGAGGTGCCCCCAGCCAATTCCAACTGATAACAATGCAAAAAGAGTTAGAAGAGGTTTAAGCTGATAGTGAGACAGAAAAGAAAAAAAAGTACCAATAGCCAAAACAAAAACAATCACCCAACTGTCAATTGTAAAAAGGCTCGGCAAAAAGCTAACAATATAGATACCGATAGCCAAAAAAATTAAATAAAACATAGTTTCTCAAAAAAATATCACAATCAAAGCATAGAAAAAATTACACAGTATTTCTGTAATATCAGCAACAGCTTGACAGGCACCTATGATAGTAAAAAACTATCGATTCGATAGGATTATTTAATTATACGGATATGTATAAATTGTTTTATGTTTATAAAATAATAATACTTATAAATATTATTTGTATGTAAAGTATTTATATAAAGGGTGAAGAAAATGGGCCTAATAAAATCTAATAAATCTTGGGTATCTTTTTGTAGATGCCTCCTTAGATGCAGTCATTTTATTAACAAAGAATCACTGACCATATTCAATTTTTTCTCCCCAAGTACACAACTTACCACTCCTCACCTAATTCGTAATATAACTCAAAAAACCAAAGCTTTAAAAGCGCTATTTAATAAATGGAATTTTAACAAATTGGTAGATATCGCCTGTAAGGTTTTTAGTGTTGAATTGAAAGTGGCATAGCAGCAGACCGCAGGAAGCGGAGAGATAGTCCTTTAATTCGAGGTCTATTTTTAAAATGGAAATTTACTGCGCTTTGTCACCTTCATCCTGTTTCAGTCTTACATTATGCAGAATTATCTATCCTCGAATAAATAGTTCAAATTACTGCAACATCCTCTGCTATATTAAGTATAAGAACAAATATTTATACTCAAGCTTTTAGTTCTTATTGATTGAATTTTATTTTCTTTAAAAATAGATAACCAACATGGATGTTAGGTTTTTATGCAATTACAGATACAACTAAATTTTTTATCATCTAGCAATCATTATGCTCAATGGTTTCTTCAAAGTTTATCGGGGCTTATGCGCAGCCTCAAAGTAAAAATAACCACAATTAGCTTTTTATCCCTAATAGCTTTTTCCTCAGATGCCAATTGGACCGATTTTAGCCACCCTAATCAATCAGCAATAAACTATTTTATTGAATTTCAACCGGGTATTTATAATCAGCCAAAGGATACTAATATTGAAAAGCTTCTCAGTGAGATAAAGCACCTATCAACACACGAAATTAACATAGTGGGCATTTCACAATCAGCTTCATCACTTGCCACATATGATCTAGCACTGCTTCGTGCTAAAACCATCAAAAAACAATTAGTTCGTCAGGGTATTGCCGCAGATCGAATTATTGTCAGTGGCGAAGACGAAAACTTTGTAATGCCTGATGAAATTCTTCATGGGGTTTTTGTAACCAGCTCTGAAAACAAGTCAAACACCGAGGCGATATTAAAAACAAAACCTGCAGAACAAAATAAAGCTGCATTTATCGAATTCCCTTTGGGTGTTTACGATAACCCCATGCCCAACCAATTGAATAGAACAATTCAGTCACTATTATCTCTACCACAGGATCAAACCCTACGGCTTGTTGGAATATCTCAGTCTAAAACCAATTTGGCAACTCAACCACTTGCCCTACAAAGAGCGCAGAACGTTGCAGACCAGTTAATCGCTGCTGGCTTTAGAGCCACAAGAATCAAGCTAGACAGCAAAGTCACTAACAATGTCCAAGATATGTATTTAACTCATGGAGTGCATATCTTTGTAAACAGCAATAACAGCAAAGATACCCAGCATGAGTCCTTAGATACAGAATTAGAGCGATTAAACAGCTCTAATAAAAACACTAACACATCAAACCAAAGTAAAAAAATTCACAAACAAAGCCCACAACAGGATAAACATGCCCCCCTTCCCGATGCTAATCAATCCTGTACTCAGCTCAACATCCAAACAGGCAGCCTAAAGAAAAATATTCAGCGAGAAATAGCAGATTGCGGCTATCTAATAGGCGAATGGAGTTTTGGTACAGAAGAAGAATATATTGATTGGATTATCCCTGTCGCGTTCAAGGTCAATGTTAAGGAAGGCATATTTGGCATTCTCAACAGCTTAGAAAAAAATTATCAAATACGTGCCCATGTGCATCAGTTAGACAGGTCGATTGACTTTCTCCCTAGCATTCAATACGAAAAAGGCCAATAATCATGCTCAAAACCAATGATCTCTTGCATAAATTAGCCTTTAGCCTTTTTATATTTCTTATGCTCGGCTGTAACAGTATTAAGCAAAATCAAAAAATCGAGACACTAAAGCCCGAACAGGCTATCAATGATGCCAAAGCCCTAACCAGAAAACAGGGTACCTCAGTATCAGAGACCTCACAGAAGCCAAAACTTGTAAAAGTATCCAAGGCTGCCCCCTGGCTTAATCACCCGCTAGAGGCAAGCTATGCAGGTAATATTGACGCCAAAACCGTCCTATTATCCATACTGAGTAAACAACCGGTTAAATTTGAAATCGAAGGCAATGGCCCACCAGTAAAAGCCGACCCAAAAGCCAAAACATTTAAACAGCACCTAGATACCATCTGTGAACAGGCCAACTGGGCCTACAGAATATCCGATGGCGTTGTAACCTTTTCCGACTGGCAAGTTATCAACTACCCTATTCATTTTATTTTGGGACAAAAGAATATAAACCTAACACCAGCTAGAATGGTGGGTAATAACAGTGATGGCTCTTCTTCACAAACCAGCTCTCAAACCAATAGTCTATCCATTAGCAAAAATAGTTTAAGTGAGCTTAAAGAGATTATGGGAAAGCTTATAGTTAAATCA
>Ga0206127_1004346_pt1 | contig 12549 bp, 9 predicted proteins | sample Helgoland_Spring_6_FD_148646 | JGI IMG/M metagenome (GOLD analysis project Ga0206127, IMG submission 148646) | Pelagic subsurface seawater microbial communities from Kabeltonne, Helgoland, North Sea - Helgoland_Spring_Bloom_20160419_1 | ecosystem: Environmental > Aquatic > Marine > Epipelagic ...
CCACATATCGGGGAGCTGTACAAAATCATAGGCGGTTTTACAGTGCTTTACCGAAAGGCGTTTGTGGAGTGCTGGTCCAATGCCCCAAACATCTTTAAGCTGTGTCCATTTCAAAGCTTTGATGCGTTTTTCTTCGCTATCAATCACATAGACACCGCCTGTTTCTTTGGGGAATTTTCGGGCAATTTTATTCGCAACTTTACTCAGTGCTTTGGTAGGTGCAACTCCAACACAGGTTGGAATGCCTGTCCATTGAAGGACACGTTGACGCATCTCAGTTCCATACGTGTGTAAGTCATAGGCCTCAAATCCGTTGAGTTTTAGAAAAGCCTCGTCGATACTGTACACTTCAACATCGGGGCTAAACTGTTCTAAAATACGCATCACGCGGCTGCTCATGTCGCCATACAGTGCATAATTGGATGAAAACAATTGGATGTTATTGGCCTTGAAAAATTCTTTAAACTTAAATGCAGGGGCACCCATAGGAAGTCCTAACGCTTTTGCTTCATCACTGCGCGCAATCACGCAGCCATCGTTATTCGATAAAATAGCGATCGGTTTTTGGCGTAAGCTAGGGTTAAAAACCCGCTCACAAGAGGCATAAAAATTATTACAATCAACAAGTGCAAACATGGTATAAAGGTAGCGTATTTGCTGTTTGACTAAAGTAAAATAGTCGTTTATTTTTGGTGTTTTTATCCTTTTTAACAAGTAAAACTTTAACATTTTTTAGTCCCTTTTTTTGATTGGGATGTAATAGTATTTCTATCTTTACCAAATAATTTTGACTTGCTTAAATTAGAATACTTATGAATACTAGATTTTATTTATCACTCTTTGTCATCAGCTTTTTTTTACCTCATACAATGTTGGCACAACAGCCGACAGAGGCGCAGGCATTAGATTCCATTACGATTACTTCTACAAGGATAGAATTGCCTTTTAAAGAAAATTCTCGTACGATAACCGTTATTTCAGCAGCGTCTATACAAGAAAGTCCTGCGACTAATTTAGCGGAACTTCTACAGCAAGAAGCGGGCATCGATATCCGACGTCAGGGGGTTAATGGAATGCAGGCAGATTTATACATTCGCGGTGGAAGTTTTGATCAAACCTTACTTTTGATTGACGGAATTAAAGTCGAAGATCCTCAAACAGGACACCATACATTAAACATGGCACTACCATTAGAGGTCATCGAACGTGTTGAAATTATAAAAGGGCCTGCGGCACGCGTTTTTGGACAAAATGCATTTACGGGTGCTATTAATATTGTCACAAAATCAAACGCCAATAACGTGAATTCGGTTGGATATAAAACAGGATCTTACGAGCAACAACAAGGCGCTCTAACCTTAGGGAAACAGCTAGAAAACTCAACACTTATAGGGCATGCGTCGATAAACACTTCGGAAGGCTATCGGTATAATACTGACTTTGAAAATCAAAATTACTTTGTAAAAGGGCGCTTTAATACGACTTCAAACCCGATCGATGTGATTGGGTATTTGGCCAAGCGAAAATTTGGAGCGAACCAATTTTATGCGGTTGAAAGTGGAAGCGATCAATATGAAGAAACACAAAGTAGCCTTGTCGGTGCTTCAACGAAATTTGAAACTGAAACATTTAAAATAACGCCACGTGTGTACTGGAAACGCACCCAGGATATGTACCTATTCAAACGCGAAGACCCCTCTTATTACAGAAACTTACACATTTCTAACAAAACAGGGCTACAAGTCAATGCCTCCTATACCTCAACTGCAGGGATCACAGGCTTTGGAATTGATGTTGCTAAGGTGTTTATGACCAGTACCAATTTGGGAAAACGAGACCGACTGATGGCCAACTTATTCCTTGAACATCGGTTTTCTTTTGCGAATAACACCTTAGATATTACGCCTGGAGTTTCGGTGAATTACTTTTCGGATTTTAAATTTCACGCCCTTCCAGGGGTCGATGTTGGCTACGCTATTGATGACAACTTCAAAGCGTATGCAAATGTGGGATATACCTATAGAGTCCCAACCTATACCGACTTATATTATGTGGGAAGAACCGACTTAGGAAATGAAAACTTAGAGCCCGAAAAAGCGCTTTCGGAAGAAATTGGATTAAAATATTTTGGAGAAAACTTCAATGCTTATATCGCGATTTTTGACAGATCTTCTACTAATTTGATTGATTATACCAAAGAAAATGAAGCCGATAAATGGGTCGCAACCAACCTAAAGAGTCTAAACTCGACAGGCGCAGAACTAAACCTGTCGGCGAGTTTTAAATCGGGGTTATATACTCAAAACATTAATTTAGGATACACCTATTTAGATGAAGACCTAAACGATGTGAAGACAGCTTACTCTAAGTATGTCATCAACTCATTGACACATCATTTTACAGCGACCGTTCGCTCTCAGTTTCTAAAAAACGTCTCACAAAGTGTTGTATATAAATTTGCCGAACGTGCTTCTGGAACGAGCTATAGTGTGGTCGATGTCCAAGCGACGTTGAGTCTTCGAGATTTAGAACTGTCTATTATTGGAAACAATATTTTCAATACAGATTATATTGAAACTGGTTTTGTGCCAATGCCAAAAGGAAATGTTTTAGTGGGTGTTAATTATAGATTCTAAAGACTAGTTGACAAGCACATTTACCTTATCATAAACTAGGTGAGATTCCCATCCTCTATAGAGAAGGTAATCGGCGAGTTTTTTCTTTTTCTTCCATGGATCTGTTTCGGTCAACGATGCTGCTTTTTTTTCGGCTAAGGCGTGAAAGGTTTGAAGATAGTCGTTAGGATCTATTTCTAAAAGCGCTGTTTTAATCATATACTTAGACAGTTGTCTTTGTTTGAGCTCTAAGGTCAACCGTACTTTCCCCCATTTTTTAATGTTAAATTTTCCTCTTACAAAAGCCTTTGCAAATCGTTCTTCATTCAAATGACTATCTTCAATTAGCGCCACCATAATAATTTCAATGGCTTCAGGGATCATTCGTATTTGCTTGAGTTTTTGCTCGACTTCTTGATGGCAACGATCCTGATAGGCGCAATACCTTTGAAGTTTCGAAAGCGCTTCCTCTAAAGTGTATGTTTTATGAGTTTGATACATCCTTATAATTTATAAGTAATTGCTAAAATCAGATTGGTTCCTGAGGCAGAGATTCCTGAAGAATACGTTCGATACCGTTGATTGGTGATGTTTTCAATCGCTCCAACAAAAGAAACCGATTTATTAAAATCAAACTGTGTTCTAAGATTCAGTGTATACCACGATGGCGCATAGGGGTTCCCTTGAGAATCTAAGGCAAATAAGGAGTCTTTTAATTCCGCTGATATGTCTGAACCACGAAGCGTTCCATTATAGTTTACAAATCCATCTAGATGTAATTTGTTATGTTTCCAAGTGAGGTGTGCATTCCCAAAAACAGGGGCTACATGTCTAACGGGCAATTCAATACCTGGCATTTCTTCCTGAACACCATGCACATAACTATATTGAGAGGTAAACTCTAGAGTTTTTGAAAATCGGGTTTTTAACCCTGCTTCAAACCCATAGATCCAAGATTTCGAAGCGTTCTGAATGGCTTGAATTTCACTTAATTCGAAGTCGTATTCGATTTCTGTTTCTCCATTAATAGAAAATCCTTTCCGTATCAAAGCATTATCTAAATACGTGTAATACGATGAGAAATCAAAAACTACAGATTCGTTTAAATTGACGGTAACTCCCAATTCGCCACCATACGCGTATTCTGGTTTTAGATTACTATTTGGAACCACAACTAAGCCTGGTTCAGAGTCAAATATTTTTCCGATATCGTCAATATTTGGAGCTCGAAACGCAGTAGTCGCATTTAATTTCCATAGGAAAGTGGCGTTCGGATTCCAACTAAACCCAAGAGTCCCCGTGAGTGCACTGGTCTCTAGATTCGCCATTTTAAACGGAAAGTTGAAAAACGTATTATTAGACGTTAAATCGGCATCAATGGTGACATAATTATATCGGATTCCAGATTGTACGGTTAGCTTAGAATTCGGTTTGTACTTATGGCTTAAATAAGCCCCTAAGGTTTGCCACTTTGAGTCGTCAGGATACCGAGAGTGGATATCCTGAGATAAATTGGTCGTAATTTGTAAGGCTTGTCCACTAGAGCCAATACGATTGTATATGTATTCTGTTCCGTAGGAAATATTAGAGGTTTCTGAAATCGTTTTGTCAAAGTCAAAATTTAAAGAGAGGGCATCTACATTTTCTTCTCTAATTTTTCGGATATCTTCATAAAACTTTCTATTGATGCGACTTTCTTTAAAATTTTGATAAGCTACCGACACTTTAACTTTATCATGCAGATTGGAACGACTGCTTAGTTTGGTCATTTGCAAGTTTGCTAATAACCAATTTTGGGGGCCGTAGTTCCATTCTGCATAGTTTAAAACACCCTCAGAATTATAGGACGCCAATCGGTCATATCTAGGGTAATCAGAGGTGGTCGAATAATGAAGTCCAAGGTCAAATTTCAAGTCGGCATTTACTTTATAAAGTACTTTCTGGGCAAGGTGAAATTGGCGAAATTTAGTAAATTTCTGAACTCTAGGGTTCGTGTTTGGGACCATCAAATCTTGTCCGTTCAAATGTTCGGCGAAGTGAAGACTTAAATAATCATCAGGGCCGTGGATTCCCATCTTTAAATCTCCAAAATCAGATATACTAACGCTGCTATGAAATCCCCATTTTTGAAACCCTAAATTAAAGTCGACATGAGACGTTTTTTCATTGTTCGCAGATGCATATCGAATAGTGCTTCGTGTGTTAAAATTTATTGTTTTAGATTCTGATAATTTAGGCGTGGTTGTATAGAAATTCATCACCCCACCAATTGCATCACTTCCATAAATAACGGAACCTGCTCCCAAAATAACTTCGGTTCTTTCGACGTTAAAAGGGTTGATTGACAGAACGTTTTGAACATTTCCACTTCTAAATATGGCATTATTTAGACGCACTCCATCCACTGTTATTAGGAGTCTATTTGTAGAAAACCCACGAATCATAGGGCTTCCCCCGCCCAATTGACTTTTTTGAACAAAAACGCGTCCACTATTACTTAATAAATCTGCACTTGTTTGTGGGTTAGAAAATTGAACATCTTTGGAGTTAATACTAATAATTTTTTGAGGGACTTCTTTTTTGTTTTGTTTGAATTTGGATGCTGAAATGACGATTTCATTTAGACTTGTTGCTTTTGGAGCAAGAAAAACAGTGTCCTGGATCGATGATTTTAGGATTGATGTTTTATGATAAGACATGTGTTGAAAATAAATTTTCTCAAAATCTTGAAACTTCTCAAGATGAACCTGTCCATCAATATCTGTGACGTTCATTTTGGTTTTGACCTGATTAAATAGTGCGGTCCCAGGCAGGGGTTCGTGCGTTTTTTCATCGACAACGACAATTTGTTGCGCAGAAATTGTCAAAGCGAAAAGACCAAAAAAATAATAAGCAAAATGATTCATTTTAGCTATAAACTTGATTTAAAACTGTTAATGATTTGGGGTGTTTAAACGCGTGTAAATGTAATTTAAAATAGCTTAAAATCATATTGAGTAATTCGTGCTTTTCTGAAGCGTTTAACGCGTGCCTTTTTGTGGTATCAAATTTTGTGCCCAAAAATGGTTTTAATAATTTTAATTTTTCGCCATTCACACAGTACTCCCCAGGATTGAATTGAAATTTCCCGTCTTGTAAATTAAAATAAGGGAAGTCATTATGAGCTGTATCTGGATTGATCCCTAAAAACTTTGTCAATCCCATTAAAAATTGATGATGAAACGTGCCTGTATTTTCACTGGCATCAAACCATAACAGAGTGGTCTCAATATATTCGAAAAGAGAGCTATTCGCTTCTTCTTCATTCAGTATCATGGATAGAATTTCGGCTAAAAACAATAAAACGGTCGATTTAAAAACATTCGTGTGTAATGACTCATAGGGTTTGTGTAGACGAACTTCTTTGAAGTATTGTAGACCACGTGTTTCCTTATGCTCTGCTTCTATCTGTAACAATGACAGTAGTTGAAAATAAGCAGGCTTTAATTTTCCTTTTTTAGATTTAGACGCGTTTTTAATTATATAACTTTTCACTCCAGAGGACGCAGTGTAGCATTTAACTATAAGATCGTTGTCGTTATATTTAATTTTGGAGATGACAATTGCTTTCGTTGATACGACCATTATCGAATGATCATTATTTTTGAAACTTTCGTTTCAAGTGTGTCAAAATCTGAAAGATGCACAACATAAACTCCAGAAGCCACCGTGTTATTTGCTAAATTTTTACCATTCCAATAAGCAGTTCCGCCGTCGAGTTCAAGGTTATTACCATTGTAGCGTAAATTAACATTCGATTGTGCTTCGGCTACTAAATTCCCTTCAATATCAGTTATTTTGATATTAACATTTTTACTAATATTTTTGATTTTTATTTTATCCTCGGCCATATTAAAACCTGGTCTTACAGGATTGGGATACACATAAATCTCTTCGAGTGATTCGCTCGTACTGGATCCGCCTGTTTTAAAGGCGACTAACCCACGATCCGTCCCAAAATATATAATCCCATTTTCGGAATCTAAAGCCATGTCATTCACTCCATTTGAAGGAAGTGGCGAATTGTCTTTAGTGAAATGGTGAATGGTGTTTTGACCATCTGATGACACATAAAAAGCGCCGGCATCTGCTGTAGAAATCCATTTATTATTAGACCCGTCAACGATAATATCTGATATAAATTGTTGCGACAATAACTCTTGTGCAATGCCATCTTCAAGAATAATAATAGGTTCGGTTTTCACGATGTCTTCTGAGAAAAAATTAGAGGTATTGTACAGGACTCTTAAACCTCTGTAAGTTCCAATCCAGAGGACGTTGTTTTTGTCTAGTGCCAACGCTATGATTGTGGGTGAAGGAAGGTTCGCAATGTCTTTGTCGTAGATGTTTTTTAACAGCATCCCCGTTTCATTAAAACCAATCAAACCAGATCTGTAACTTCCAATCCATTTCGTTCCGTCAGATCCGATGACAATTTCACTGAATCCAAGTTCATCTGTTAATGGGTCTGGAATTATGGATGTGAAATCATAGGAAATCCATTTGTTGTTACTTGGATTTAACTTTTTGAGAGGCATTTTAACTTTCGAATTTAGAACCCATAAATTAGATTGATCGTCAAATGCCGTTCCAGAAATTCGAACAGAAATATAATTCGGATCAGGTTCATATATTAGAGTCTCTAAACCACTATTAGACGGATCAAAAAGAGTCATGGAGTCCTCAACTGTAAGGCTTAATAAACCACTATGAAATGAGCTTATAAATATCTGGTCTGGGTCTAAGGGGTTTATGGAGGTTTTATTTAAATCGTTAACAGTAGATTGGGTCATGTTTTGAATACTATCATACACGATATTATTCCACTCCGAATTATGAAGTTGGCTAATCCCTCTTTTATTTAGACGTGGACTGTAGAAAATTGAGTATCCTCCAAAAGTAGCCCATAAATTATCATAACCATATTCTAAAGAAAATACACTATTTCTAAGTGGCCCAGAGGGATGAATTTCCTCATAGCCTGTGAAAGACCTCATGTCTGATTTTAAAACCCCAAACTCAGTTGTACCTATATAAAGCGCATCGTTTAAGAGTAATGCGCTAGTAAAGCGAGTCTCAAAATCTTCACTAAGAGGAAACGTATTGATTAAGCTGATCGTGGCGTCATAGTGATAAATAGTGGCTGGAGTTGATACCAAAACAGAGTCGCCGAATAGCTTCAACTCTGCAACCGACTGCGGAAAAGCACTCTTAACCTGTAGCGTAGACCCTTCGATTTTATATAATATGTTATTCGACTTAATCGTGTATAAACTAGTGGTATTCGCTCCAATAAATTTAAAATCTCCTAAAGAAACTGAAGTCCAAAATTTGAAATCTATTAAATTTGTATTGGATAAACTCGCTTTTTTTAACCCCGTATTAGAACCACAAGCTGCAAATATTTCATTGTTGAAAACTGTAGTTTGATTGACGCTTACTTGACTTCCATTTGTCCCGATAAAGTACGTGTCTACAAACTCTAAATTTTCTAGATTATAAACTGAAATTCCGTAGTCTGTTGCGATATAAACAACAGAATCAAGCTCATTAAAGTGGTTTATTTTTTTTTGAGACGAAGGAATGGTTGTTTTGTTAACGACATCAACCACTTTTAGAACTTGGTTTTCTGTTTCTTTAAAAACTTCGATCAAGCCATTTTGATAGCCTATCAGTAATAATTGATAATTGGTGCTATAATGTATCGTGGAGATTAATTCACCTGCTAACCCATTAAGTGTTGTAATAGTTTCGAGTTGCTTAGTGACAGGGTCATAGGAAAAAATAGAATTATCGGAAGCTGCATAAAATATAGTCTCCCCGTGAACAACTTCCTTAATATTCAAATATGAAAAATGTCCAATCCATGAAGCATCCTCGTTTTGACCCCAAGAAAATGTGGAGAACGCAAAAAAGATGATAACGACATAAAAGTATGTTTTCACAAATTGATATTTTGGTTCAAATATATTTATAACAAACGAGAAATTGTCGCATTATTATATATAAACAAAAAAAGCTTTCAAATGAATGAAAGCTTTTTAAGCGTAGGTTTGGTCGTTATTACACCACGCCTTGGGCTAGCATTGCATCGGCTACTTTTACAAAGCCTGCAATATTGGCGCCTTTAACATAATCAATATAACCCGTTTTTTCATCTTTTCCATATTCGATACAAGCATCGTGGATATTAGACATAATATCTTTGAGCTTTTCGTCGACTTCTGCTCTTGACCAATTGTAACGTAAAGAGTTTTGCGTCATTTCTAATCCTGAGGTTGCAACCCCGCCAGCATTGGATGCTTTTCCTGGTGCAAATAAAATATGAGCTTCGTGAAATTTTGTAATCGCTTCTTTTGTTGAGGGCATATTGGCGCCTTCGCTCACACAGATACAGCCATTCTTTAGTAATAACTCTGCATCTGCTCCATGAAGTTCATTTTGAGTGGCGCACGGTAATGCGACATCACATTTAACCTCCCAAGGGGTTTTGTTAGCCACAAACTTAGCATTTGGATAGACCTTAGTATATTCGCTTATTCGACCTCTTTTGATATTTTTAAGTTCCATTACAAAAGCCAACTTATCAGTATCGATCCCATCATGATCTACGATATAACCAGATGAATCTGATAAAGTAATTACTTTACCTCCGAGTTGAATTGTTTTTTCGGCAGCGTATTGTGCGACATTTCCAGAGCCTGATATGACCACCGTTTTACCTTTAAAACTATCGTCTTTTGTTTGCAACATTTTTTCAGCAAAATATACGTTTCCATAACCTGTAGCTTCTGGACGAATCAGTGATCCTCCCCAAGTCATTCCTTTTCCTGTAAGAACACCGGTAAATTCGTTTTTAAGTTTTTTATACATTCCAAAGAGAAACCCTATTTCGCGACCTCCAACACCAATATCACCCGCAGGAATATCGGTGTTTGGGCCAATATGACGAAATAACTCACTCATAAATGCATGACAAAATCGCATAATTTCATTATCACTTTTTCCTTTTGGGTTAAAGTCACTTCCTCCTTTTCCGCCTCCCATTGGAAGGGTTGTTAAGCTATTTTTGAAAACTTGTTCAAATGCTAAGAATTTCAAAATACTCATTGTGACCGTTGGATGAAATCGAAGGCCGCCTTTATAGGGGCCAATCGCTGAATTCATTTGAATACGATACCCACGATTCACTTGTATTTCTCCATCGTCATCGACCCAATTGACTCGAAATGAAATCGCGCGTTCTGGCTCAACCATCCTTAACAGAATGTTTTTTCCATGATAAATATCATGTTTCACAATGTAAGGAATCACGGTTTCTGCAACTTCTTCAACCGCCTGAATAAATTCAGCTTCATGTCCGTTTCTTTCCTTTACTAGATCTAAAAATCCTTTTATTTTTTCTTCCATATCAAACTACTTGGGGTGTTAAAATTTAAATATTATAGACTACAAATATATAATATCTTTAAAAATAATACCCTATTTTTTAGTATATGATAATTATAGGTCGATAATTAAGATATAAATTCTTAATTTGATATTTTAATGGGAATTATTTAATGAAATATATAATTTGTTGCATAAAACACTAGTTTAAGGCCTGTTTTAGATCCTCAATCAGGTCCTCAGCGTCCTCAATTCCAACACTCAAGCGAATTAATGAATCCACGACACCAATTTTTTCACGTGCTTCTTTCGGAATACTGGCATGGGTCATACTTGCGGGATGACCCGCTAGAGATTCTACGCCGCCAAGAGATTCTGCTAATGTGAAGATTTTCAGATTTTCAACCATTTTAATGGCCTCTTGATAATTATTATCTTTAGTTGTAAATGAAAGCATGCCGCCAAAGTCGTCCATTTGAGCTTTCGCAATGGCATGATTTGGATGCGATTCGAGTCCTGGCCAATAAACAGTTTCGATTTTTGGGTGTGTGGACAAAAACAAGGCGACTGCACGCCCATTTTCACAATGACGCTGCATGCGAATGTGGAGCGTTTTAATCCCTCTTAAAACTAAAAAACTATCATGAGGGCCACAGATAGCTCCGCTCGCATTTTGAATAAAATACAATTGATCCGCTAAGGTTTTGTCGTTAACCACCAAAGCGCCCATGACCACATCGCTATGACCTCCCAAATATTTTGTTGCGGAATGCATGACAATATCAGCCCCTAAATCCAAAGGGCGTTGCAGGTAAGGGGTTGCAAACGTATTGTCAACAGCCAACAAAACATGGTGTTGCTTTGCAATGCGTGACACTCTTTTTATGTCGATGATGTTAAGCATCGGATTGGTAGGCGTTTCTACCCAAATCAGCTTGGTGTTTGAATTGATTACGGATTCGATATTATGAGCGTTATCCATACCAACAAAATGAAATTTGATTTGAAATTTTTCAAAAATCTGAGTAAAGAGACGATACGTTCCGCCATATAAATCATTTGTAGAAACAACTTCATCCCCAGGTTTTAAAAGCTTCAACACGGCATCAATAGCGGCTAGTCCCGATCCGAAAGCGAGTCCGAATTGCCCATTTTCAATACTGGCAAACGACTTTTCTAACGCATGTCTCGTGGGGTTGTGAGAGCGCGAATATTCATAGCCTTGATGTCCTCCAGGAGTCGTTTGGGCATAGGTTGTGGTTTGATAAATCGGAGGCATCACAGCGCCATAGGCCTTGTCAGGAGATTGTCCGCCGTGGATTGTTTTCGTATTAAATTTCATGATATTCTTCTTAAAGACTGTTTTTCATTGCTAAGATATACCCCAGGTGTATGCCTTCGTGAAACGCATTAAAACTGAGGGCTTCTTCTACACTTGTAAGTGTGACATTTAAAGAGGTTGTATAAGAGGTGTAGTTTTTGAAAACGCCTTTATCATACTCTAATTTAGTGTGTTCAATGGTGGATATCATAAGTGATTTTATCAATGCGAACTCTTCTTCCGTAGCATCGTGTTCAGTTTGAGTTCCTTTTCGGTAGGTTTTCACTAAAGCATCGTCGACTAACAATGGTATATTAGACAACCCATAGACCAACAATTGCTGCGTTACAACGATGTGGGCCAAATTCCAAAAAATAGAATTTCGGTAACCTTTAGGGACGGTATTAAGCTGATCTAAAGAGAAATTTTTAACAATTTTTAATAAAAGTGTTCTGTTTTGTAGGGTTACTTCATGATTGAAATCCATATTATGTGTCTATAAATTAGTTCTTTGTAAAGAAATGATTTTCTTTGTAAAAATAAGAAAAGAATCGCATGAAAAAATTCTATTTTTTGAGTACCTGCAATACCTGTCAACGAATTTTAGATCACTTAGATTTAGGGGTGGATTTTGAATTACAAGACATTAAAAAAACACCGATAACTTCAAATCAGCTAAAACAGCTAAAAGAACTCTCTGGGAGTTACGAAGGTCTCTTTAGTAAGCGCGCAAAGTTGTACAAAGAATTAGGGTTAAAAGAAAAATTTCTTGACGAAAACGACTATAAAAATTATATTCTCGAACATTATACATTTCTAAAACGGCCTGTTCTTGTTTTAGATGAGCAACTATTTATTGGCAATAGTCCAAAAGTAATTAATTCCGCTAAAACAGCGATTTTGAATGAAAAATAATAGATTTGCCCTCTTTGCCCTTTTATTAGTACAACTATTCTACGGAGTGACCTTTACCTTTGCTAATGACGTAATTGATGGTGGATATATGCAGCCTTATGGGTTTATTTTATTTAGAGTTAGCTTCGCAGCAATCCTGTTTTGGTTGTTTAGTATATGGACCCCTAGCGAAAAAATAGATCGAGAAGATTATCCCAAATTTATGCTCGCAGCCCTTTTTGGAGTGGCTCTTAACATGCTTGCTTTTTTTAAAGGACTTCAGTTCACCAC
>Ga0206127_1004347_pt1 | contig 12548 bp, 10 predicted proteins | sample Helgoland_Spring_6_FD_148646 | JGI IMG/M metagenome (GOLD analysis project Ga0206127, IMG submission 148646) | Pelagic subsurface seawater microbial communities from Kabeltonne, Helgoland, North Sea - Helgoland_Spring_Bloom_20160419_1 | ecosystem: Environmental > Aquatic > Marine > Epipelagic ...
TTCTCTTGTTGAAACAGTTGTTGATACTCCTATATCCATAGAAGAGTCAGTTAGTAACGAGGTAGAAAAAACGATTGAAAATGCCGAAGAGATTATTTCAGTTCCAGTTTCAAAAACTTCCGATTCAGGAAAGTTTTATTCACCGTTAGTTAGAAGCATTGCACAAACAGAAGGTATATCTTCCCAAGAATTAGAGACTATTTCTGGTTCTGGTAAAGATGGAAGAGTAACCAAACAAGACATTCTTACCTATATAAATAACAGGAGTGAATTTTCTGAGTTGCCACCCTCTACAATTTCTTTAGACAAGCAAGTTTTAGAGAACTCTATACAGAACGTTACACCCATTTCTGTAAATGGAGGTGATGAAATTATCGAAATGAGTAGAATGGGTAAATTGATTGCAAAACACATGGTTGATTCTGTTCAAACATCTGCTCATGTTCAATCTTTTATTGAAATCGATGTGACCAATATTGTAAAATGGAGAGATAAAGTAAAAGATGCTTTTTTGAAACGAGAGGGACAAAAGCTAACCTTTACACCGATATTTATGCAAGCAATTGCAACAACAATAAAAAAATATCCTTTAATCAACATTGCTCTTAATGGTACTACAATCACTAAAAAGAAACATATTAACTTAGGGATGGCTGCTGCATTACCAGATGGTAATTTAATCGTTCCTGTCATTAAAAATGCAGATCAGTTAAATCTAGTAGGCATGACAACAGCAGTAAATGATTTGGCTAATAGAGCGAGAACCAATGCTTTAAAACCAGATGAAATTCAGGACGGAACGTATACTGTAACTAATGTTGGTGGTTTTGGGTCTGTGATGGGGACTCCTATTATCAACCAACCACAAGTTGCTATTTTAGCCCTTGGAGCCATAAGAAAAGTTCCTGCAGTTATTGAGACCTCTGAAGGAGATTTTATAGGAATAAGACAAAAGATGTTTGTTTCACATTCGTACGATCACAGAGTCGTTAATGGTGCGTTAGGAGGGATGTTCATCAAAACATTAAAAGAAATTTTAGAATCTTGGAATGTAGACCAAGATTATTAGTAAATCAATACATTGTTTCAATTTTTTTTAAATTTTAATCATTACTTTTAAACAACTTAATATATAATCAATAAAAAAAAATAAAATGAAAAAATTACTACTCCTTTTTTTAGTCATTTCAGTAAATATGAGTGTAGCACAAGAAGGTGTGTTACTCCGATTAAATTATGAAAATCAAGCAACCTATACTGTTGAGATGACCATGTCTCAAGAAATGGGGGCGATGATGTCTATGGAGATGTCTACGAATATGGAGATGCAAGTATCTGCTGCAGAGTCCGAAAATTATGAGATCAAAACGAAGTTTACCAAAATGTCCATGGAAATGTTACAAGGTGGAAATTTAATGAGTTTTGATTCGTCCAAAAGTGACGAAGAATTAGATGCAACTGGTAAAATGATGAAATCTCAAATGGGACCGATGTTAGAGGCAATGATATACTCGAAAGTAAATACCTTAGGTGAGACTTTAGAAACAACAATTGAGCCAAATATTCCAGGAATGGATGATATTGCAAAACAGTCTAGTAGCGTTGTTTATCCTAAAGAAGCCGTGAAGGTGGGAAGTACTTGGACAATGTCTAAAGAAGAAAAAGGAATGAAAATGGATTTTTTATATACTGTTAAATCAATTTCAAAAGAGAATGTCTTAGTAGATTTATCTGGTGAAGTTTCCGGAATGGGTTCTGGAAAAATTACAGGAAATGTTACTATTAATATAGCGTCTGGAATTCCAACCAAGTCTTTAATAGAAATGAATTTATCTGTTGCTGAGCAGCAATTAAAAATGAAAGCTGTCACGGAGATCGCTAAAAAGTAATATGATCCTATTCTAAATAAAAAAAACCTCTTTGTTTACAAAGAGGTTTTTTTATTGAGATCAATACTAGATCACTATTTGATCATTTCGTATGAACGTTTGATAAAGTTTGTTAATTCTTCACCATGTAACAAGTTTTGAGATAATTTCGCCAAATCAAAAGCTTGAGAAATCAAGTGTTTTTGGGCTTTTTCATCTTTGTTGTTAAGGATATCTGAAACCAATGGACTATTCGTATTCACCACTAAATTGTACATGTCTGGAAAATTACCCATTCCCATCATTCCACCACCGCCAGAAGCTTGCATTTCTTTCATTCTTCGCATAAACTCTGGAACTGTAATCATAAAAGGAGATGTTGCAGAATCCATAGCTTCTAACTGAACGGTATATGTTTCCTTGGGAACCGCAGCTTCGATAATTGGTTTTAAAGTGGCAGTTTCTTCTTCTGATAATTTAGAAATTATAGTGTCATCTTTCTTAATTAAATTATCGACGTGATCTGCATCAACTCTAGAGAATTTTAATTTTTCACCACCACCTTCAATTTTCTGCATTAGATGTGAAATAATTGGAGAGTCTAGTAACAATACTTCATATCCCTTCGCAGTTGCATTTTGAATATAACTGTGTTGTGCATCTTTATTTGCAGCATATAAAAGAACGTGATTTCCGTCTTTATCTGTTTGTGCATCTTTTGTTTTCTCTACCAATTCATCGAATGTGAAATAAGAGCCGTCAACAGTTGGATACAAAGCAAACTTTTTCGCTTTATCAAAGAACTTGTCTTCCGACAACATTCCATATTCAATAATTACCTTGATATCGTTCCATTTTTTCTCAAAATCAGCTCTATCTTTCTTAAATAAAGAAGCTAACTTGTCAGCTACTTTTTTAGTTATATAACCAGAGATTTTTTTAACAGCTCCGTCAGCTTGTAAACCAGAACGAGATACATTTAAAGGAATGTCTGGAGAATCAATAACACCTTTTAACATTTGTAAAAAGTCTGGTACAATTCCTTCAACATTGTCCGTTACAAACACTTGGTTTTGATACAATTGAATTTTATCCTTTTGCATGTCCATTGAGGGACTTAATTTTGGAAAGAATAAAATTCCAGTCAGGTTAAAAGGGTAGTCTACATTTAAATGAATGTGAAACAATGATTCTTCAAATTGCATTGGATACAATTCTCTATAGAAATTAGTATAATCTTCATCATTTAAATCGGCTGGTGTTTTATTCCATGCCGGATCAGTGTTGTTGATAATTTTATCTACAGTAATTTGTTTGTGAGGCTCCGTAGTTTCTTTGCCATCTTTATCTTTTGTTGTTTTTGGTGTAAAGGTCGGATCGTTAATTTCTTTGGTTCCAAATTTAATTGGAACTTGGTTAAAACGATTGTATTTATTTAACAACCCTTCAATTTTACTTTCTTCTAAAAAATCTAGAGAATCTTCTGCAACATGCAAAATGATTTCTGTTCCTCTATCAGTTTTATCGTTTTCTACCAACGTATATTCTGGAGAACCATCACAAGTCCAATGAGCAGCAGGTTCCTCTTTAAAAGATTTGGTAATGATTTCAACCTTATCTGCTACCATGAATGCCGAATAGAATCCCAGTCCAAAATGACCAATAATTCCAGCTTCATTGTCTTTGTATTTGTCTAAAAATTCTTCGGCTCCAGAAAATGCAATTTGATTGATGTACTTTTCAACCTCCTCAGCAGTCATTCCTAACCCTTGATCTTTGATTGTGATTTTTTTACCTTCTTTGTCTATGCTTATTTCAATTTTAGCATCACCCAACTCAGTTTTAGCCTCTCCAATAGAGATCAGGTGTTTTAATTTAGAAGTTGCATCTGTTCCATTAGAAATAAGTTCGCGTAAAAATATTTCGTGATCAGAATACAAGAATTTTTTGATCAGGGGAAAAATATTTTCAACTGATACATTAATGTTTCCTTTTGCCATTTTATGTGTTTTTTGTTTTTTTATTAATACTAGATAATCAATAGTCAAAAAAAATACCAAAAGGATTTTTATGACAAGATGACAGCATAATATGACGATTGTTTTTATCCTATTCAGGGATTAGTTCATAGGTGTTTTGTAAACACGTTAATTTATTCCTACTTTAGCTCTATACTAAATGTGACTCAATTAAAACAATCATATGTACAATTCTAAAATAACCGGTCTTGGATATTATGTTCCAGAAAATATTGTAACCAACAATGATTTAAAGGAATTTATGGAGACTTCAGATGAATGGATTCAGGAACGAACAGGAATTAAAGAAAGACGTTGGATAGATCCTGCAACAGAAGATACAACAGCAGTTATGGGCGCAAAAGCTTCTAGAATTGCTATAGAAAGAGCTGGATTAACGAAAGATGATATTGATTTCATTGTGTTTGCTACCTTGAGTCCAGATATGTATTTTCCAGGAGGAGGAGTTCAAGTTCAAGACATGTTAGACATGCCTACAATTGGAGCCTTAGATGTGCGTAACCAATGTTCCGGATTTATTTACGCAATGTCTGTTGCAGACCAGTTTATTAAAACAGGGATGTATAAAAATATTTTAGTTATTGGATCAGAACACCATTCTGGTGGATTGGAAAAATCTACAAGAGGGAGAGGGGTAACTGTTATTTTTGGAGATGGTGCAGGAGCTGCAGTATTGTCTAGATGTGAAGAAGGAGGAAAAGGGATTTTATCTTCTCATCTACATTCAGAAGGAAAACATGCAAAACAACTAGTTTTAGAAGGGCCTGCTACCCAAAGATGGGTGCCAGAAATTTTAGAAAAAAATGATCCAGAGGATATTTCTTATTATCCTTATATGAACGGTCCTTTTGTCTTTAAACATGCCATTACACGCTTTTCTCAAGCTATTGAGGAAGGCCTACAGGCCAACAATTTAGAAAAAGACGATATAGACATGTTAATTCCCCACCAAGCAAATTTGCGAATTGCACAATTTATTCAGAAAAAATTCAGATTGTCCGACGACCAAGTTTATAATAATATTATGAAATATGGAAACACAACAGCAGCTTCTGTCATCATCGCTTTAACTGAAGCATGGGAAAAAGGCTATATTAAAGACAACGATTTGGTTGTTTTGGCTGCTTTTGGAAGTGGATTTACATGGGGTTCTGTGATCATTCGTTGGTAAGTTTATTTTCGTGTTGTTCAAACTAAAATAAAACGATGACAGCAAACTCTGAATATTATTATGCTTTAATTTTTTTAACAAAATCTAAAAATACTTTTTTGTGAAGCGCTAGGTTCATGTTCGGGGAAAGTGATGCCCGTATAATATAGTCTTTGTCACCCTCTTTGGTTGTTCCTTGCGTTGAAGTAGCAGGAATAGTCCAATAACACCCTTGAAGTTGACCATAGCTTACACAGAATTTACTTTCACTCGGTATTTCGGTAATCATCAAGTTGATCAATTCAAGATTTAAGGCTCTTTTGTGGGCTTCTTTTTCTTCATCGCTGTCTCCTTTAGAAGGAAGATCTAATGAAAACACAGAAGGGGTGAATCCCTGTAAAGCTAGAGCTTCTGAAACAAAATTGATTTTTGCTTCTGGAAGGGCAGTTCGAATAAAGTTTACAAAGTCACGGGTGTTTTTATACGCTTCATGAATTCGTTGGTTCATTGAAGGCAAATGTTTGGCTAATAATTCATACTGAAGGGGAGTCGCTTCGTTGTCACAAGCATTTAGATGTAAGGCAATTTTTTTCATCAAAGCCTCCGTTTTAAGATTTCCTACACAATAACCAGCAGTACATTGACCAGCACTTGGGAACTTAGATCCACTAGCATATGAAATTGCTCTCACTGTTGAAAGGATTTTATGGGTTCCCAAAAAATGCACGTTCGGACAAAATGTTTGGTCCAAAATAAAAACAGGATCGACTGCTAATTTACCAGTTGCTGTGGTTCTTTTTTTGCTTAAAACAATTTTTAATTCATGGAGATCTGGAACTTCAACCCGAGGATTTGTTGGGATTTCTGCGATGATATAGGGAATGGCATCTTCGGCAGCGATTTTGTCTAAAACTACATTCAAACTCTGAACCATGTCAAACTCTCCGTCTACTGGTAAATCGACCACTTTAACTTGATCAATACAGGCAGCAACTCGTCTTGCTTGATCATTTGTTCCGCCGTAACAATTCGGAGGAACAATAAATGCAATCGTTTTTCCTACATGACTCTCTTTGGCAGCATCAACCAACCCCATCATAATGGCATATTGAACCGAGAGCCCACTGGAGCCTACTATGGGCTCTAAGGTTGTTCCAGTTATGTTTCTAATCGATGTTAAGACACTTTTTTTAGTTGTTTCTAGATTATGTTGTATTGTTTCTATTGTTGCATCTTCTGATAGGTTTTTAAGAGCAGTATAAGAATTTTCTGGAGTCATAGCGATGGTTTCTCTTCTTCTGACGTGCTGAATTTCTGAAATATAACCTTCGTTCTTCTCTCCATTAACTAGTAATATACTTCCAAGCCCTTCATGAACATTCAGATAGAAATCAATGTTAGGACTGAGTGCTGACTTAGGAATGGTATCCTGTTGAGAAATCAAGAGTGTACTGCCCTCAAATTCTGGAATTTCAGCTCCTTTTTGAATAGCTTGTAATTCAAATTCATAGTCATAGACATTTTGTAGTAACTCTGATTCAAAAATAGCTGGGAGGTGATCGTTATAAATAATTTGTGTTTTTTTATGGTCTAATAAATTTTTTCTTAAAATAGCCAACACAGGAATAATTTGTGAAGAAAAACTAATGACACATGCTGGTTTTAAATCGTGTAATTTAGCAATACTCCACTCGAGTATGGAAGACAAGGGGTGTCCTAGTCGAATGTAATCGTATGCTGTCGGTAATTTTTGAAGCGCTGACAGATCAGAATTGCCCTCATTGAAGAGATTTTCAAATTGTTCTAAGAATTCAAATTTGGCGTATTTTTCATTATAGATATCCAGTCGGTGCGTGGTTAAGTTCAACCAATCTTTCGGTACATTACCCAACACTTCTTTTAAATAGTTTTGCATTTTATACTCTTCCATGATATCCCTCTTTAAATAGGGATGCAATATACATTAATTAGATATTTTTAACGAGTAGTCGTTCGTTTTTGTCATCCGTTTTTGTCATCCGTTTTTTGTCATCATTTGGGCGATGTTATAGGTCAGATATACTCCTGGTATATTTTAGTTTTTAGGTTGTTGTCAAGCTCTTTCTATGGCCTATTTCTTGAGCATTTTTACTCCATAGCGTATACTTTTTCAATAGCCCATTTGTCAGCATATCCTTGAGTCCATTGAAGAGTCGCTAATTCTTTGTCAGTTGATAGGCAGGTATCAAGCTGAGATTTGATTTGTTTTTCATTCATATTCTGACCAATAAACACAATTTCATTTTTTCTATCACCAAAGGTTTTGTGCCAATCTTTCTCAATTTCATTTTGGTTCTCTATGAATGTTGCGTTTTGAATTCTATTTTCAAACTTCATACTGCTCCACCAAACTCCGGCGCTGTCTGCCTTTAAAGAGCCTCCAGCTTGACCCCAAACAAGTGCCTGCTCTGGGCGAGATGCTAACCAGAATAATCCTTTACTTCGTATAATATTTGTTGGGAACCCCTTTTGAATATATTCTGAGAATCTTATAGGGTCAAAAGGTTTTTTACTTCTATAAACAAAAGAGCCAATTCCGTATTCTTCTGTTTCTGGTGTATGTTCCTCTTTATTTAATTCTTCTATCCACCCGGCACTTTGTTCAGCTTCTTCAAAGTTAAAAAGTCCCGTGTTTAATAATTCTTTAGGATTAATTTTACTAAAACTTGTTTCAACGATCCTTGCATTTGGGTTAAGTTTTTGAATGATCTCTCTTAATACTCCTAGGTTATCTGGTATTACTAGATCTGTTTTATTTAAGAGAATAACGTTAGCAAATTCTATTTGGTCGGTTAGCAGGTTGACGATCGTTCTGTAATCACCTTCGATATTAGTGAGTTCTCTGTCTAGTAATGTTTCAGGACTTCCAAAGTCTTTAAAAAAATTAAAAGCATCTACTACGGTTACCATAGTATCAACATAGCTGAATTTGGAAAGGTCAATACCATTTTCTTCATCCACAAAAGAGAATGTTTGGGCTACAGGAATCGGTTCACTGATACCTGTACTCTCTATAAGTAAGTAATCAAAACGATTTTCTTTTGCCAAGCGCTCGACTTCAATCATTAGATCTTCTCTTAGAGTACAACAAATACATCCATTACTCATTTCAACAAGTTTTTCTTCTGTACGAGAAAGGGTGTTTTCACTTTTGACCAAGTTCGCATCGACATTGATTTCACTCATGTCATTTACAATTACGGCTACTTTTAACCCCTCTTTATTATGTAAAATATGATTGAGAAGTGTTGTTTTTCCTGCTCCAAGGAAGCCACTTAAAACTGTAACGGGTAATTTATTGTCCATATGTACAAAGTTTATTGAATTGTATTTGAGAACAAAATTAGTTACAAAAATTCATTATAGCAACTTAGTTGCATTAATAAGTAAAAATTAAGGTAGTTTTAGAACGATTCTACATTATTAACGATACGATGTTAGTGAAAGGTTGGTTGCGTATTTTAAAATACTAGGTTCGTACTAAAATACAAAAAGAAAGTGTACGAGGATTTTCGGAAGTAGGCGGGAACAAGCAAAAAATTATATGATGTTTGCAGTAATAGTTTTAATCAATCCAAGATCTTTCTTCTGCTAAATTCCTGCATTCTTGTTTTGTCAATTTATGTTTTCCTTTATAAAATTTATAACGAACTCCGTTGTGCCAAGAACAAGTTCCTCTTCCTTGAGAATGACTTGTTGTTCCGTCTCTACAAATAGAACCGCTAAATTCATATATTTCACGTTCATAAATTCGTTCAGTTAGAACGTCAACAGACGTAAAGCCATCTCTAATTCGTGAACCAAAAAAAAATCCAACAATAATAACAGGAATTATAGCTGTTGCTATTCCCGAAACAATTTTTTCTTTAACTCTACTTAATTTCTCTTTCATTTTTAATTTTTTATTTCTGCTTTAAGAATTTTTTGTTTGCCACAAAACAATAAAGTATAAAAACTATCGGCAAGAAAATCTCAAAGTCTAATGAGTTAAAAAGCATTATTTTCTTTTATTCCTAAATGTTAATTTTTAGAACTGTCGTTTCTTTTGCATGACGCACAACGTTCCGTGTTTGTTGCTGTAGCATCCCGCTGGTTTCTGAACACTATACACAGTGTTAGCAGTTGTTATTTTTTAATCATCCAAAATGCTCCAGGTTCTCGATCATCTTGCTTTGCGAAAACAGGACACTTTTCAGAAAATTCTTCCGTAAAATTATGTGATAGATAATTCAATGATCCAATAATTCTAAATTCAGAATTAAAAATTAAAAACGCTTCCAATAAATATTGTTCATTCCATAAAAGATGTTTATTAAAAACCCATTCATCCAAATAATCTTTTGGTGTAAAAATATCATGGACGTGAACTAAAACACCAGAATTTAAAGTAGGTAATAATTCTAAATATTCAAAAAGGACATCTCCCTGAGGTCTAATAATATGTGTAGAGTCAATGAATAGAATATCATTTGACTTTAATTTATTAAAAACAGATATATCAACACATTCTACTTTCTCTCTAATTAATTCAACCTCAATTTCTTTTAACCATTCCATCTCGTAGGGTTCTATACAGGTGTGTTTACAGTTATAATTAGAATTTTCAATCTTATTTTTTTCAATTGCATTTCTTGCCATTAAAGTTGAATTGCCACTACCTACCTCAACAATGCGATTTGGTTTAAAATGTCTTATCATATTATAGAGGTATTCTGCATCACCAGAACAGTAAGCCCCGTTATTGTAATAAAATTCTATATTATTTTTTTTTTCGATTGGGAAGTTTAAAAGCTCTTTATTAAAATTGAATTGCGCTAATAATTCTAATTGCTCTCCTATATTAAAGTCAATCCCTTTTATCTCTCTGTCTTCTCTTAACGATTTAGTTAAATATTTTTTAGGATTAATCATTGGCTGATAATAGTGATCGAATATTGGTAACATTCCCTCATTCATAAATATCTGTTCTGAATATTTTTTATTTTTATTCATTTTAATCCATTTAATTGAAAATAACATTAATGGTTTCTCGAATAGATTTAGGAACTTCAAAATTATTTTTTTCATAATTATTTATTTTTGCTGTTTATAATTTTGGTTTCAGCGTTCTTGGATATTATTACCAACTGGTTCTATCTAAACAAAACTTGTGTTAATAGTTATATAATTTGGGATAACACAACTTTTTGTTTGTCTTTATTTTTTTCATTATCAAATTACGTATGAAAAATAATCAATACAAGTAAAGGATGTGTATTTAGATGAAATGGTGTTTTTGTAAGATAAATAAGAATATAGGGCTCTTATTTATTTTCTATGTGAGGTTATAACAGATTCCTTTTTTTAACTTTTTCATAGCTTAAAAGAGGAGTTCTAATTGCTTTCTTTTGGAGGGTCTGTTTTGATCAAAGGAAGGATAAATACCAACGTTGTTGTGTATGATCTCGTTGGGTGGTTGAGCAACTAATTTAATAAACAAATACGAACCAGAGAAAGTGCCGAAGGAATTTTCCAAATAAGCCTTGCCAAAGCAATAAATTATACACGGTGGGGGCTCAGTTATTTTTACCTTAAGTATTCTCCTTCGACGAGATTCACCAAAATTGATTATTTTCATTCTTTTTTCTTATAAACCCTTACCCAGTCGATATACATGAGCTGAGGGAACGTGGTAGTGGAGTCTGGACGACCGGCGTGTTTGCCACCTACAGCAATGTTTAGGAGGATAAAAAATTCTTTACGAAACTCAGATAGTTCATCAGTTGAAATTGGCATTGAAGCGAATTGTTGTCCATCAACAAACCACGCAATCTGAGTTTCATCCCATTCCAATTCGAATGTATGGAATGCGTCGGCAAACTTACCTTGTTCCAGTTTGAAAGAAGCTGCTCCCATCATTTTATGTGATCCAGATGCGTCAGCATAGTGAGCATTTGCCTCGACAACCCCATCATCTTTAGAGCCATACAATTCAAGAATATCGATTTCACCAGATTGTGGCCAGGGTGTGTCACCACCGTTTTCGTCTATATTTGATCCAAGCATCCAAAACGCAGGCCAAATACCTTCACCATGCGGAAGCTTCATTCGGGCCACTATCTTTCCGTACTTCAAGACGCGCTTATTCGCAGTATGCAATCTCGCCGAAGTGTATTGGTCCATTCCATGAACATCGCTTTCGTGAATAGCTTTTATAACAAGACAATTGTTTTCGATGTAGGCATTGTCATTGCTGTCCTCATAGCGTTGCCATTCATCGTTAAAGCGCCCAGCTTCCTCTACCTGGAAATTCCATATGTTTTTATCGATGGTGTTGGCCTCGAATTCATCTGACCATGCTAACTTCCAGTCCATTCCTGGTTCGTAGAGATCTTCATTTAAGTGCGGCATAGCGTTTTTGCTTTTTTTCTGATCATCGGTACTAATTTTTCCCTCTTTATTCTTACAAGAATGTAATACAATTGACATTATTGCCATAATTACTAATCCAATTAATATTTTTTTCATTTTAATCAATTTATTTGTTTAAGATATTTCAATTCATTTCTATACTATTAACAATAGACTAACTATTTGATAGAGCCCAACGGTCTTGGCTATGGTTTCGTTACGGAATGGTAAGCGAGTATCATTCCGCCGTAACCATAAATTTAGCAAAAAGGCTCGAAATTCCGATTAGGAATTTCAGCCGTAATGAACTATAGCCGTTGTTGTACATAGTTAATTTTAGCTCCACCTGTTTACCCAATTTGGTCTTTTATTCAGAATTTCATCTTTTTCCGATTCAGATAGATTCTTTTTCAAGTCAATATCCTCAAGAGTTATTAACTTTTCTGCATATTTACCTAATGATACTGGCGCTTTTCCCATTGAGGTAATCATACTATCACCAAACTGCTTATTGAATTTCAATATTCCTTTGTCTATTAATCCAGTTATTACTGGGTCATCGATTGGCATTGAAACAGAGGATTGTTGTCTTATAGAAAATTCTCTGATTACAGATTTTTCGTGTGGGTCGAGCATTTTTAATGAATTCGTAAATTCCTTTTTCGATTTAATGAATCTATATTCGAAATAGAGTTTTTTATTAATCCAGATTATTAAATTGACAAGCACTAATCCAGTTGACAATAGAAAAATAAGTCCAATAAAAGTTCCATATTTTTCGTCAATTTTCGAAAGGTTTAGTCTTGTTAGCAAGCTTTCATCTGAAAATAAGATGAAACTAGAAACAACAGAAAAGACAAGAAAGAACTTCGTTGGAAGCTTCTTTAGGTCAAATATTGCTTTTATTTCGTTTATCAGTTCCATTAATTATGTACAACTTGTTTATACGCGTAACTTTTATCTGCTTATCACTCCTTTTTGGGGGGATAAACGGAAGTTTAGTGATTATTATCCTAAAAGTGGTTAAATATAAATTTTTAAAATAATTCATCAAACGGATTT
>Ga0206127_1004362_pt1 | contig 12507 bp, 8 predicted proteins | sample Helgoland_Spring_6_FD_148646 | JGI IMG/M metagenome (GOLD analysis project Ga0206127, IMG submission 148646) | Pelagic subsurface seawater microbial communities from Kabeltonne, Helgoland, North Sea - Helgoland_Spring_Bloom_20160419_1 | ecosystem: Environmental > Aquatic > Marine > Epipelagic ...
TTGCCATCCCCAAACATTACGAACATTCCTGTAGCAATCTGCTTTAACAGGTTATAAACATTACCCCTGTTCCCTTCACCGAAGATAACCGTGGGCCTGACAATGACGAGAGATCGCCCTTTCGGATCTTCCGCTTGCCATGTCTTGTACACCTGTTCCGCTAAGTACTTGGTGCGCCCATAATCATTGAAATAATTAGCCTCACCAGATTCATTCATGTTCGCTGGAGCGAATCCGTAAATAGCTACAGAACTTGTAAAAATAATTTTATTGATACTATGCTTACGAGCAGCGTCGCAAACGTTTACGGCACCTTGGACATTCACATCATCATAGCGGCTCAATGGACGCACATCATCCCTGTGGACCGCAGCAAGATTAATTATTACGCTCACATTAATGAGTTGATCAAGCGAGTCAATATCTTCCACATCGAGATACCTGCTTATATCCAATTCGTTGCTCAAATCAATGTCATATCTATTGGAAAAAATATTTGCCTTATTGAAACGAGCCCTAAGTCGAGAGCCCAAAAATCCTGCTCCACCTACAATTGCAACTTCATCTTGATTCATAACTTTATTTTCACCTACTTATTAACGTTTATTTTTCACCAATACCGAATATTAGAATTTAAAAAAAACTGTCAAACGTCTGATAGTTTAATACAAACAAGGCCGTCTATTAGTTTACATTACTTAAATAGTCTATGACCGGTCAAAACTAGAGCTAAAAATTACTTAGTACTCCCGCTAGAGCATCTGGCCTATTAGAAAAAACTTTAAACGGGGAACCTTAAATTTCTATGACCCATCGCTATGTATATGTCCTACAACAGATTAATTGACCGTTGATCTATTTGAGCCATGTAAAGAAAGTCAGTATCCATCACCGAGACAAAAGGGCCCGCTCAAGCTCAAGCATGGACTAGTTTCTCCCGAGCGAAGATTTATTTCTGAATTGAAATATACTCACGATTGTTAGCAAGGCACTTTACGGCCTTTTTAACGTATGCCATAACTAGATGACACTCATCAGTTCGCAGCTAAAATAGCATATCTCGCTTAGTTCATTAGAGCCTAGTTACTTCCAAAACTTCCATCCAGAAAAACCTTTCAGAGACTTAATTGTATAGCAAATATACCCTGTCCTCGGCGGGTGTAATAACAAATTAGCGCTTTTAAAAATTCACTCTATAGCCTCTTGCGCGTACCACGGTGAATATCGCCATCCCCTGATTATATAACCAATTCTATAAGACCAAGATTACTTCTATAGAACGACTGAGGAAGTAGCATAACGGCACAATAAAAAAACTAGATTACATAAACCCAAAGACAAATATCAAAAGCACAATAACTGCCTGCACCTTACTTCTTCTTAGCCTAAATACATTTCTAATCATAAACTGGCCCGATAAAATCTCAGGCCGACAAAATACCTCAGCTAAAATCAAAACCTGAGATCGATACCATTTGGAACGAATCATACCCAATCTTCTGACTGAGGCGGACAGGCTTGAATTGGCTCCAATTTGGTTTTGACTATGCTGAACATATAACATACCAGGAATGTCAGAAATCACCCACCGAAGGTTAGACTCTTTATAAAAGGCATATATAAGCCAGTCATGGTAATCAAAATTAGCAAATAAAGTTTCGTTTGCAGAATAAAATAATTGGAACCGTATGAAAGAATCACGAGTAAAAACTTGGGAACATCCTGGCCCAGGTGACTCAAAAAAATGATCCAATACCGTCATAGCCCTTGATTTTCGAATCCTAGAAAACTTACCATTACCTGGCCAAAACGCATAAACATCAGATGAAAAACCTGAGGCTCCACTAGCTCGAAGCGTAGTAATAGCGTTCGAGATCTTATCCGGAAACCAAATATCATCTTGATCAGAAAAACAAACATAATCATACCCACTAATGTTAACCTTTTTAATAAGATTGTAGAAATTTTTCGCGGCCGAACCAAACCGAATACCTTCACTCACTATATGTACGTTATCAAATTTTCTAGAAAAACCCCTTATTATATCGTTAGATCTATCATCAGACAGGTCTAAGCTGGCAAAAATATCACAAGCCACATCACACTGATAAAGAATACTATGCACTTGTTGTTTCAAAAACATTTCGCCATTGTATACGGCAAGTAGAACGCATACTTTGGGCTGTGAATTGCTCATAGATGAAAATCCAAATATTGGGAATATAAGAGAGTTATGATTTCGACGCCTCCGGAATAGTAACCACATAAGTAATAGGTAGCCTGGGAAGCCGTCAATTAAAACCTTTTTATTACGACTCTGTAGTCCGACACGAGTATGTGATTAATAACAAATCGGGATAAAGGGCCCCGAGAAGTCATATATTCAGAACCATAAATCTAAAGGTTTCACTGTCACAAATAACCGGTTAGTGCAGTATAGCTTCTAGGCCAAATAAAGACTCCCAATTACGTCCCATCCCCGACACATTGAGTTAAAACTAAAGCTTGGCCTCAAGTCCTCACTACTTTAAACCCAATATAAGTTGTCAGATAAAGATGTCGTCGTTACGTCCCTGTTAGCGATAAAATCAATATATATTTTCAGATTGTCAAGTAAATACCTTTTTATCAAACTGGGTTAATAAGACCGATAGATTCAGAAGAACTCTTAAAATAACGAAATTAATAACGACAATTCGACAGCATTATTTTTAAATTAACGTTTTATAGTGTTAACCATTGATTCATCCAAAAAAACATTTAAATCTTTCGCTTTGGGCGGATCACATACAAAATAAGATACGAAATAACATACAAAAAGAAGTGTATTAGAAAAAACGATTAGATCGAAAACATGAAAAAACGTCAATTTTACGAACCCATAGTAAAATGCGGCAGCGCTCGCAAAAAAGACAGCTAGCAGAATTTTTGCCCGTACACTCTGACGTCCAATTACAGTTAAATTTAAACCAAACGCAGTTGACATATACTTTAGGAAGATGATGATCGCGAATTGAACAGCGTATTGAGGCAAGGCGAGATATTTATCGCCAAGAATAAAGTTGACAATTGTGGGGAAAATAATATAGGAGGATATCGATACAAATAATACCAAAAATAAAGAACAAAAAATCACTTGTTTCAAAAATATCCTATAAATAGGCACCGAAATTAGGAAACGTTTTCTAAGGTAATAAAGGCAAATTGAATTCATGACAGGAATAAAAAGGCAAGAGAGAAGTAACAACCGAAGAAATCCTTGATGCAAATACAGCTGCGACTCATAAAACACTTTTACAAATAAGGTATCAACATACAATACGATGAAAGATACGAAGATCTGTAAAAAGTAAAAAAACCTAACATTAATTGTGTTAATGAACTGAAATAACGAAAGTCTTGGCGAAACACTGTATCGAACAAATATATAAAACAGCAACACCAATCTGGTCAAAAAAAACGTCAAAACAAACAATTCATAATCTCTAAATACCAATAGACTTATAACTGCGATAGAAAACACGGTAGCTTCTAAAGTCAGAGAGAGGAAAAATTCCTCCTTAAAAAACCCATGCGCTCGAAAACTATAATAAAATAAACTGAATAAAGAATATAAGACCAAAGCTAAAACTAGAAAGTAATTAGACATCGATATTAAATCTACAATGAACAATAGAGATAATACTCCAGCAGCCCCCAATATAAATAATAATCTAAAATTTAACGCCTCATGGAATATATCTGAAGAAAACTGTTTTTTGAAATCTGGGTTATCATGTGAAGCTGAATTAGGCATCCAAAAAAATGACCCATACTCCGAAAAAACTAACATCAGAGATCCAAGTATAACTACAAACGAAAAATTGGAAAAAACATCTACACCAAACATATTGGCTACCAAAAACGGCATTCCAATATTCGATAGTGACTTCAGGAATAGAGAAGAAAATGAATAGAAACTGTTTATTAGTCCGGTATTAATTTTCATTTTTATTCTGCTGTGTATACAAGAACCCTAAAATCAAGAAAAATACCGACGTAACTTTATAAGACAAATAGTAATCTATGAATAGATTTCCCAACAAAAAAGTAGCCACTACAACGAACTCAACTGAAGCGAGCTTCTTTACTATTTTAGACAGAAACAGGAAGAAGAGAGCTAAGCCCACAAGCCCAAACTCGATAAGGATTCGAAGTAGGCCGCCATCAAGCGCATTCCCCAACACCCCTCCTCCGATGCCAAATATTACATAAAATAAACCTTGGTTTAAATAACTACTAAAACCCCACAACCACTTATTTAGCCTCACCATCACACTTAGATCTGCAGAAGAACTTACAGTTTCGATCAAAGACGATTTTACTGCTCCAGTTTTGAGCAGTACTTGCTGCCTTGAGAATTCAGCATTACCATCACCGGGATTTTGAGAGGGTGCCATTGCAGTGATTTCCTGCAATGCGTAATACGTATCGCTCGTAAATAGAGAGATAAACCGCACAAAAAGATCATTGTTTTCAATCGTTACAAAATATGCCAGTCCAAATATTGAGCCAATAGTTATAAACCGAGTAACAAACCTGGAATTATTAAGGAATATTAACCAGAAAAGATAGCTGGATCCAATCATTACAAGAGCAGTTCTAGATTGAGTAAGTAATATTAGGAACGCAGTAATTACAAAGTAGGCGTGTATCTTATTTTTATTTCTATAAAGAAAAAAAATGGGAAAAATAAGCGCCAGCACCATGGATATTTCATAAGAACCATTAGTGGAGCCTGTTGGCTTAGATAAAATTTTCTTATAGATTCCGTCACTGTAGCCTCCAATTAGTTCTAAATATTGAGCGGTTATAAGAATTGCTGAATAAATCACAAATACACTAAACATAGATAGAAATCTTGTTTTGTTGCCAAAAAACCTGCCGAAATAAAAGAATGCCCAGTATTCCATAATCCTCAAAGGGTATAATAAATTACCACGAGAATACGGTAAGTTTAAAATATGGGAAACAATTGTGCTAAGGAAAAACAACAGAAAATAGAATTCAATCTGTGATGCGCTACCCTTTTTACATATGATAAAACAAAACAAAGGGGCTGTTAATAAGATTATAATATCATCTATCCTGACACCAGCTCCTTCATATGTTCCAACAGAGATTAAATTTATTTTCGGGATAAATAATAAAACTATTAGAATAGAAATAAATAGCCTAGATTGTTTAACTCCCTCAAAATCACACCTAGTAAGTCGCATTCTGTATCCTTTCAAATATCTCTTTATTTGGACTAATTTCGGTGCAGCAATATTTAATCATTAAATCGCGTAGTTTTTCATAATCGTAGTTTTCAATATCCTCAAGGCATAAAACTATTTCACACCAATTGTAACAAATCGGCCTAATTGAAATTTCAGCATAATCAAAATACACTCCGCGGGTTTTATTAAGATACTCGTCCAAATCGAAGGGCGCAAAAATAATGGGTCTTTCATAATATAAAAAATCAAATATAATTCCGGAGTAATCGCTTATCAGTACGCTCACATAGGGAAGAATCCTATAAACATCCGGCGTCTCATCCACTTGTATCTGGCTGAATATTTTCACTTTATTTTTTAGTTCTTGGGATACATTTAGCGATGGGTGTAACCTGATAAGAAATACTTTATTTAACTTCTTCATTAATTTATTAATGATTACAAAATCAATATTTTTAAAATAGTCGAAGTCTAATCCGTCCCTAAAAGTAGGTGCATACAAAATAAAACTTGGATCAATACTTTTGGCTTTTATCCGCGGGTATTTTGCCTCGATAACTTTACAAGAATCTACTTTAAAGGCTTTTGTAAATATCCCACTAAACTTTGGCCCGGGTGATAGCACTAAATCATAGCGATCATATAGAAATTTTTTTATTCTTTGAGCCAACCCCGTTTCGATATCATGCATAATTTTTTTAAGGGGAGCGCCATGCCATAAATTTACCTTGAAAATAGATCGTCTAAACAACATGATTATGGGATTGAAATCACTATATGTTGAGTGAGAACAAATTGATACTCTGGCGGTCAATTGATAAAACATCCCCTTGACACTCAGACTGTAATAAATATCGGCTTCTTCATGTACAAGAGACTTCTTCTTTACGATCCAAATGCATCTTATATTTTTTTTATTTTTTTGTACCCAAGAGGAAAACGCAAAAGGGTTATCAATTATTTTTTTTCCCATCCATGATGAGAATATCCAAACGTTTTTTGAGCTTATAATCAATGGAGTATCTTGTACTATTGAAGTTTTATGATTTTTCATCAGAGATAGCTATATCCGTGATTATTAGTTGAGATTCGAAAAATTTAGTAGTCTTATTCTCAGAATTAGCATTTATGCCATTATAGAACAATAGCTTGCATTTATAATTTCGATTAGGTTATCCTTGGAACATTTTTTTATGTTGTTTTCAAATCTTCCCGCTGTAATGAAATCATGGACCGATTCACTAAATTCTTCTTTGTTCGGTAGACGTTGTTTAAGGTATGAATTGATCCTATGTTGTTTGATAATGAGCTCTATAATCGCGTAAGGATCGTCTTTCAGGTCAAGTGCTATCGAGGCAACATCTTCTTTAATGAGTTCAGAATTGAACTTATATACCTCTAACATCGAAAATGAACATGCAATCCCATGCTCAATTCCATACTTTAAAGTTAGCGGGTATGATATTGAGTGGCATATCGAAGTTCTAGTTTGGCTAATTGCTAAACCAGCGAACAAACTAGCCATTGAAAGCTTTCTTCTCAACTCTGGATTATTTGAGATGTCATCTATTATCGGCAAGCTCTGCAAGGCCAGTACTGCTGCTTGTCTTGATATTGGACGTGTAAATTCATTTGCATTTACATTCCAAATGGACTCAAAAGCTTGGTTCAAAGCATCAAGGGCCGTAGATACAGCTACTTCTAATGGAATATGAATTAAAAAGTCTGGATCAATAAATGCTTTTTTTGCGAACATCATTGCATGGCTTAAAGATTTTTTTTGCTGAATGTCATAATCCCACACAGTCGCAAATGGTGTAACCTCACTGCCAGTCCCTGCAGTAGTGGGTACCTGAATACAATCGATCTCTTTAAAGCGTGAAAACAGAGTTGAATCATTTAGGAGTTCATCAATTATGATACCTTTCTGAAAGGCTGGAATTGACACAGACGCTATTTTCGCAACATCCATAGCGCTACCGCCACCGATACCAATAATGAGATCAAATGAACTATCTTGATATTTATTACTAATTTTTGTGATATCGGCGAGAGATGGATTACTTTCAAAGCCATGCTCAAACTGCGTTCTCGCGCAACTGAAGAGAGTTTTTAATTCAGGATCTTTTTTGCATCTGCTATATGCAGTTGAAGAACAAATCATTAGGACACGTTTGCCGACACATTCCGCGACAATTCTCGTCCTTACCCGGCTGCCAAATATCAAATTAACAGGGTTAAAGTATTCCATCTGATTACCCCAAGACCTTCATTAAGGCTTCTTTATTCTGAACCGGGCTAGATGTAGGCCTACCGAGCTCACTTCTTGAACCTTTTCTAACCTTCACCTCAAGTAGATGCGGTCCAGGCTGCCTCTTGATTTTCTCGATGTAATCTAGTATTCCATCGATCTTAGAGACACTCTTGGCAGACACATAACCACAAGCTTTAGCTATTAGGGGAAGATTAATCAAATCCGCGCAAGTTGGCTGACCACCTACTGAGTCATGTGCCGCATTATTTAGTATTATATGAATCAGATTCTCAGAGCCGGATTGACCCGTGGATGTTAGGTTTCCAAGATGCATAATACTAGCTCCATCTCCATCAATACAAAAAACATGTCTAGTCGTATTTTGAGCCACACCTAGGGCTATCATTGCGGCATGTCCCATTGAGCCAACAGTTAAGAAGTCATTCCCATGTGATTGTCTATTGGCAACACGAATTTCGAAAAGCTCCCTTGATGCCATTCCTGTAGTAGATACAAAAATGTCATCATCGCCAGAAGCCTCAACGATTATCTTTATGGCGTCTTCCCTTGACCATTCAGCGATGTCTGACATTGTATTCTTTAGATTATATGGGCCAAAGGCACCTTTTTTAACTAACAATATAACCGGATTATTATTAGTAATTGCCGTCGCTACAGCTGACTTTAAAACTTCATCGATACTCTTCGTGTCAGAATCAATAATTACCACTGGGAGATCACAGGCATCGAGTAGTCGCTCCATAACCTCACCCTGCTTAATATGCTGCGGCTCATCCTTGACTCCTGGCTCACCGCGCCAACCCACCATAACCACCATGGGGATTCCGTACACTTTTGCATCAGCCAATGAAAGCAGTGGATTTATAGCATTGCCAAAGCCCGAATTTTGCATATACACTAAAGACGGGCGCTTAGTCGTGATGTACTGGCCAACAGCTAAGGCGATAGCCGAGCCTTCATTTGCTGTAATTAGATGTTCACTTGTTGTTGTGTTATCAGATATGTACGCACATATGTTTTTCAACAGTGAATCTGGCACACCGCAAAACCTATCAACTCCTGCGCCTCTCAACGAATCAAAAAATTCTTTCACGTCTATCATTATTTGGTTCCCGGTATGAGATCTAATATTTCCTTAATAGACAGCATCCTCTCGTCACATTCCAAGGATCGACTGTGTTTTAAGATAGACTGGGCCGTGTCCTTCATAGCAGGAAAAGCACTCCGCAGTAATTGATTCGCATATATGACTATATTAACGCCCGCCTTCTCCAACTCAGCTTCTGTGATAGAATTAAAGCTGGAAGGAACAACAACCAATGGCTTTTGTCCGCCAAACTCAGCATATTTATGACAGAATTCAAGTATTTCAGCAGGATCTTTCTTCCGACTGTGAATCATAATCGCATCCGCGCCAGCGCCTAAATACGCCTTTGCTCGCTCAATCGCATCGTCCATGCCAGCCTCCAGAATTAGGCTTTCTATACGAGATATAACCATAAAGTCATCGGTTACTTGAACGCTCTTAGCAGATGAAATCTTGTCACAGAAATTGTCAATGGTATCTTGGGTTTGAGGCACTTCATTACCAAACAAAGAGTTTTTCTTTAATCCGGTCTTGTCCTCAATAATAACCGCAGACACTCCTAGTCGCTCTAGCGTTCTTACGGTGAACTTAAAATGTTCAATCTGCCCTCCTGTATCAGCGTCATAGATGATGGGCTTCGTGGTAACCTCCAGCACCTCGCTTAGTGTGGACATTCTTGAGCTTACATCAACCGCTTCAATATCAGGCTTTCCTTTGGCTGTTGAATCAGTAAGACTGCTTCCCCACATACCGTCAAATTGACGAGAAATGCCATCTACATCCACTTTAGTATGCTCAATAATGAGCCCACTTAACGCGTTATGAATATCTAAAAACCGGACCAAAGGCTTTGCTTTCAATAAACGACGTAAACTAGAGAGACGAATTTGAGGTGTAGTGCCTAATTCTGTTACAGCCTTATTTAAGGCTGTTGATGAAATACCTTGCGTGTACGGTACTTCCACTAACTCTCCACCCCACTTTGCTATGGTATCAATGACAGCCTGTCGGGTTTTTTGCTGAACACCATCTTTCCAATCATCACCATGAACGACATAGTCAGGCTTCAAAGCTTTTAAATTTTCCGTATAATCAAGAGTGGACTGAGGAAGTACTTCATGGACAGTTTTTAAATTACTAACTATTTCTGCACGTTGTTCATAACTCATATAAGGCAATCTTTTATAACTAGCTATAGCCGAATCCGTTAAGACGCCAACGGATACTTGCCCTAATTCTGATGCAGTTTTTAGTATATTTAAGTGCCCAGGATGAATCAAATCTGCACTCATCCCAACATAAACTTTTTTCATTTTGTACTCCATATTTAATTAATATAAAACTTTATCTCTAAAAAACGTGAATAGGCTAATATTAACGTGCGAATTATTTCCCACAAATTCTCAACGATTCTCAACAACTATGATCGAAAATCATTAGTCATCTAAATCGCTCTAATTTATCTTTTAACAATACTTTTTCACTGAGATTTATACTTATCTGAATTCATAAAAAATATAGTCATATATATGATTTTATCGAAAATACTATTTTGGTTAAGAAACTAGAAGTAACCGATTTTTTTTATTGGGAGAAACCTACCAAACTACTCCTAAATCGGGCCGATGTTTTATAAACGAAATATGGTATTTGTTCCTAAATAATTTAATTTTTGATGAATGGCTGCTTATTTAGCTCCTAGGGAATTTTCTTCTTATAGGCTACCGCAGGACTTAGTACGAAAGTCTGCAAGAATAATGTAATCGCAATCAAGTCCATTAAAACGACACAAGTTCAACCCCTCATAAAGCGGTGATTATATCTAGTCCGGTTATTACTTTTGTAAACCGAGGACTAATATCTCTCGCCTTAATAGGGAATAAAAATAAATGCGTGTATAGCTTTCAGAAATACGAGCCTACTCACACCATAGAATTCCGCATCGGCTGAAAAGCAATAAGTTAGATTTAATTATAAAAAATTTAGTAAGCCCAAAAAAGAAAGGCCATACTATGAAGCGTTCTAATAGACCATATAAGATAATATCCGCTCAAAAGTACCTCCACCTATCTTTCCTCGCTGAAACCATAACGCCGAACCAAAAGCCAAATAACCGACAACACACACCCAAATAGCATTCCAAGAATAGAGATAAGCGCGCGCTTAGGCTTAGACTCCTCCTCTGGAACCATTGCCCTACTGACCGTTACGAAAGCATATTCGGGGCTCGCCTCAGCCAACATTTTCGACTTTGTCTGCTCTTCGATAATCTGATAAAAGACTTCACGCATATCAGCGATTGCGGTTTTCTCAACCTGAGCTGTGAGGTATTCGATGTTTCGATTGACCTGCTGTAGCTTCCTTTCACGCATATAGTCATTAATCGATCTAACAAAAAGCTCAGCCCATTGCTTAGCTAGCTGTGGTGAATAATACTCAATGCTAATAGTGATTAGGCTTGAGGTTTTATCCTGAGAGACTATGACTTTTTCATCCAACTCTTCAAATAGCTCCCAGCTGGTGGGCGGGCGTTCTTCACCACTATCCTCATCCTCAATCACCCAGGCCTTAGATTTTATGTCATAAAGTTCGTCATCTAGTTTGAGACTGTTGGACGCTTTGTCCCACCCTTCCGCTGCATACACTGGGATCTGTAGATTATTTGTCTGGATAAGTTCTTCTATAAAACCCCAGGACTGCATGATTTCCATGGCTTCCAGTGTTTCAGTGTTTTCACTAGGGCCAATATTAATGCCGGCGAGAGACGCCAGCCCACCTAATTGACCCGCCATGTTGCCCAGACCCGATCCGCCGGACTCTGCGGGTGCGACGACGACTGAGGCTTTATATTCATCGGCTAAGCTTAGCGCATAGATTAAGGAGACAATGGCAAACAAGTTTGTGACAGCAGCAATGAGTTTCTTGCCAGCCCAAAGCACTGAGAAAAATTCTCGCAGATCGATTTCATCATCATGTAGTTGCTGTGTTTGAGTCGGGTTTTGCACTGGTTCTCCTTTGAAACTGGCTGTCATTTTTGCTTATGGTGTCTGCGGCATTTGATCTGGCTAGTCGCTGTATTTCCCAAGGCTAAGTCATAGAGCATTGGGGTCGGTTGTGCCAATAAAGGGTTAGTCTTTTTTTGGGTTTGGGTGCCATTCTGGGGGAGGTCCCTCGGCTTCGCTCGGGATGACAGGATAGGTGCTCTGGATCCCTAGCCTGAGTATCTCCATTAGGAAATACGGCTGTCATTCGCAATACCACTCTACGGTTTTAACAATTCCGCTCTCGAAGGTCTCTTGGGGCTGCCACCCTAGATCGGTTGTGATCTTGCTGCTGTCGACGGCATATCGCCAGTCGTGGCCGGGTCGGTCGGTGACAAATTCGATTAATTGCTGATGGCTGACTGCGGCGGGCATACTCTGATCCATTAGGTCGCAGATCACCTTGCAGATATCGAGGTTGGCCCATTCGTTGTTACCGCCAATATTATAGGTTTGCCCTATGTTGCCTCTGCGTATTACTGCATCGATGCCTGAGCAGTGATCGTCGACATAGAGCCAGTCGCGGATATTACTGCCATCACCGTAGATCGGAATCGGGGCTTCTTGCTGGCAGGCTCTTATCACTGTGGGGATAAACTTTTCTGGATTTTGATAGGGGCCATAGTTGTTCGAGCAGTTGCTGGTAGTAACGGGCAGACCGTAACTGTGGTGCCAGGCGCGAACCAAATGATCTGAAGCAGCTTTAGAGGCTGAGTATGGTGAGTTAGGGGCATAGGCCGTGCTTTCGGTGAAGGCTTTATCGGCGGCGCCTAGGGTGCCATAGACTTCGTCTGTGGAGATATGATGGAAACGGCACTGAGCTTCGCTGAGGCCATTGGCCTG
>Ga0206127_1004365_pt1 | contig 12504 bp, 12 predicted proteins | sample Helgoland_Spring_6_FD_148646 | JGI IMG/M metagenome (GOLD analysis project Ga0206127, IMG submission 148646) | Pelagic subsurface seawater microbial communities from Kabeltonne, Helgoland, North Sea - Helgoland_Spring_Bloom_20160419_1 | ecosystem: Environmental > Aquatic > Marine > Epipelagic ...
GTTGCTTTGATACTCCTTTTGTTATTGGGTACAAACGTGTACCGCTTCCTCCTGCTAGTATTATTCCTTTCATAAACTATTATTTATTTAACCAAAAACCTGAATTGTTTTCTATGAATATTGATTTTAGCCATCCTGAAATTGACATTTCAAATAACATATCTTCACTTAATGGCATGAAATTAGATTCAAAAAATATTTTTTTTAACTCTATATTATTTCTATCAATCACAAATACATTGTTTGTATTATAAAAACAATATTTTTTAATTTCATTATTTGTTGTTATAATTTTTCTTCCTGCGCCTAATGCCTCAAAAGTCCTCATTGTCAACCCTCTTTGATCAGGATGATTTATATCTAATATTATCAATGAATCTTCAAAATATTTAACAATATCATTAATACCTAAAGATGTAAAACTTAGTTTCTTATAATCAAAATCTTTAAATGAATTATCAAATTTTGATTTTAAAAAATAGATTAATTTACTTTGCATGTAGTAATATGTAAAAGTGGGGAAATCATATTTAGAACACCAATTTACAATAGCATTACTGACTCTATATCTATCAGAATGCGCCGTTCCTAAAAATAACATTTTGTATTTAGTTTTTTTACTTTTGTTTATATTTTTATATTTATCAATATAAAACAAAGGTCTAAATTCTAATTTAAACTTTTTTGCATCTAAACGATCAAAGGTTATTTTTTTATCAAAATAATGCAATATAGATAATGCATTAGTGTTGTTTTCAAATGAATCCCATGTATAATAAATAAACATACAATCTTTTTGAAGTAGTTTGAGTTTTGCTAAAAAAAAAGAAGGGATGGCTTCACCTTTAACCAAAAAAAAGAAATCATATTTTTTAGAGTCAATCTTTTTTAAGATATTTCTATAATATGTGTCTATCTTTTTTCGGAAAAAAGAACGTTTTAATCTTATAATACCTTTTGTTAATATAGAGTTAGACGGGCGTTCATCAAAATAATCAACTTTAGCTCCAAGTTCTCTTAATTTATTTGCTATTTCTAATTCGTAATTAAAAGTTTTTACAGAAATATATAGTATTTTTTTATTTTTTAGGCTCTCTAAATTCATCTTATTTCAGTAGCCCTTTTTTCTTCATTTCCACCAATGAAGCCTCTAAATTATCTTCTTCTATTTCCTGACTTAAGACCCATTTTGTAAACTTTTGAATACCTTCTTTAAAAAAGACCTGTGGTTCAAATTGTAAAAGATCTTTTATCTTAGACATATCTGCATAATTATGTCTAATATCTCCTAACCTAAACTTACCAGTCACTTTTACTGGAACATCTATCATATAGGCATCAATTAATGTCTTAGATACGGTTAACACATCTGTAGCAACCCCGGTACCAACGTTAAAAACCTCATTATTAGCTTCTTCTTTTTCAATTCCTAAAATAGTAGCATTAACAACATCATCAATAAAAACAAAGTCTCTAGTTTCTTTACCATCTTCAAATATTTGAATACCATTTCCATTTCTAATTTGAGTAGAGAAAATTGACAGAATACCTGTATATGGATTAGATAAAGATTGACCAGGCCCATATACGTTTTGATACCTAAAAGCTACAGGGGCTATTCCTAGTGTTGGGCATACGGTCATAATCATTTGCTCTTGGTTTTGTTTTGTAATACCGTACACAGATGAAGGGTGAATTTTTGACTCTTCATCAGTACCAACTAGTTTTAAATTAGAATAACCTTTGTAGGTTACTTCAAAATCACCCGCTAACATATCTTCTTCATTTCTATGATTTGGATAAACTGCTCCAAATTTTGGATGTATATACTTACCTTCTCCATAAATTGATCTAGAGGAAGCAATAATTATCTTTGTTACACTATGTTTTTGATTGGCAAGAATATCCAGCATAATAGCTGTGCCTTGAATATTAACCTCTGTATATTTCTCAATACAATACATAGATTGACCAGTACCGGTTTCTGCAGCAAAATGCACAATTACATCTTGATTTTTCAAGGCCTTTTCCCAATCAGTTCGAGAAGTTACAGTTCCCTTAATAAAGTTAACTTTATTCCTAATAGAGTTATATAACGGAGAAGTGATTTCTGGATTTTCTCCATGAATTTGAGTTGATAAGTTATCTAAAACAGTGACTATATAGCCTTTATTTATTAGAGCTAATGAAAGATTACTACCTATAAAACCTGATCCCCCTGTTATTAAAATATTTTTCATTTATAAATTTATTTTTTTATTCTTTCCCAATTTTGGGTATCATAATTAAACTTTTTTATTATTCTTGCTGGTGAACCAACTGCAATACAGTTTGGTGGAATACTTTTTGATACTACAGAATTTGATCCTATGATAGAACCTTTTCCAATCTTAACACCAGGAAGAATTGAAACAAATTCTCCTACCCAAACATTATCCTCAATTATAACCGGATTTGTTGATAATAATCTATCATTTGGTTTAGTTTCAGGATAACTATGTGTATTTAAGGTTCCGGAGTAGCAGCCATGATTCGTATCAGAAATGAAAATTTTACTCGCTAAAAGAACATTGTTTCCAATTTTAACCGATTCAGATGAAACTATGTGGACATAGTCATTAATTTCTACATTCTTTCCAAAAACTATACACTTTTTCTTTTGGTTATTATTTGGATGTGCTTCAAAACGACATCCAACACCAGTCGTTAAATTAGTACCCAAATCAATAAATTTTCTATTTCTAATATCAAATGGAAAACGTATTAATCTTGATTTATTAAAAAATAATTTTGTTTTTAAAAAGTCGATTAACATCTTTAAAAAACCAAAAAATCCATAACGTAATAAATATTTATTCATTAATAAAGTAATTTATTTGTGAAATTAAATTTAAAGAAAATCATAATTTATTTAGTAATTGAAGCGACAACCATTCCAATTTCTTCATTATTATAAACATATCTTTTTCTCAATATTGTTTCAATTTTCATATTACTTTTTTTCATTAAGCTTATCATAGGAATATTAACCTCCATTGTTCCGGCTGTAACCAATCGAATATTCATATCATTTATTAATTTCATTATTATTGAATTCCAAACTTTTAATCCAATTCCTTTCCCCCAATAATTTTTATCACCTATAATAATAGAAACATCGGCTACATTATTTACTACATCAATATTAACTCCAATATTTCCTATATGTATATTGAAACCTGGACCAGTTTCAATAGCTAAAAACAAATTATCAGTTTTTTTTTGAGATAAATAATATTCTTTACAAGATGTTATACTGTGAATTTTATGTCTTTGTTCAGAATATTTTACTACATCTTTATCATTTAACCAACTCAGATATTTTTCTGATAAATGTTCTAATCTGAATTCACTAATCATTAATTGATCGTCAACTTTATATTCTTTAAATTTATTCATTTTAATAAATTATATATTTTAACTAGAGATTTTTTAAAAACTTATCAAAATCATTAAGTATAGTATTATCTTTCATTATGTTACCTTTTATACAATAATCATTAATGAATTTAGAATACCATTTTTTAATTTCTTGTGGACTTGCAGTTTCATTGCCTATTAAAGAAGTCCAATCTTTAGGAGAATTTAGTTTATAAATTCCTGGTGCATTTGAAAAATGAACATCACCCAAAACTCCTACAAGCTTGCCATATAATGCAGCCTCTAAAGCCATGGTTGAACCAATACTAACCACACAAACATTTAAATTATCGAATAGACTTTTAGTGTTATACTTACCTTTTAGTAATACTACTCTTTTACTTTTCCTTAAATCATCCCATTTATTTAAATGAAGTGCACCAGGTTGAGAAGGATGTTCTTTTAAGATTAGTTTGTAACCCATAGGAAGAGTATCTAAAATTTGAGAGGCAATTTCTTCTTGTCTAGTGTATTTGCTGAAATAATTTAAAACAGACTCTGGTTCGTAATGCAAAGGAAAAAGCACATATTTATAATTTAATGATTTAATTGGATCACGGGAATATTTTTTAAATATACTTAAGTAAAGGCATTTAATATGGATTAAATGAGCCGAAACATCAGCATCTAAATAATATTGCTTCTTCTTAAATAAAACTCTATAAAAAAGTTTTAGACTATTTAGTATAATATCATAAATTCTCTTATTAATTGATGAATAATTAATAACATAAGTTGGTTTAGACTTTCCAATGTTTCTATCTTCGACATGATTATTAACTATTTCTTCTCCATTTTGAGTTATATTAACCTTTATAGGATCTAGTTGAGCAGAGTCAGTAACAAAATACAATAAATTAGGTACCCAAGAGGGCTGAAAATGCATGCATAAACAACCATTTTTTTTGAATTCCGTATTGAAAAAAAAGTTAGGAAATCCACTAACTGGTTCATCTAAATAAAATTTAACTGAAAATGTATTATTTATTTCATTTGTAATATTTATTATAGTAGTTATTATTTCTTTAATTTCTTTATTAGAATAATTTCTTAAAAATCTATCATTGTTGAAAGTGTTAAAATCTATTTTTATATCAGACTGATTTCCGAATTTTTCATGAATATTATACACAATCGATTCTTTGTCTAGATTTTTAACATTTTTCTTTTCATTAGAACTACAAACAACATATATACGTTTATAATCTAAAAAATATTTTTTTAATTTTGGGAATTCTGTAGAAAGGAAATCTCTAGAATAAAAAACAACTGCTTTTTTCATATTATTTCAAAATTTTCGAAAGGTTCATATAGTAAACAAGTGAGGATAAGTAAACAAATCTTGAAAAAACCATCATCCAAATAAAAGACATTAATTGAAATTCGAAGAAAAAGGTTACAAATGCAGTAAGGCCTAAAAAGAGCAAATAAACAAATGCACTTTTTAAAAATTTCTTTTCTTTATCAATAGAAATAATCACAAATTCTAAAAGATTTGTTACACTCAAACTACCCAATAATAATAGTACTACAAACAAATTATCTGTTAATTTGTATTTCAACAAACCCTCAGGAACTAAACCTGAAGAAAAGAAAAACCAAAGAAATATAATAATTATAATCCAAGTAATAATAAATAAACCAGACCACTTGAAAACATAATTATATGCAAGTTTATAATTTTTAGTCAATTCAATAATTTTAAAAATTTCCGGTGAAACCTTTTGCGAAATTGTATTTATTAATAAAAAACTAATACTTAAAAAAAGAGCTAAAAGAGCATACTGAGCTGCTATCAATTCAGTAAAATTAAGAGTTACAAAAGATCTATCTAAATAAAAAGGAACAGATAATATAGTATAAGAAACAAATAGGATTAGATCATTTGTATTTTTTTTATCTATTTGAACTTTACCAGTATCTAGCACTGATGAGCCTATATTCAATTTTTTTAAACTATTCATAGAGTAAACATAAGCTATTAAAGAACCACCCAACATTGCAATTATTTCAGCAAATAAAACTAAAAGATACTCGCTAGTTAACCAAGCTATTAAAACAACTAAGATAATTGCTAAGACAGAACGAATAAGTGAACTAAAAGCATATGCATTTAAATCTCCAATTGCTCTTTGAGTGGAGGCAAGAATACTAATAATTGAATGTAAAAACCCCATAGATATTGAAATGATTACAGGCAAAATATAGTCGGCATTTATTAAATAAGTAATCAACGAAATAATTATACATACGTAGCAAAACCTTGAAAATAATATTTTTAAAATATTCGCTAAACTATTTTTTAATAAACCTAATTCATTTTGAGCAATCCATATAGGGAATTTTTTAAAAGTTCCTTCAATAATTCCAAAACTATAAAAAGAACCAATAAATGCACCAGCTGCTAGAATGGTTGTATAATAAGTGAAATCAACAATACTTAGAATTGTAGCTAATATAAAAACTCTTAAAAATGATAAACCAGAGGAAAAAATCATTGAAGAGAAAAAGAGTATGGATTTCATAAAAACTTTTTTATTTTTTAGAGTTTACGAATTAATTTAGCTGGTGAACCAACATAAACTCCTGGCTGAACAATATCATGAGTAACTAAAGACATTGCCCCTATAATAACTGGTCCTTTAATTTTTAAGGGACCTAATAAAACAGAATTTGCTCCAATTGTTAAATCTCCTTTAATATCAAAAAAATTATCATTATTTGTATTATTTTCTATATATCTCCTAGCAAAAACCACACCAGAACTAACATGTAATTTACCACTACAGTTTATTCCATTTCCACCTAAAACTACCCCTGTAGAATGTCCAATAATAAGTTTTTTGATTTTAAGAGATCTAGATGTTAATTCTATGCCATATAAATAAAGCATAAAATTATCAATCAAAATTGATAAAACTTTTCCGATAGGCGTTAATCCATAAATAATTTTAGAAATTTTAATTAAAAAAACAATCTGATAAGATGTTAAATAAAAATGTCTTAAAAAAAATTTAATATCCATTATTTAAATGTTGAATTAGTTAATTTCCCTTCACTATGATTTACTTGGTAATTATTCCATAGATCTGTTCTAAAACTTTGACTCATAGTAGAATCACCTCCTGTACTTATAGGGGCAGGCGAAGTGAAAGTGACAAACATTACCAATCTTGGTTTTGAAGCTCTTGCTCCTTGATGCATTAATTCTCCTGGATCTGCCATAAAAACATCTCCTTTATCTCCTACTAATTTGGTCTGATATTTTATTCCATCAACTCCTTTTTCAGTCAATAGTGAATCATCAGTGTAACGTTCAATAGTAAATAAGTTTCTTTTAACATTTGTAGATACATCAAGGGGTAAAAAAGTAAAAGGTCCAGATTCAATATCTATATCACTCATATATATCATAAAATGCATTTGCTTTTTATCTCCGTAATCAAAATGCCACATTTTACTAGAAGTTTGCGCTTTGGAGGGGTCACTATAATTTAATGCACAATTCCATAGCCAAGGTTTTCCATTAAAATATCCAGCAATAGCATCTTCAACACCAGGTGTTTTCATTAAAGAAATAAAAACATCAAAAACTTCTGTTTTATAATCGTTAATAATATCAACAAAAGCTTTGTCTTTCGCTTTACCTAAAAGATTTTTAAGATTAACTTTGGGAACTTCTAATTTATTTTCGAGTTTTAAATATGCATTTGATTCAAATTCTTTTAGAATATTATTACTAGAATAATGAATTTTCTTGTAATTAAAAAGTTTAGATAAATTTTTAATATAGTTTAATAAACCTTCAAATTTTCTAGTAATTTTTAAGTTCCATCTCAAAAAGGATAATATCTTTCTCATAATTTATAATTTAGATTAAAATTCAGTATGCTCTTAATATTTTTTTTTAGTAAACTTTTGTTATTTGATAGTTTTGATAGTTTTCTCACGGGGATATTTTTCCAATTATCTTTACTTTGTAAAAAATCATTTACTTGTTTCCTAGTACTTAAACATTTAATAATATTTTTCATATCGCCTAACCATAATTCTTCATCAGGCTTTGGAACAATTGATAAAACAGGTTTACCAATTATAGCAGCTTCCTTTAAAAGTACACTTGTCATACCTACTACTAAATCGGCTGAATTCACAATTAATAATCCATCTTCATCTTTACTTATGTAATCAAATTTTGATAAATATTTTGATAAATTTTGTCTATTTTGTTTTGGATGCAATCTAAGTACCATGTAAGGATTCAAAGTACTATTATTTAATGCCAAAAATAACTCATCTAAAACGACTTCAGTTCTTAAAACTGATTTTTTACTTCCAAATAATGTATAATTATTACTTTTCTGATATTGCTTTTCATTTAAACCGGTTGATATTTCAGAAACAAACACAATAACAGGTCTTATTTTTTCTAGTTTTGGATAAAACTTTTTTTTACTTAACTCTATGAATCTAAATTTACTCCAGGGTTTTCGTTTCTCCAATAAAGTATTAAAATGTGGATTTTTGTATATATATATATTCGAATAATCAAAACCAATTTTTTTGAATTCATTTTTAGTTTCTTCATCTGGAACTAATAAATAATCTGTAATATGAGTTAAAGGAGAATCAGAATAACCTTTAAATCTTGATTTTACATTCGCTACAGAATCTACCATGGCTAAGGATGGAATATTTTTTTCCTTTGCTACAGAGGTTAATTTAAAAGAAAATGTATCTAGATTCTCAGATGTTCCAACTATTAATAATTGGGGATTAATTTTTTCTAATAATAATTCTGCTCTTAAATATACATTTTCAATTTCCTCAAAAGTATTATCAATATTATTTGTTAAAATTTTATTAGCGAAACTAACTGAATAAATTATAGGATTTAACCCCATTTCTTTTAAGAATTGAGGAAAATCTCTCATGTAGTTAGCTGCTCCAGGATCTTCAGCAAAAATTAAAACATTTTTCAACTATGTGTGATTAGATTAGGTTTATTAATAATTAGTTTACCATAGATTAGGCCAATAGTAAAACCGAAACCAGGATTTGAAAGCATATACTGTCCTAGAAATATAAAGCTAAAACATATTAAAAGATATGTTCCAAATTTAGAATTTTCTATTGTAAATATTTGCTTTATTATAAATGAAATTATGATAATACTAAAAAATCCTGACTGATAAAATAGATTTAAAAATCCTGATGGAACTCCACTAGAACTGATTCCTTTAGACCAACTATATTTTCTTACTATTACTTCACTTTCAATTAGCCAAGTACTATTAGAAATCCCGTTAGGTAGAAAAAAAGAATTAATTAGCTCATTAAATCCAATTATGACCCCACCAATTCTTTGATTTACACTATAATCCAATTGTAAGATATCAAAAGGATTTTCTAGTAAAGATTTAATTAAATATATATATCTTAGGTTGTTATCTACAAAAAAATCTAAAAATAATTTGATAAAAATCTCATATACAAGATATCCACAAATTAAAATAAACATTAAATATTTTTTTCTCTTATATAATAAGTAGAAGAATGATCCTAAAATAATAACTAACAGTGCACTCGCAGATTTTGCTACTAAAACAGCTACTAAAAGACATAAAACAGAAATTTTTTTTCCTAATCCAACCAGGTATGTCGCAACTGCTAAAAAAATTAAATGAAACCCATTATGAGTTGGCTCTGGCGCTAAGCCCATTGAGCCTCTCCCTGAAAAAGAATTTATCTCACCCGCAGTTGACCATTCCCCAACTAAGAATGAAGCAAAACTCGGGATAAAAATCTGAATTAAACTGGTGATGATCCAAATTAGAGCTGTTACTAATATAATTTTTTTTAAAATATGCGGTTTTGTTAAAAATAAATAATAAGATAAACTCGCAAAAAATAAAGGGGATATATAGGATAGTAAACTTTTATAATCCTGCATGATATTATAAGGAAAACAACTGATTATAAATATAGTTATACCTAGTAATAATAATGATAATAATAAGTAAAATTGATTTTTAGGAAAATATTTAATTATCCAATTGATGTTTAATAAAAATGCTAAAAAACTAAATATTATTGCATAGGGCTGAGTATAAAAATTTGTTGAAATAATCATTGTGTATGGAAAGAACACAAAAATAGTTGCAATCAGACTAATTAAAGTTTTAATATTAAGTTTAAAGGCCATTATATGTTCTTATACATAATCAACTGAAGAATCATTTACATCAGGAAAAGTATTTTTAATCTCTTGTACATTATTTATTACCTTTTCTACAGCTTTTATAATATCATCTATATCTGTATAATCTAGAGGCTCTCTAATTATTGGCGATAATATTAATTTAGATTCGTATAGCTCTTCAGCGTTTGGACATAATCCTTTGTTATAGTTGTAATTTACATCTTTATTCATAGTAAAAGGAAAACCTTTACTCCCCATGACTTGCTTCTTTTGATATATGGGATTTAAATAAAGAGGTTTTAAGTAGCCCCCAGCAAAAACAGTATCTTCAAAATCAACTGGATCTAAAAACTCTGCTTCAACAGCTTTTATAAAAAGTTTTCTAGACAGGCCAACTATCTCACTATCGTATTCAAATGGATATAAGTAATAAGCATTGTTTTCTATATCATTTTGCTTCATATCAAATCCTGCAAATTTCGACATTTTGTCAGTAAAATATTTTGCTAACTTTTGTCTTTTTAGTAAGATATCATCTAATTTATCTAATTGATGGACACCAATTGCAGATTGAATTTCCGTCAATCGGAAATTTCCTCCAAAAAAATTAGATGTATTTTCTATTTCCATGGATTCAAGAATATTTTCTCCGTGATTTCTAATAGCTTGTGCCTTTAATGCTATTTCATCATCATTTGTTACTAACATTCCACCTTCACCCGTATGAATATGTTTGTGATAGTTTAAACTAAATCCACCTATATCTCCTAATGCACCAACTCCTTTGTTTTTATAAAAAATTCCTGGGGACTGAGCTGCATCTTCAATGACCTTTATGTTATGTTTCTTAGCAATCTTTAATATCTCATCCATATTAGCAATACCACCAAATAAATGAACAACAATAACAGCTTTAGTCCTTGGAGTTATATTACTTTCGAAAGATTTTGGATCAATACAGTAGGTTTTTTTATCAATATCTGCAAATACAGGTATTGCTCCGTAATAGAAACAGCATGATGCAGAAGCGGACATTGTATAACTTGAACAGATAACTTCATCACCTGGTTCAATATTAACACTTCCTAGAGCAATCATCAAGCCGGAAGTCCATGAATTAACGCTGATTGCATGTTTAAAGCCGTACATGTCTGCCCATTTTTTTTCAAATTCTTTTACTTTGGGCCCTCCTAAGAATAAATCTCCAGGACTACCGTAAAATGCTGAAAGAACCTCAGAATTCATTACTTCTGCTACCGCATTTTTTTCTTTATCACCCATGGTAACCCTTCTTGGAAATGGTGTTAATCTTGTTTTTTGGCCTCCAATTATTGCTGCTTTACTCATGATTTTTAATTTTATTTATAAATTTTACTGTGCTTAAAAAGCTTTTTTGTATGTCGTTAATGTTATCAATTTTTTCTTGATTAAGAAATTTAATTATTACACCCATTGAGTTAATAAAAGAATTATTATAATTTAGTTCATAAGATTTATTTTTTACAAATTCTTTCAAAACAATTCCCATATCATAACTACAAAGATTATACTCTGTAACTTTACTACCTTTAGATTCGGAGTATCTAATCCTGTATTTTGATGAAATAATGTCCATCTCAATAATATTCAAGTCAGACTCCTTATAGCCTTGAATATTTAATCTAAACTCCTCGTTACTATGGTTTTTAAAATTAAAAGTTCCAGAAATTGTTGGATCATTTTCATCATAATCGATAAACTTATCGTTAATCGTATAGTTTATGAGCTCAGCTTCGAACATATAAAAAAACAAATTAATTAAATGTGAACATGTATGGTCAAAACCTTTATGATACTTTAAATCAACTGATAGAAGTTTATTACTTTTAAAGTTATCCTTAATTTTCGAAAACTCTTTAATATAAATTCTAGAATAATTTAATAATAATAAAATGTTATTTTTCTCACATTCCTTAAAAATATCAACAGAATCTTGGTAATTTAATCCCATTGGTTTTTCTAAAAATATTACTTTAGGTTTATTAAGTAATATCTTTTTTAGAAAATAACCATGTGTATGGTCTGGGGTGCAAATTGATACTACATCGTAATTTTTTATCTTTATTTCATCATAGTCATAATAAACATTTTCAATGTTCCATTTTTTTGCAGCTTCATTAGCTAATCTTTTATCCGTATCACAAATAGCTTTGACTTTAAATTTATTTGGAAAATTTAAATATGCTTTGACATGAGTACTTATCTTTTTATCTTTAGGATTATCAAACCCTTGCGCAATCTTACCAGCCCCAATAATTAACACTGAATGAGTCATAATTAATTATTGTTTGAGTGTTTTTTTAAACTAGCATCTCTTATAGATGGATTATTATCAAGCCATTTTATAATGTCATACATTTTTATACTATCTAAATTTTTGATTCCAAAATCTTCAATTACTGCCTTAATCAAATCAAAATCTTCCTGATAATCTAATGTAACTCTTAGTTCAGAACGATTTAAAGGATAAGGATATGATATTTCGATAGGATTGTATATTTTTTCAAATTTATTTAAATAGAAGCGATTAGATACATGTTCTCGATCATCATCTGAAAGATCAGATGCTTCTAAAACATTTGCTAGTTCAGATGCTTTATAAACTTGAACATCAAAACCCCAGGGCATAGATATATTGGGTCCCGTGTTAGAAACAAATCTAGATTTAGGAAAACATTTTAAAAATAATTTAATAGCATCATCTACCAATGTAACATCTAATAACGGGCAGTCACCTGTAATTTGAACTAGCGTATCCGTATTAAAATATTTAGCTGCATTAGAAACGCGCTCTAGTACATTAT
>Ga0206127_1004375_pt1 | contig 12492 bp, 9 predicted proteins | sample Helgoland_Spring_6_FD_148646 | JGI IMG/M metagenome (GOLD analysis project Ga0206127, IMG submission 148646) | Pelagic subsurface seawater microbial communities from Kabeltonne, Helgoland, North Sea - Helgoland_Spring_Bloom_20160419_1 | ecosystem: Environmental > Aquatic > Marine > Epipelagic ...
TCTTAAGCTTCGCGCTCTTCACAAAGGGTGATTTCGATCACTCGGCCGACTACGGGATCTCCTGTTATCAGCGACATCCAAACTTCTACAGCGGCAATTTGCGTGTCACAATTGCTGCCTTGTGCGCGGCCGGACGCAAACAAGAAACCATCTCTCTGGTTGAGCGCCATAATGAATTGTTGCCTGATTTTACAGTTTCAAAATTCAAGCAGCGACAGCGCCTTAGATATGCTGCTGACAGAGAGGCGTTTGCTTCCTTGCTTTTAGAAGCGGGGCTGTCGAACTAAATAATGACACTTGCGTGACGGCTCTTTGACGGAAAGAAGCCAAAAAGATGTGGCTGGAAACATACGCTTTGGAGAATAACATGAAGATTTTTGGGGCAGCAAGCGGCGGAACCAGTGCTGGTACGAGCGGCGGAACCAGTGCTGGTACGAGCGGCGGAACCAGTGCTGGTACGAGCGGCGGAACCAGTGCTGGTACGAGCGGCGGAACCTATGACGGAATTGGCCCGGGCGCCGGAACCGCTTTGCCTGCGGCGGTTCAGTTGCATCACGATGACGATACACAGGCTTTTGATGCTTTTCATCCCAGTACATTTGACCAAAGAAATCTGCACCCCGATTATTGGGCCCTAGCACAATTGCCCTTTGTCTTGGCCGAGGTCCCCGTGGACGGCAGCGTGTTTGCACACGCGATCGCACCGTACTGGGACAAAACAGAAATGAAGGCCACCTTGCCATCAGAAGACTTCACAAGCTTGGTCCCCATTTCCGCAGTCGAAGACCTAACTTGGGCGCTCTCGGATCGCCAAGTGACAATGGGAGACTATGGCGCGGAAATTCATGACCAAGCTGGTTCATTTCATCACTATTATTACAACGTGTTGTCGATTCAATCGACGACACATCCAGCAACCTGCAGACTGATCTCTCTTGGCATGGTTATTGCCAGCGTCATTGGTATGCACTGGAAGCTTGAGATAATGCGGCCGCGTCCCGTTCAGGTTTGGCCAGGTATTTTGCCGATTATTCCCACGCCGCCACATCCATCTTACCCAAGCAATCATTCGACTCAGGCGCACCTGATTTCAACACTACTTTTGGATTCACTCTTGTCGGATCGCCAATGCGGGATTGGTAAATACCTTTCTAACTTGGCAGAAAGGATCGCGGTGAATCGCGAACGCGCAGGCGTTCATTTTGCCAGCGATACTTGGGCGGGCATCGCTTTAGCCGAGGCTATTTCCAAAGAATTGTCTGGACTGGACCTTTTCAAAGAGCTCAGCGCTCGTTGCCGACATGAGCTTCCGCATCTTGTCGGAGATAAAAGCCCTACCGCCGATGCAGACGATGCGTAATCGAAAGTATGCACTGGGCGGCGGTCCCCCGCCTGGCTGGTCTGTCGAAACTGCACTGGCGAATGGTGTAGAGAGACTAGACCAGGCAATAGAGAAAAGTCTGTTTCAACCTAAATTACTCATAGGCCCAAGCACCAATTTAGATGCAAAAGACTGGCCCATTTGGGATCAAGGCGCTCGCGGAACGTGCAATGCTTTTGCCATTGCTGCGGCTGAAGAACTGACGGAGGCTGGGCACACCGGTTCCTTTAGCAATTTATCAGAGGAGTTTATTTATGCGTTCATGCGACAAGACCCAATCCAACCGCTTAGCCAAATTGGTGTGAACATCGCGTCGATTGACAAGGAGGCCATTCATGAAAGCGGCGGCACCTTTCTTTACTCTGCACTTTCAGCGTTGGAAAACCACGGCATTTGTGAAGAACAGTATGCTGTGTACGATAAAACCAAGACACCGGTTAACTACACGGTCTCCAGTTTTTCGGTGGATGCGCAGGAGAATGCGAAGCACAGGCGTCATAGTCGGGTGGAATTTGAGCATAACATTACACGAGAACCGTCGACTGGTGATGCGCAATTTTGGGTGAATTCGCGCCCTGATGTACCGCTCTCGGCTCAGTTCGCTAACAGACTTCAGTTTGGGTTACCAGTTGTGGCGTCCTTTGCTGTTTTGAACGGTATCGGGACACAAACTTGGTTTGGCAGATTGCCGCAGCGACAGGGGCTTGTGCGGTATCCCGGAGATGCCGTTGCATCGCGTCTCAGTCCCATTGGGGGCCATACCGTTTGCCTGATCGGTGTGTTTGCAAACCTCTCAGGGAAAGACAATCTCGGATGGTTCCTGTTTCGCAACAGCCATGGTACAAAGCGTTTTGCAGCTTTTGCGCGCGAGGATGGCTTGTCACGTTTTGAGCCAGCTCCAGGATACGGCGTAATTTCAGCAAGGGATGTAGATCGATATTGCTGGGAATACCTGATGCGCTCTGACGCAATTGCCAAAGAGTAGTATGCAAAAACAAAATCTACGATTTGCAATTTTGATACAACCTGAAGCCGAAGCCCGCTTTTACGAGGTTTTACCACCAAAACACAGGGCTGCTGCTTAGAGACAGCATCGGTTGACTTGTTATTGTGCGATCACCACAAGAAAATTCTACGGGACAGATTCTAAACGGAAGCGCCAAGACCACACAGCTCGTCCGATCGTTCGTACAGCGATGCACTGTCTGGCAAGCGATTGTGACGCGATATACCTAGAAGCGAAAGCTTCGAGCGCCGCGTTGAGCCGCGAACTTTTTGGGACTTGAGACTTGGTAATGATCACCTGCTCCACTCTCTGTGTGGGCTGCGCAGGCAATCATAGCGTTCGATAAGCGTTATTTCACCGGTTTCATGCCCTCGAATTTATTGCTGGGCTTTACAAGAGTGTTCGAAACGCGTCGGCTTCCAAATAATTCAAATAAATTCAGTAATCCCGCGGAAAAAGCTTTTGGCGTTTAGGGAATCTAGAGAAGTTAACAGAAAATTAACGTTGTCATAACGCCGGCCAAACGCTGACTGCACGGTTCCGTGTTTTATTGTTATGTGTTGATCAAAGCAATTCAAAGGCAACAATGTGCGTTAATCAGAAATCTCGACCAACGCATTTCGTGGAAATCTCCACATGTTTTATGACGACACCGTGTCAGACCGTGTTGCGGATAAACGCGCAACTGTGGCCTGTGGCAAAGGCAGACCTCGCGTCAATCTTGAACCACAGTGCCTCGTCGAGGTCCGGTCTGCCGGTATTTTTTTCTTGAGCGCGTTCGCTCGATCACAAAACAGAACTTATTTTGAGCAAAGCCTTTAATGGCTATGTCGAGAAGACCGTTCGTGTTCGCTCCACATGCTTGGTTGAATATTCTTGTAAACTTCATAGCATTCAGGATGTTTGCTGGGGTACTCCGCTACACGGCGGGTGGCCAAGGTGTATAATCTCAGGCGGCTACCCAGAGCCTTGCGGTTTTGCTCTTGTCCTTCCCTGTATGATTGCCCTTCTGGCGAAGGTTTACTGTTATGTCCTTTATTAATATGGCTTCTGAGCCTCAAACACACGTGCGATGATTGCGTCAGATATTCGTTCCAGCAGCTTGATGAATTTACCTACCCATTCCGCCACGAGCGATCCGCTAAGAGCAATGCCTTTGGTTTTCAAACATCTGAATCTAACGATATTACGACAGATAACAGCAGTATTACGCGCACAGGACGTGAACCATCAGCGCGGGGTCGACAAAGCTCTTGGGAATGGGGCGGCTTGGTATCTCGACCTGAACGAGCCTCTTGAAGCAGGTGCAGGCCAAACGTGGGCGGGTGATCTCATTTACGATGTAGTGGCATCCCAGTGAGTGGCTCCCTTGCGTCGGCTTTGTTGTCACCAATCTAACATTGAAACCAGACTGGGTCATCCGTTTCTACAACCGATGCAGAGCAACATATCAAAGAAGGCTAGCAAGCGATCAACTGGACAAAGTTATCTTGCAAAGGGATCACCTACCCAAGAAGCTTGTTTACCGAACAATCTGGCATCAATATGACACAGACGGCGTTCTATGTGGGGAATGTCGATTGAACATGTCGCTTAAAATTCGCACCGACATCGCCCGCGAATTTGTATCCCGTTGCAAAAGATCAAAGAGGCCTTCGCCGTTCTAAGTTTTTATAGCAAGATCTGCTGCCGACAATATCAGTAATGCCACTTGTGCTGATCCGTTTTCATGACCAAGTGAGAAATGCCAGATTGCATGGGACTAACACGCTATTCTGGTGGTCTTTCCAACCAAAGTTAAGTAATTTACCGGCTCACACTTGGACGCACAGAAAACTACAGGAGTTCGCGTGTCACTCTTTCTGATCGTTGCCTTGCCGTTCCTCGGCGCACTCTTGCCAGGCTTGATGAACTCAGCCGGAAGACAGGCTTGCGCCGGGGTGACGTTTACCGTGTCGCTGGCTGCTATGATCGGCTTACTGACAAATCTGCCTGCTGTGATCGCAGGAGATCTGGTGACGGCCCGGGTTGATTGGGTGCCATCGCTTGGGCTGAATTTTACCCTCATGCTGGACGGACTTGGGTTTTTCTTTGCCTTCCTTATTCTTGGCATCGGTCTGTTGATCATCGCATATGCGCGGTTCTACCTGGCTAGAGAAGACAATATGGGTGAATTTTTCACCTATTTGTTGCTATTCCAAGGGGCGATGGTCGGGATTGTCCTAAGCGACAACATATTGCTCTTACTGGTTTTTTGGGAACTGACGTCGCTCTCGTCGTTCCTGCTTATCGGGTATTGGAAACATCTACCCGAAGGCAGACAGGGCGCGCGGATGGCTTTGACCGTCACCGGCATGGGTGGTCTTGCGATGATTGCGGGGATGCTCATTTTGGGGCAAATCGCAGGCAGTTATGACCTGAGTGTGATCCTGCAGAACCGCGACATCATTCAGGAGTCACCACTTTATCTGTCGGCGCTGATCCTCATCTTGTTGGGCTGTTTCACCAAATCTGCGCAATTCCCGTTTCACTTCTGGTTGCCACACGCCATGGCCGCCCCAACACCGGTTTCGGCCTACCTGCATTCAGCCACAATGGTGAAGGCCGGTATCTTTCTCATGGCGCGGATGTGGCCAGTGCTATCGGGCACGCCGGAATGGTTTGCGATTGTCACGACAGCTGGCCTTGTCACAATGGTACTGGGGGCGGTGATTGCGCTTTTCAAGCATGACCTCAAATCACTTTTGGCGTTTTCCACTGTCAGCCATCTTGGGCTGATCACGATGCTTTTGGGGACGGGAACGGCCTTTGGTGCAATGGCTGCAGTGTTTCACATTCTCAATCACGCAACGTTCAAAGCAGCGCTGTTTATGTCAGCCGGGATCATTGATCACGAAACACATACCAGAGATATCCGCAGACTGGGCGGTTTACGACATCTGATGCCGATCACCTTTTGCATCGTAACACTTGCTGCTTTGTCCATGGCCGGCATCCCGCTGCTGAACGGGTTCCTGTCCAAAGAGATGATGCTTGAAGAGACAACACACACCGTACTTTTTGGCTTCCCTTGGCTTGTGCCAGCATTTGCTGTGATCGGATCACTATTTTCGGCGGCCTATTCGTTTCGTTTCATCGGGCATGTCTTTCTGGGCCCAAAACGCAAGGATTACCCGGCCAAGCCGCATGACCCGGGCTCCGGTCTTTGGCTACCGCCTGCGATCCTTGTCGTGCTTGTCGTATTGATTGGCATTGCACCGTTTCTTGCCGAGCCAATAGTGCGCATTGTTACTGCCTCTGTTATTGGCGATGCAGCTTTGATGCCCAAGGCCCACCTCAAAATCTGGCACGGTTTGGTGCCAGCCCTGTACATGTCGCTTATCGCGGTGGTTGGTGGCTTGGCGCTGTTGTCAGCCTATCGCCCCGCGTTGCGCCTGTGGGATATTTCACCGCGACCCGAGGCCAAAACCATATTCGAGGCTATTATAGCCGGTGCGGTAAACATTGCGCGGACCGTTATTCAATCAACGCATAATGGCGCGTTCACGCGATATGCGGCGATTGCCATGGTCGCAATTGTAGGATCGGGTTTTTATGCTTGGAACACGGGAACTGTGGCAGCTGCTAGTCGGAGCATGCAACCCGCAAGTCCCGTTTTAATTGCCGGATGGTTGATGCTGGTTGCCGCGACCTGCGGTCTGGTGTTCCTACATCGAAACCGGCTGTTATCGCTGATTTTAATTGGCATTGTTGGGCTTATGGTTTCTATCGGTTTTATACTGTTCAGCGCCCCCGATCTGGCCATGACACAGATTACGGTTGAAGTGGTGACAATCATTCTGCTTTTGCTGGCGCTCAATTTTCTGCCAAACAGAACACCTGTCGAAAGCTCAGTGTTGTTGCGTACACGCGATGCCGGCATTGCGATCCTCGGAGGGTTGGCGACTATGGGGCTCGCCTACTATTTCTTGATGCGCGATGCGATTGGGGTACCGATCTCTGAATTCCACCTTGCCAATTCATACAAGGGCGGCGGCGGCACAAATGTGGTTAATGTGATCCTTGTCGATTTCCGAGGCTTTGACACCTACGGTGAGATCATCGTGCTCGGCATTGCGGCACTGGTGATCTATGCGTTGACCGAGGCGCTCTTATCCGGCCCAGTGCGTGCTCGTCTGCTTAATCGCCTGCCGGATCAACCGCGCGCAGGTGACATGCACCCGATGATGATGGTCGTTCTGACCCGCGTTTTGATGCCCGTTGCATTAATGGTCGGCTTTTATATTTTCCTGCGTGGCCACAACGAACCTGGCGGAGGATTTATTGCCGGGTTAATCGTGTCCATTGCCGTGGTGATGCAGTACATGGCCAGCGGTTTTTCATGGACGTCGGCGCGATTGCGCTATCCCTATCACGGTATCATCGGCGCGGGAGTCCTGATTGCGGGCCTGACCGGGATCGGATCGTGGTTTGTGGGCAAGCCGTTCCTGACGTCAGATTTCACTTATATCCGCATCCCTCCATTCGAAAAATTCGAACTGGCAACCGCCGCCTTGTTTGACTTGGGTGTTTTTCTGGCGGTTGTCGGTGCTGTGATGCTGTCACTTGAAAGCTTCTCAAGGTTAGCGCGCCGCGTGCACACCCCAGAGGTCGAGCATCCAATGGATATAGACCCGTCTCGTGACGATCCATCGCCCGGGGACCTCGCAAAGGAGGGCGTGTGAAATGGAATTCATTGTGGCCTCTGCCATCGGTTTGCTGACTTCGGCCGGGATTTATCTGGTTCTGCGTTTGCGTACGTTTCCGGTCATCATGGGAATTTCCTTGCTGACTTACGCTGTCAACGTATTCCTTTTTGCTTCGGGTCGTTTGACGGTTGGTGCGCCGCCGATCCTGCGCGACGGTGTGTCCATCTATACAGATCCGTTGCCACAGGCTCTTGTTCTGACGGCGATCGTGATTTCCTTTGGCATGACAGCCGTCATCGTCATGATCGCACTTGGAGCCTATCTGGGGTCCAATGACGACCATGTTGATGATCAGATCATAACGCAAGATGACGCGGCAACGGAGGAACCAAAATGACTCATTGGGTCCTCGCGCCAATTGTTTTGCCTGCCGTTTTGGCCCCCTTCATCCTGCTGGCTGCGCGCTATCACATTGGCATTCAGCGGGTATTTTCCGTCGCAGGCATCATGGGTCTGATCACGGTAGCAGCAGGCTTGGCCTGGCAAGCATCCGACGGCACCATAACACTGTACCAGTTGGGCGACTGGGCCGCGCCGTTCGGCATCGTTGTTGTCGCCGACCGGCTGTCCACTTTGATGGTTTTGCTGACCTCGGTTTTAGCACTGGTGGTGTTGCTCTTTGCAATAGGGTCCGAATGGGATGTCCGAGGGCGACACTTTCATGCGCTCTATCAATTTCAGTTAATGGGGATCATGGGTGCCTTTTTGACCGGTGACCTGTTCAACCTATTCGTTTTTTTCGAAGTATTGTTGATCGCATCCTATGGCTTAATGATCCACGCAGGCGGGAACATCCGGCTGCGCGCCGGGGTGCAATATGTGCTGTTCAACCTGATCGGTTCGACATTGTTCTTGTTCGCACTCGGCTCGGTCTATGCTGAGACGGGAACGCTGAACATGGCCGATCTGGCGTTGCGTGTGCGGATGATTGACGCGGGCGGAACGGTTGGGATTCGGGTGGCAGCCGTATTGTTGCTGCTGGTCTTTGCGGTCAAGGCGGCGGTGGTCCCGCTGCACTTCTGGCTGCCCTCCAGCTATGCCGAGGCGCCCGGCCCGGTCGCCGCCCTTTTTGCGATCATGACCAAGGTTGGGGCCTATGCAATTATCCGCGTTTACACGATCATCTTTCCGCCAGAACTTGAGGCGACGCTTGGTTTGCACGGGCAGTGGTTGCTGCCAGTCGCACTTGCCTCACTTGCCATTGGCATGATCGGCGTTTTGGCCGCACGACAATTGAACCGATTAGTGGCCTTTTCGGTGATCGGATCGATGGGCATGGTCATGGTCGCAATTTCGCTATTCACGCCTGCGGGTATCGCGGCTGCGCTCTACTACATTGTGCATTCTACGCTGGCTGCTGCAGCCCTGTTTCTAATTTCTGATCTGGTTCGTTCCACTCGCGCAAATCTTGAGTTGACTGCCCAACCTCCGGTGGCAAGTGCACCAATGACGGCTGGTCTATTTTTTGTCGCAGCAATTGCGATGACCGGTTTGCCACCCATGTCGGGCTTCATCGGCAAGCTGTTGGTTTTAGATGCCGCCTTTGAGGCGCCAAATGCAGCATGGGTCTGGGGGATTGTTCTGGTATCCAGCCTGATCAGCATCGTTGGGTTTGCCCGTGCGGGCAGTGTCGTGTTCTGGCAGGCACAAAGCATACAACACCCACTAGACGCGCAAGCAACACAGAAACCATCTGCTTTATCCTATGCGGCTGTCGGCAGTATTGTGGCCGTTCTCGTCGTCTACACCGTTTTTGCCGGGCAGGCACATCGCTACATGCTAGACATATCTGCACAGCTTTTTGCGCCCGAGCCTTATATCAGCACCGTGCTGGATACTCCCGGCAAGCTCAGCACACCGAAAGAGGGATACTGAGATGGCACGAGCATTCCGTTGGCTGTTTCCACACCCGTTGTTAACACTGCTTTTAGCCGCCGTGTGGATCTTGCTGCAAAATCATGTGTCGGCCGGTATGGTCGTTTTTGGGCTGATCCTAGGCGTGATCATTCCGCAAATGACATCTGTTTGGTGGCCGGACCGCCCCAAAGGCATTCGACCACTTCGTATGCTTTCATATGCTGTTCTGGTTATGTGGGACATCGTCGTTGCCAACATTCAGGTAGCATGGATCGTGCTGACCCGGCCTAACTCAAAACTACAGCCAGCTTGGGTGGTGATCCCACTTGATTTGCGCCAACCAGAGGCGATTACAGTTCTGGCCGGGACAATCACATTGACCCCGGGCACAGTATCGGCTGATCTATCGGAAGATGGGCACAGCCTGTTGGTGCACGCGCTGGATGCACCGGACCCGGATGCCATCCGCGACGAAATCAAGACCCGCTACGAGCGCCGCCTGATGGAGATCTTTCTATGAGCTTTGCGACTGACCTGATGAATACGGCGCTGATCATTTCTTTCCTGGTCGTTTCGCTTGCACAAATCATGTCGATGATCCGGCTGGTCATTGGCCCCAGCACTGGTGACCGCATTCTTGCGCTGGACACCATGGTGGTGAATGCCATTGCTCTGGTTGTGCTTCTAGGGATCGCGCAAGGCGTGCGCATATATTTCGAAGCGGCCCTGATCATTGCCATGCTGGGTTTCGTGTCAACCGTTGCTTATGCGCGCTTTGTCTTGCGGGGGGATATCATCGAATGACCATTGAAAGCTTTGCTGTGATTGCTGTTGCTGTCTGCTTGCTGGTTGGTGCATTTTTCGCTCTAGTGGCCGCGATAGGGCTGCTGAAATTCAATGACGCCATGACACGGCTGCATGCGCCCACAAAGGTTGGCACCCTGGGTGTCGGAGCCTTTTTGCTGGGGTCGATGATACATTCTTCAATATTGGGAGAAGGGTGGTCTATTCAGGAATTTCTGATCATGGCCTTCCTGTTCGTGACCGCGCCGATTTCGGCCAATTTCATTGCAAAAGTAAGCATACATCACAGGACATGTACCATGCCACCCAAGGCGTCACACGACGAGACATGGGCAACACTGGATGTGCCCGAAGCCGGCCATGGACTGGCAAAGCGTGAAAAAAACTGACGGGCGTATCTACAGCCAGTTGTATTCAACGCATGCCAATTATTGAGTTTATTTAGGTCCTTGCCAGTATGAGTAATCATGCCATCGAATCAATAGTTACGCTGACTGGGCAAAGCTGGCCTTAGGATCAAAGCAGATAATTTTTGATGCAAGTCTGGAATGATTCAAAGCTGCGGTCTAAATGATGATCAGAAGCATTTGATACATCAGCGATCGGAGAGACCCATGGACGGCAACGACATCGAAAACAGCGGCAAATGCCCGGTCATTCACGGCACAACCAAACACACCACCTTTGGCGTACAATCAGTGCGTGATTGGTGGCCAAATCAGCTTAATCTAAAGATCCTGCATCAGAATACTGCCAAGTCCGACCCGATGGGCGCGGATTTCAATTATGGTGACGCGTTCGAAAAGCTGGATCTGAAGGCGCTCAAGGCCGATCTTGTTGCGCTGATGACGGACAGTCAGGATTGGTGGCCTGCCGATTATGGCCATTACGGCCCATTCTTCATTCGAATGGCCTGGCACTCTGCCGGTACATATCGGACAGCTGATGGCCGCGGTGGAGCTTCGTCTGGCACACAACGTTTCGCGCCTCTGAACTCGTGGCCTGACAACGGCAACCTTGACAAGGCGCGCCGCCTGTTGTGGCCGGTCAAAGAGAAGTACGGCAATCAGATTTCATGGGCTGACCTGATGATCCTGGCGGGCAACGTGGCGCTGGAAGACATGGGTTTCAAGACCTTTGGCTTTGGCGGTGGACGCGTCGATGTTTGGGAACCCGAAGAAGATATCTATTGGGGTGCGGAAACAGAGTGGCTGGCCACCAGTGATAAACCCAACAGCCGTTATTCCGGTGATCGCGATCTTGAGAACCCGCTGGCTGCCGTCCAGATGGGCTTGATTTACGTGAACCCCGAAGGCCCGGATGGCAATCCTGATCCGCAGGCCTCTGGTCGAGACATCCGCGAAACATTCGCCCGAATGGCAATGAACGACGAAGAAACCGTTGCGCTGGTTGCTGGCGGGCACACCTTTGGCAAGGCCCATGGTGCGGGCGACGCTGATCTTGTTGGCGTCGAACCCGAAGGCGGTGCGCTGGAAGCCATGGGCTTTGGCTGGTTGTCGCGCCACAAGAGCGGCAAGGGTGTGGATGCCATCACAAGCGGCATCGAAGGGCCATGGACCCCAACACCAATCAAATGGGACATGAGTTATTTTGACGTTCTGTTTGGCTACGACTGGGAACTGACCAAAAGCCCCGCAGGCGCCAACCAATGGCAAGCCAAGGGACTGGCAAACAATGATCATGCGCCGCAGGTTGACGGCAATGGCAACGTCAAGCTGATGATGACGACCGCAGACATGGCGATGCGCATGGATCCTGCTTACGAAAAGATCAGCCGTGATTTCCACGCCAACCCTGACAAGTTTGCCGATGCATTTGCACGCGCCTGGTTCAAACTGACCCACCGTGACATGGGACCGATCAACTGCTATCGCGGATCTGAAGTGCCCGGCGAAGAGCTAATTTGGCAAGATCCGATCCCAACAGCGGATCACCCGATTGTAAGCGATGCAGATGTGACTGACCTCAAGGCGGCGATCCTTGCCTCTGGCCTGAACACAGCTGATCTGGTGTCGGTGGCGTGGGGCTCTGCCTCGACCTTCCGCGGATCAGACAAGCGCGGCGGCGCCAATGGTGCGCGTATCCGCCTTGCCCCACAAAAAGACTGGGACGTCAACGAGCCTAAGAAACTCGCCGCTGTTCTGAGCGTTCTCGAGGGGGTCAAGGCCACGTTCGACGCCAAGGGTGATACCAAAGTGTCTATGGCCGATCTGATTGTTCTGGGCGGCAATGCAGCCGTTGAGGCTGCCGCGAAAGCGGGTGGGGTAGAAGTGACCGTGCCCTTTACCCCAGGCCGTGGCGATTCCAGCCAGGAGCAGACGGATGTCGACTCTTTTGACGTGATGGAGCCAAAGGCAGACGGTTTCCGCAACTACCTGCAACAAGACTTTTCGCTGTCAGCTGAGGAGTTGCTTGTTGATCGGGCCCAGTTGTTAACCCTCTCAGCGCCTGAAATGACAGTGCTAGTTGGTGGGCTGCGCGTTTTGGGCGCCAACACAGGTGATTCCCAACATGGTGTTTGGACGGACTTACCCGGCACGCTAAGCAATGACTTTTTCAAATCTGTTATGGACATGAGCGTGGAATGGTCACAAAGCGCGCAGGACGGAAACCTTTACGAGGCAAAGGATCGCGCAACCGGAGCTGTTCAGCGCACAGGCACCCGTGTCGATTTG
>Ga0206127_1004378_pt1 | contig 12489 bp, 11 predicted proteins | sample Helgoland_Spring_6_FD_148646 | JGI IMG/M metagenome (GOLD analysis project Ga0206127, IMG submission 148646) | Pelagic subsurface seawater microbial communities from Kabeltonne, Helgoland, North Sea - Helgoland_Spring_Bloom_20160419_1 | ecosystem: Environmental > Aquatic > Marine > Epipelagic ...
TGAATGAGGGAGCCTAGGGGGGCAGGTCACAAGCCCTAGGATGCGTTTGAGGTGAGCAAAGAGCATTTCTACCTTCTTTCGAAGTCGCATTGAGACGACGTACTGCTTGGTCTTGGCAATGTTGCGTGCAACTTGGCGGGCGTCTTCATGTTCTTCGCGGGTGATCTTGCGCGCATCCGCTTTTGGGCAACATTTCATTTTTGACGGGCAGACCTGACAAGTGTGTTTCAAAGCTTTGTACTTAGCGACACTGCTGCAATCGCCGGGTTATGTGGCACATGGAACGCTGACACTGGGTGATACCGATCTGCGCAAGCTCAAACCTGCTGAAGCACACAAAGTACGCGGCGATCGTATTTCGATGATCTTTCAGGATCCGCAAACCAGCTTGAACCCATTGATGACCATTGAGCTTCAGTTGATCGAAACCATCCAAACCCACTCCGATTCTAGTAAGAACGAGGCACGCAAACGCGCAGTCGATTTGCTTGAGGAAATAGGAATAAAAAACGCGGCTCAACGGATCAAGGCCTACCCACATCAGTTCTCAGGAGGTATGCGCCAACGCGTGGTTATCGCGCTGGCCATAAGCACTGATCCCAAGTTGATCATCGCGGATGAGGCGAGAACGGCACTCGATGTGGCCGTGCAATCGCAAGTCCTCGACTTGATCCAGCGATTGGCGAAAGAGCGCCAGATCGCTTTCATGCTGATCACCCATGGCATTGGGGTAATCGCGCAAGTGGCTGACCGCGTAACCGTGATGCGCAAAGGGCGCGTGATGGAAACGGGCGACACAGCTCAAGTCTTGGGCACACCCCAGCATCGCTATACACAACAGCTCATGGATGCTGTTCCACCACTAGATCGCCAGATTGAGCGCTTTCGCGTGCCAGATGCTGATGAAACTGCCACGAGCTTGGGCAATCTGGCGGAAGATTGGCTGCTGGAGGGCACACAGCAAGCTCCGACAGGGCTGTCATTGCAAAATCTGACCGTAAAGTTTGCTGGCCAACGCACGTCGCTCTTTCGCAAACCACCGCCCTATATCGCGCTGGATGATGTTACTTTGACTGTCAAACCGGGCTCTACAATGGGGCTCGTTGGCGAAAGCGGGTCTGGCAAATCGACGCTCGCCAAAGCCATCACAGGATTGGTTACCCCAAGCGGTGGCACAATGGAGCTCGGCGGTGCTGCGCTGCCTTTTGGCAAGTCCCGCAATCGCCATCACCCGTCGCGGCAATTGATCCAAATGGTCTTTCAAGATCCGTATTCCAGCCTGAATTCACGCCACAGGATAGGGGATATTTTGACAGAGCCGTTGTGGTTCTACGGTTTTGTCAAAGACGCGCGGGCACGTGAGACATTAGCGGCCTCAATGCTATCGCTCGTTGGAATGCAGCCTGATGCGATCACGAAATACCCGCATCAATTCTCGGGTGGCCAGCGCCAACGCATCGCTGTTGCGCGCGCATTGTTAGCGCGCCCGCGCTTTTTGATCTGTGATGAGCCGACGTCAGCTTTGGATGTCTCCATTCAGGCAGAAATCTTGAATCTGTTAAAAGATCTGCAAGCCAAGTTTGGCCTGACCATCCTGTTTATCAGTCATAACCTCGCTGTTGTGCGGCAAATGGCAGATGACACCGCCGTGCTGCGCAACGGCAAGGTCGAAGAAGTTGGCGAAACAAAATCGCTCTATACAGCGCCGCAAGCGGCCTACACGAGATCGCTGCTGGCTCTTACGCCAGTGATGCTGACATCATGGCAAACGTAAGCCATGATGAAGCTCTTAGGTTACGACACGATCGACACGCTTAAGGTGTTGATAATCCTCATGGAAACGGATGTAGAATTTGACTTCATTCCAGTCAATATTCGGGCTGGCGAACAACATACCTCGGATTTTCTCACCATCAATCCAGCAAGAAAAGTCCCGGTGTTGAGTGACGGCCACCAACACCAAACGCAATCCAATGCGATACTGCTCAGCTTAGCCAAAAGGACAGGCTGGGGACTTCCAAACGACACAAGTGAATACAACCATCTGATTGCGTGGCTCTTTTATCAAGCTTCAACGCAGGGACCGCATTTTGGGCAGGTCGAGTACTGGTCCGGTCATGCAAGTTCGCCCAACCCTGAGGCGTTGGCCCATTATCGCTCACCTGCAAGTCGCTCAATCGAATATTTCAACGCACAAATGGAGGGCAAACACTTCATCGGCGGTGACAATTACACGATTGCTGACATTGCACTTTTCCCATGACTGGGCGTTCACGATCATCTTGGTCTATCGCTCGCTGAGGCGAACAACGTCGCGCATTGGATCAAACGAATTAGGGTAAGGCGCGCCACGGCGAAAGCGCTTGCTTTCTTCCGAGCGAATTCAATGTACGTGACGCGTTAACCTTCTCGTAAATGTGACTTTTCAACAAGCCTCTCAGAATGCCATTCCGCCCCACTTCTTTATAAGGCCAGCGTCTGCCTGGCACCTAGATGATCTCATCCTCGTCAAAAAGCGGTGCCTCTTCCAGTTGCGTGGCAAGGTCATCCACCGCAGCTTCGGCAATATCGGCTGATTTCACAGCTGCAATATGAAACAACGCGTCGCCTTCATGCACGATCGGCATCACAGCGCGTCCCACGATGATCCCAGAATAGCGCGTCGCAACTTCAGTTTCATCGTCGCCAAACGGATCAGAAATTGCGGCGACAATTTCACCGTCTTCAACGAGATCGCCCTCACTTTTAAACATCCGCAACAGCCCGCCCACAGGCGCGCGCAGCCAGTTGCTGTTCGAGCACAAAATTGAATTCGCCTTGGGCTTGGCGATGCCAGCCACTCGAAGCATCTCGATATCCTTTAAGACTCGCAGAATTCCCGCCACCCCTGCCCGTACAGACATCTCGTCAAACCGCATGCCCTCGCCAGCTTCGTAGAGCAGCACATCGACTCCAATCTTTTTGGCCTCTTGGCGCAAGCTGCCATCGCGCAACGCGCTTGTCAGGATGACAGGAGCACCAAAGACTTGCGCCAATTTCAATGTCTTAGCATTGCTTGCTGAAACGCGCATTTGCGGCAAGTTCATCCGGTTAATTGCCGCCGAATGAAGATCAATTCCCAAAGAGCAACGCGACACGATTTCTTCCATAAAAATATGGGCAAGGCGCGACGCCAAAGAGCCATTAGGCGAGCCAGGAAAACAGCGGTTGAGATCACGACGGTCAGGCAAATACCGCGAGTGATTGAGAAATCCAAAGGTGTTCACGATAGGCACGACGATCAAGGTGCCTTGCAACGACTTCAGGTTCTTGGTGCGCAACAAGCGCCGCACGATTTCGACGCCAATAACCTCGTCACCGTGGATGCCCGCACTAACAAACATCGTCGGACCATCCCGACGGCCATGAATGATATGCGCCGAGAGGGTGACAGGTGTATGGTCTGACAAAGTGCTGACCGGAATGTTGACCGTCTTACGGGTTCCGGCTTCGATACGTTCGCCTGCGATCTCGAAACTAGCGCGCTTGTTGGTCATCCCTTGCCTTTCGTTTTGGTCGCGTTGGGCTTGGCGTGCTTTTCCATGTATTCAATAATCTTGCCCGCGATATCGAGACCCGTCGCCTTTTCAACGCCCTCCAAACCGGGCGATGAGTTCACTTCCATCACAACAGGCCCGTGGTTGGCGCGCAGCATATCAACTCCGCACACGTTGAGACCCATGGCCTTGGCCGATCGAATAGCTGTCGAGCGTTCTTCTGGCGAGAGCTTGATCACTTCAGCCGTTCCGCCGCGATGCAAGTTAGAGCGAAAGTCACCCTGAGCGCCGGTGCGTTTCATTGAGGCGACGACTTTGCCACCAACGACAATCGCACGGATATCCGAACCGCCCGCTTCTTTGATAAATTCTTGCAGCAAGATGTTAACCCCTGCCCCGCGAAATGCTTCGACCACCGATTTAGCAGAGCGTTTGGTATCCGCGAGAACGACACCGATCCCTTGCGTGCCTTCTAGCAATTTGATGACAACAGGCGCACCGCCCGCAAGTTCAAGCACTTCTTCGGTTTGTTTAGGATCATGAGCGAATGTTGTGACAGGCAGGCCAATCCCGTCGCGTGCGAGCAACTGCATAGAGCGCAGTTTATCGCGAGATCGTCCAATCGCCACGCTTTCATTAAGCGGATAAACACCCTGCATCTCGAACTGTCGCAGCACGGCCATGCCGTAAAATGTGATGGATGCTCCGATGCGCGGAATGACAGCGTCGTAGCCGACAAGCTTTTCGCCGTTGTAATACACTTCGGGTCTGCGCGAGGCGATATTCATGTAACACCGCAGAGTGTTGATGATATCGAGCGTATGCCCGCGCTCTTCCGCCGCGGATTTCAGGCGTTTATGGGTATAAAGTTCAGCATTACGGGCAAGCATCGCAATCTTCATGGCTTTGATCCTTCAAAAGATGGTTTGGCGCTAACAAGGTAAGATTGCCCGGGATGGACGACGATGTTCCTGTTTCGCAAGGCTCTGCGTCCCAGTATCAGAGGAAAGCGCATTGTTCCCCTATCCGTGAGAGAAATGTCAATTTTCCACTTGCGGCCCGCAAGCACCATAGGTGTGCGAATGACAATGCGCGTTTCCGGCTGGCCGCTCGTGTTGGTGATATCGCGTTTGGTGAAAACTGGAAACTCGCACATCCGTTGGGAAGAGCCGGGCACATCAGGGCTACGAAACCGCACCCATTTGACATCATCCTTGTGGAAAACAGTGATGTCATCGGCATGAAGTGCTGTCGTCTTGGCCCCTGTGTCGACTTTCACCGCAAACTCATTCAGGCCAAGTTCTGGCAGGCTGATGCATTCATGCCAACCAATTACGCAAAGCGACTGTGACAACGGTTGCGGATTATTTTTCATGGATTTGATTTCTACAGATAGAGAAGGGAGCTACCACAGTGCGCTATCTCACACTAAGATACCAGAACAACTCAATCGGCAGCATAAGAATTGAAGATCGAACCGTATACCGTTTCTGTGCGACAAAGTCGCGCAATTTAAATGAAATTGTCAGCAGCCTAGCGATGCGACACACCTGAAGATCGTCAGCGAAAGTGCCCGACCAGCACATTAAACACTCTGGTCAAGCGCCGTTTTATATGGCGCTATGGTCGCCGTAGCAATCACCCAATTCGAAAGCACCACATGGCATTTAAAACAGCAATCATCGGTTTGGGTATTATGGGACAACGTATGTTGGAGCATATGTCGCAACACCCTGATTTCAGTGTCAGCGCGGTTTGGGACCCTGATCAAACAGCTTGTGTTGAAGCCCACGCATTAGCCCCCGCATCCAAAATCGCGCAAAGCGCCGAAGACGCGATTGCAGATGCAGATCTTGTGTACCTCGCTTGCCCGCCTGCTCCCCGAAAAGCCTACGCGCTTGCTGCTGCCGAGCAAGGCAAAGCTGTTTTCTTGGAAAAGCCATTGGGCGTCGATGTGGCCGAGAGCCGCGATTTGGTACAACAACTCACCGCCTCAGGCGTGCCCGCGGCTGTGAACTTTACCCAAGCCGCAGGCGCCGCTTTACATGACATTTCAAATGCAGTCGCAGCTGGGGACCTTGGTCAACTCATGGGCGTTGACATCATCGTAACCTATGCAAATTGGCCGCGCGATTGGCAAAGGGCGGCGGACTGGCTTCGCTTTCGCGACGAAGGCGGCATGACGCGTGAAGTCATTTCGCATTTCTTGTTCTTTAGCGAACGTATTCTCGGGCCGTTGGAACTGGTTTGGACACAACCGTCTTACCCAACACAATTAGACCTTTGCGAAACCCATGTTTCGGCGCGTTTGCTCAATTCAAACGGCCTCCCTGTGACGATAATGGGCAGCGTCGGTGGTGCACAGCCTGACAGACAAGAAGTGACCATCAAGGGTGCAAAAACAAGCAGGCGCATTTCCAATTTTTCAAATGATGCCGTCTCATCGGGCGGTGAATTCACCCCCGTCGGAGAGTCTCCAGCCGACCCAAGAGCAACCAGCTTAAAGGCGCAACTAGACGAACTTGTGCTTTGTTTGGAGGGCAAGCCAAACCGCTTGGCCACCTTGGATGAAGCGCTGAGAGTACAGGTCTTGATCGAGAGCATTCTGGACAACAGCACAGCGAACTGAGGGGCAGACTATGACATATCAGGCTTTGAGTGCATCGCTAGAAACTTGCCATTGGGGGTTTTTCGACGCGACGCTCGCACCAGTGGTGACGATAGCAAGCGGTAGCGAGATTACGATAGATACGATCTCAGGCGGTCCACAAAATCTACCGGGCGAAGGCTTTCATATCCCTCCAGAGCTCCTTGATCTGCACGCCGCAGGCGTTCCTGCGATGCCCGGTCACATCCTGACTGGACCCGTCGCTGTTGAGGGGGCGTTGCCCGGCGATGTCTTGCAGGTCGACATATTAGACGTTTCACTGAGACAGGATTGGGGATTTAACTACCTCTGTCCTTTGAAAGGAACCCTGCCGGATGACTTCCCGAACCACCATCACACGATTATTCCGCTCGATGCAAAACGCGGCGTCGCCACGTTACCTTGGGGGTTGGAACTAGACCTTGCGCCGTTCTTTGGTGTGATGGCTGTCGCGCCGCCCCCGACTTGGGGCCGCATCTCGACGATTGAACCAAGGGTCCACGGCGGCAACATCGATAACAAGGAACTTGTCGCAGGTACGACGCTCTACCTACCTGTTTTTGCCGAGGGTGCATTGTTTTCCTGTGGCGACGGGCACGGCGTGCAAGGCGATGGTGAAGTGTGCGTCACCGCGATTGAAACTGCACTTCAAGGCAAGTTTCGCCTTACGGTCCTGAAAAACAAAGAACTGACTTACCCCCAAGCGGAAACCAAAACCCACTACATCACAATGGGCATGGCTGCTGATCTTGAGCGCTGCGTAGAACGCGCTTTGCGCGATATGATTGACTTGGTGTCTGAACGTGCAGGCATCAGTCGAGAAGAGGCTTACATGCTGTGTAGTTTGGCGGGTGATTTGCGGATCACACAAACGGTCAATCGCGAAAAAGGCGTGCATATGATGATGGCGAAAAACTTGATTGATGCGCGTTAGTCACGCGATAGCCTTGTCCTGAACCTCAAAGAAAGTGTCCCCATGGAATTTCGCGCCAACCATCACTACCCATCGCGTCGCTCCGCTGTTTTCGCGGATAATATGGTCGCAACGTCTCATCCGCTGGCTGCTCAAGCCGGTCTTGCGATGCTCAAGCGCGGCGGCAACGCGGTTGATGCAGCGATTGCGACGGCGATCACCCTCACGCTCGTAGAGCCTACAGGCAACGGGGTCGGATCCGACGCGTTTGCAATCGTTTGGGATGGCAAAGAACTGCATGGTCTCAATGCCTCGGGACGCTCACCAGCCGCTTGGACACCAGAGCGCTTTGCCGCACAAAAAGAGATGCCCTTTCGAGGATGGGAAAGCGTGACAGTGCCGGGTGCAGTATCGGCTTGGGTGTCCTTGTCTGAACGTTTTGGCGCACTCGCGTTTGCCGACCTTTTTGAACCCGCGATTGCATATGCGCAAAACGGGTTCATTGTAACGCCAGTTATCGCCCAGCTTTGGCAACGCGCAGCCGCTGAGCTCGGCCAGTACCCGGGATTTTCAGAGGCTTTCTTGCCAAACGGCACACCTCCAAAGGCGGGCGAGCGCTTTACGAACCTCCCACTGGCAAAGACCCTTCAGCTCATTGCGAACACCAAAGGCGAAGCATTTTACAAAGGCACATTGGCACAGACAATTTGCGATTTCGCAAAGCAGCATGGCGCAGCTTTGACGATGGCGGACATGGCCGCGCATAAAGCAGATTGGTGCGGCACGATCTCGCAAAAGTTTGACTATGTAGAGCTTCATGAAATCCCACCGAATGGTCAGGGCATCGCAGCACTTATGGCTTTGGGCATTTTGTCCACCACCTCAATTCGAGAACTAGACGCGGATGACCCTCTCGCATTTCACCTTCAAATCGAAGCTATGAAACTCGCACTCGTTGACGCAGAAAACTATGTGGCTGACAGCGATTATATGAACGATGTCACCGCGTCAGACTTATTGGATGAGAGCTACCTCGCAAGCCGTGCCGCTTTGATTGATCTCGGCCAAGCGCAGAATTTCAACATCGGCGCACCCAAAAATGGCGGCACAGTTTATCTGACCACAGCAGATGGTTCCGGCATGATGGTGTCCTTTATTCAGTCGAATTATGCAGGCTTTGGTTCCGGTGTTGTTGTGCCCGGCACTGGTATTGCATTGCAAAATCGCGGCGCAGGTTTTTCGACGGATCCGAACAGTCAAAATCGGGTTGGCCCAAACAAGCGACCCTTCCAAACCATTATTCCTGGGTTCCTTATGGGATCGGACGGACCCCTCATGAGCTTTGGTGTTATGGGTGGCCCAATGCAGGCACAAGGTCACGTTCAGATGGTGCTGCGCACGCGACTTTGGGGACAAGATCCCCAAATGGCGGTAGATGCTCCGCGCTGGCGATTTGTGCAAGGTTTGAACGTCGCCTGTGAAGATACGATGCCTAAAGCGACGCTCGATGCCCTCCAAGCACTAGGGCACGACATATCGCTCGAAGCACCAGACAACGCGTTTGGCTTCGGAGGAGCACAGCTGATTTGCCGTCTAGACAATGATGGATATGCTGCAGGCTCAGATCCACGCAAAGACGGGGCAGCGATGGGGTTTTGAAAGTGCAGCGATAGCCACGCGTTTGCTGACAACGCTCGGCGATAGCAACCGCTTTAGGTCTTCATTCGCCAGAGCCATAGCGCGCACCGCGTTCCAACTGCTCTTTTGTGCCAATCACTTCGTTCAGACCGTCAAAGTCGAACATGCGATCCGCAAACGGCTTGTTCGATCCATTCTTATGCAGACTTTGGTAATAATCCTGAGCCGTGCGCGCCAAAGCACGCACAATACCGCCCGGAAAAATCACAATCGAAAACCCCTGCTCTTCAAGATCATCAGCACCTGTGATCGGAGTTGCACCGCCTTCAACCATATTGGCCAACAGCGGTATACGCGCGCCAAATTGCGTCCCAATAGCTTCAAGCTGCGCACGTGTTTGCGGGGCCTCGATAAACAACACGTCAGCCCCTGCTTCGACATAAGCTTCGGCGCGATCAAGAGCGGCGGAAAACCCCTCGACGGCGATGGCGTCTGTGCGCGCTATTATTAACGTCTCTTCGCTGGCACGCGCATCGGCCATTGCGGCAATCTTACCTGCCATTTCAGAGGTCGAAATCAGCGATTTATCCGCAAGGTGCCCGCAGCGTTTGGGGTAGGTCTGATCTTCCAGTTGCAACGCCGCCGCCCCTGCGCGTTCATAAACACGCATGGTGCGCTGCGCATTCAGCGCGTTTCCAAACCCCGTGTCCGCGTCGATGATCACTGGCAAAGGCGTGCGATCAGCGATCAACGCCATCGTGTCCGCCATTTCACTTGCCGTGCTCAACCCTATGTCTGGCCGACCAAGGCGGGTGTAGGCCACCGCTGCTCCGCTTAGATAAAGCGCCTCAAAGCCAGCATCGGTTGCTAGCGCAGCGCTTAACCCGTCATAAACTCCAGGGGCGATCAAAATCTTGTCGCTTTGCAAGCGCGTTTTCAAGTTCATAGCGCGCCTTCCAGCCAAGTCTGCGCATCTGCACAAGTCATCTGATGTGTGATCGTTCCAAGCGACAAAAGCGTGGCGTCATGGACGTCTTGTTTAAAGGCAGCACAACCATCGCTGAGCATTACCGTTTCGACATTGCGCAAATGTGCATCGCGCAAAGTAGACGCTACGCCGCCATTGGTGACGATGCCGCAAACGATCAGATTATCGATGCCAACAGCACGCATGATGTATTCAAGTCGCGTCTGGTAAAAGGCGGAATACGCAACCTTTTCGATGACAAAATCCGCAGGGTGCAAAGTGTCTACAACTTTATGGCCAAACGATCCGGGCGCAAAGTCGCCTTTGGCAAGGAACGGACGTAACTCTTTGAGATGCGGCGCAATCAAAGGTGTGCCATCGCGGTCAGGAACCAACGTGAACTGCGCGGACAAATATCGCCCGCCTTTCGCCCGTAATGCTGCAACCAGCGGGGCGACTCTGTCAGGCAAAGCCGCAATTGACGCTGCTGATTGCCCCGCGCGACCATAGGCTCCCTCGGGATGAATAAAGTCATTTTGCAGATCAATGCTCAGCAAAGCCGTGCGCGATAGATCCCAAGTGCGCGGATCGCTCATACCGCCCCCTCCTGTTGTTCAATGATGGTATTGCCAAAGGCATCCACGCGCCCTTGCAGCTCAGGCTCGATCAGCACGGTTGTGTCGGGTTGCGTCAGAATTGCGGGACCTTTGATCACTGCTCCGACGGGCAAATTGAGGCGATCATAGATTGCAGTTTCATGCCATTGAGTGCCGAAATGAACGCGGCGGTGAGAAACGGCTGCGACACTGCCCTCGCCAATGGGTGCCAAACTCGCAAGATCGAACTTAGGCCTTTTACCAGTTACCGCACTGCGAAGGTTCAAAATACGACGCACGCCGCCACTCAGTAACCGCCCGAAAGTCGCTTCATAGGCCACATCAAATGCAGCCTCGATCTGCATTTTTGTCGGGACAACAACGCGCGAGCCCGTCACTGCAACATCGATCGGCACAGACACAGTATGAGTTTGACCGATATAGGCCATGTCCAACTCAAAACTCAGCACACGACTGTCAAACTTGGTGCGTGAGGCATCGAGCAATGTGATGCCTTGATCCACATGCGATTGCATGAACCTAGCCAGCGCGTCCTCATCCAGCGTTGCAACCAACGTGTTGATCGTCTGCACAAAATCCTGCCGCATATCCGCGATCACACATCCCATCGCAGAGGTCACACCAGGATAGCGCGGCACAATTGCACGCGCGATGCCCGTTTGTGCGAGCATCGCCCCAGCATGCAGCGCGCCACCACCGCCAAACGGCATAAACACAAAGCGTTTCGGGTCAAATCCACGCTCAATTCCAACAAGCCGGATCGCGCCAGCCATACGGCTGTTGGCCACTGTCAAAATCGCTTCCGCCGCCTGCAAAGTTGTGAGACCCAAAGGCGTTCCGACATGAATATCAATCGCATTGGACGCGGCTTCTACATCGAGCCGTTCCAGTTTGCCGCCAATTGGATTGTCAGGATCAATGCGCCCCAGAACCACATTGGCATCTGTGACCGTTGGTCGATCATTGCCCAGCCCATAAGCGACAGGACCGGGGTTCGAGCCTGCGCTTTGCGGTCCGATATTCAACAAACCGCCCTTATCAACCCACGCAATCGAGCCGCCACCAGCGCCGATTGTCGTGATCTCGATCATCGGTGTGCGCACAACCATACCAAAATCAATCGAGGTTTGCGGGGATAAAATTGATTGTCCGTTATGGATTAGCGACACGTCAAAACTGGTGCCACCCATGTCGCCTGTAATCACATTATCAAAACCAGCAGACCCCGCGATATAGCCCGCTGCAATGACGCCCGCCGCAGGACCAGACAAGGCCGTGCGCACAGGCAGTTGGCAGGCGGTTTCAACGGCCATCACGCCGCCATTGGATTGCACAATCATAAACTCGCCATCAAACCCGCCATCGCGCAGCGCGGTTTCCAAACGGCCCAAGTAGCCAGAGATTTCCGGCTGTAAATAGGCGTTCAATGCAGTCGTGGAAAAGCGCTCGAATTCGCGAATTTCGGGTAGAATTTCGTGGCTGGCCGAGACATGCGCGTTTGGCCAAATCTCACGCACAAGCGCGACTGCTGCTGCTTCGTTTGCAGGGTTTGCATAAGCGTTCGCAAACAAGATCGCGACCGCTTCGCAACCATCGCTTTGTAACGTCTGCGCTGCTGCGCGTACCGCATCCAGATCAACCTTTGTGCGGATCGATCCGTCCGCCAATGTGCGCTCGGGCACTTCCAAACGATTGCGTCGATCAACCACCGGATCGAAATTCCCGCGAAGCCCCCAAGTGCGCGGTCTGTCCCGACGGCGCATTTCCAGCACATCGCGCAGACCGCTCGTGCAGATCACACCTGTCTTAGCGCCTTTGCGCTCTAACAAAGCGTTGGTGCCAGCTGTGGTGCCGTGCACAACAACCGAAACATCGCGCAGATCATCCACCTCGCGTTTGATCCCATCCAGAAAGCCACCCGATTGATCCGGCCGCGTTGTAGGGACTTTGGCGACTGTGGCGGTGCCATCATTCTCGTTGAGTACAAAAACATCTGTGAAAGTGCCGCCAACGTCGACACCGATCATACGCTTGCTCATGATGCAACCTCGCGCCAGTCTGTGCCGTAAGTCTGGTCCGCCGCGTCTGCACTCACCAAGCCGCGCGCAACGTCACGCGCGATGTCGCGCGCTGCGCGCTCAGACACAGGGCCATAGCCACCGCCGCCAGGG
>Ga0206127_1004379_pt1 | contig 12489 bp, 10 predicted proteins | sample Helgoland_Spring_6_FD_148646 | JGI IMG/M metagenome (GOLD analysis project Ga0206127, IMG submission 148646) | Pelagic subsurface seawater microbial communities from Kabeltonne, Helgoland, North Sea - Helgoland_Spring_Bloom_20160419_1 | ecosystem: Environmental > Aquatic > Marine > Epipelagic ...
GTTTGTCTTTTGGATTATCGGGCCGTTCCAGTAAATCGCGTTGGGCCAAACGTCTGATAACGTCTGCAGCGGTGTTTCTGTCTACGCCAATCATTGCGGCAATGGTTACCTGGTCGCGTATAGCGCCGTCCACAAGGACCGTAAGCACACCAAATTGGACTGGTGTTAGATCATTCTCGCCACACTCTTCCAGAAATAGGGCTACGTGGATTTGGTGCAACCGCCGAATAAGGTGTCCCGGTCGATCTGCAAGGTTTTGAAAAATAGAATCATCAACTGGCATGGAGGCTCTGGTGTAGATTAACTGCTAAACTTACATCGTGTTAACAGAGTAAAGTATCTTTCACCAGTACTTGAAAATGTAAGGTATAGTGGCTCGACAAAGAAAAAGCCGCAGGGAGAATGGACGACAGATAAAAAAACGTCTTTTATTTTGACTCTGAACATTTCCGTAGTACACTACCTAAAATTCTACATTTGAACTTTGGAGAAAACTGTATGGGTTGGACAGTTGGTGTTGATGTCGGTGGGACATTTACGGATTTCTATGCAGCGAACGATCAAACTGAAAAGTTTCATGTTTACAAAACGTCATCTACGCCTTCGAATCCAGCTAACGCAATTTTGAACGGCCTAGACGCAATGTGCGTCAAGTTCGATATCCCCAGGGATGGAATAGAACGGGTGTCTCATGGAACAACAGTTGGCACTAATGCTCTGATCCAGCGCATGGGCAGCCGTGTGGCCTTGGTAACAACCAAAGGATTTCGCGACCTTTTGGAAATAGGCCGCCAAACGCGCCCGCACATGTATGACTTGCAACGGGATCACCCCTCTCCGCTGGTGGATCGAGAATATCGCATCGAATTGAATGAACGTATCGACGCACAGGGTGAAATCGTTCGCGCTCCAAGTGTCGAGGATATTGATGCGGCCGTTGATGAAGTGATTGCTGCGGGTGCAGGCGCCTGCGCCATTGGGTTTGTGTTTTCATTCAGAAATGATAGCCACGAACAAGCGTTTGCAAAAGCGTTGCGCAAACGCGCACCAGAGATTGCGGTTTCAGTGTCCTCTGAAGTACAGCCAGAATTTCGAGAATATGAACGTCTGTCCACAACTGTTCTGAACGCCTATTTGCAGCCTGTTATGTGGCATTATTTGAAAACATTGGAAGCTGGTATTGCAAAACTTGCGCCCAATGCCAGCCTAGGGATAAATCAATCAAGCGGTGGCTTGATGTCGGTTCAACGATCACGAGAATTTCCAGTGCGGACTGCTTTGTCTGGTCCTGCTGCCGGTGCAGTTGGCGCGGCCCATGTGGCACGTCAAACAAGGTGTCGCAATATTATTACGCTAGATATGGGGGGAACCAGTGCTGATGTAGCGTTGATCCGTGACTATAGCGTTGATCTAGCGTTTGATCGTGATGTTGCTGGCTTTCCGATAAGGATGCCGAGCGTTGATGTGGAAACAGTTGGTGCGGGTGGTGGCTCCATCGCGTGGTTTGATCGTGATGGTTTGTTGAAGGTCGGGCCAAAATCCGCAGGGGCTTACCCTGGCCCTGCTTGTTACGGCAATGGTGGTCATGAGCCGACGACAACGGATGCGAACTTGTTGCTGGGTCGTTTGTCATCACGCGGTTTGCTGGATGGCGATATGGGTCTTGATCCTGAATTGTCCCGCGCAGTTTATAAGCCGATTGCGGATCAGTTGGGCTTTACGCCAGAAAAAACCGCGCAAGGAGTGTTGGGTATTGTAATTGCTAATATGGTGCGCACTATCCGCACCATTTCTGTTGAGCGAGGCCATGATCCACGTGATTTTGTGCTGATGCCCTTTGGCGGCGCTGGTCCGCTACATGCCCGGGACGTGGCCGTAAGCCTTGGCATGAAAAAAATGGTTGTGCCCGCCGCACCGGGTATCGTTTGTGCGCAGGGTTTGCTTGTGTCTGATTTGAAGGAAGATTTTGTTGCTAGCCGCCGGATTGCGCTTGATGATAATGGGATCGGCATTCTGACGCAAACATTAGAAGATTTGCACACCAAAGCAGTTGATTGGTTTGCAGTCGAAAATGCCCCTGATTCTGGGCGCCGTGTGCAACTGGTAGTCGATGCGCGGTATGTCGGGCAAAATTTTGAACTTGCTGTGCCAGTTGTCGATGGCGAACGGTTGTCTGCGAGGGATGTGCCAAATGCTAAAGTAGTGACCAAAGCATTTTGTGATGCGCATGACCAAGCCTATGGTTATGCCAGCCAAACTGACCCAGTGGAAATCGTGAATGTGCGCCTGTCGGCAAGCGCGAAACTGCACACGTTCGAGGGCAAGACTGCTTTCATTGGCGAGGCGAGTGAGCCACAGGTTCGTAACATGCGTATGGTGTACTTCGATGCAGAGAGGCCGGTTGAATCGCGAATTTACGACCGTGCGGAAATGCGACCGGGCCAGCGGGTCACAGGGCCAGCAATTCTGGAGCAAATGGACACAACCACACCTGTTTACCCCGGAGACGTGGCAGAAATGTCGCCGGATGGGCATTTGATTATCACCATCAACACGAAGAACGTAGTATGAGCCAGCACACAGTAGAACTCGACCCTATCCGTTTAGAAATTATCGCCAATGGGCTGCGCTCAATTGCAGATGAATGCTTTGTGGCGCTGATGCGATCGTCGTATTCGACCAACATTAAGGAACGCAAAGACCATTCAATTGCAATTGTGGACAAAGCCGGCCGTCTGGTGGTGCAGGCGGAATTGACCCTGCCCATTCACATTGCCTCGATGGGGGATTGATGAAATGCGTATTGAAAAAATTTGGCCACGACATCAATGAAGGCGATATCTTTGTGGCCAACGATCCGCACACGGCTGGTGGCACACACTTGCCTGATATCAACTATGCAATGCCGATCTTTATTGAAGGTGAGATCGTAGCTTTCGTCTGTAACATTGCCCACCACGCCGATATCGGCGGTATGGTTCCGGGGTCCATGGCGGGTGGCATGTCCGAGATTTATCAGGAAGGACTGCGTATTCCAGTTGTCCGCCTCTTCAAGAAAGGTGTGTTACAACAAGATATCATGGATATCATGCTGCTGAATGTTCGAGTTCCAGAAGAACGCCAAGGCGACCACAACGCGCAGATCGCGTCCTGTCGTTTGGGTGAGCGTCGGTTCAAGGAAGTTGTTAGTATTCATGGATTGCCGAGTGTTCTGACCGCGTTTAACGAGATTATCAGCCGTACAAATCAGCGGATGAAAGACACAATCGCGCAAATTCCTGATGGCGAGTATGAGTTTAAAGATTACATGGACTCAGATGGACTCTCGACCTTTGATATTCCGATTTGTTTGAAACTGACTGTAAAAGGCGAGCGCATCCATCTAGATTTCGCAGGTACCAGCCCACAGGTTAAAGGCAACATCAACACCACGCTAAACGCGGTGCAGGCAAGTGTTAATTATGCGCTGATCGGGGCATTGGACAGTGAAATGCCATCCAACCAAGGTGTGCTGGACGCCGTTGATATCACTTGTGAACCAGGGACCGTTTTGAACTGTTTGTTCCCAGCGCCTGTTGCTGCGCGTGCACATGCGTGCCAGCGGGTAATTGATATTGTTCTTGGCGCGTTGTCAAAAGCAATCCCAGACAAGGTGATTGCCGCGGCAAATGGCGCAAATACTACGGCAGTCTTTTCAGGCGTTGATCCGCGCACGAATAAACCATATCTGTATTTTGAAACCATTGGCGGCGGTATGGGGGCGCGGGCCACAAAAGATGGCAAAGATGGCGTTCAGGTTGGTATCACCAACACATCAAATTTGCCAGTGGAATCAATTGAACAAGAATACCCCCTGCGAGTTGAAGAATACGGCTTTGTTGAAAATTCTGGTGGCGCGGGTGAGTTTCGTGGTGGCATGGGATTGCGACGGGTTCTTACGCCAGTAAATCATGAATGTGTATTCAACGGCGCTGGTGAACGGTTCCGCTATCAACCTTGGGGGCTGTTTGGTGGCAAAGCAGGTGCATCTGGCCAATTTCAAATCGAAGATGCAGAAGGCTTGCGACGTTTGGACGACAAACCAAATGAGGTTGAAGTCAATTTGGGCACACGAATAACAGTGGAAACACCGGGTGCGGGTGGCTACGGCAAGCCTGCTGAACGGGATGCCAATGCTGTAAAGCGGGACCAAGACAGCGGGAAATACTCACCCCAATTTATAAAAGAAAATTATCCAAAAACTACGGACAGGGAGCAATAACATGCGTGTCTATTCTATGGTACGACCCAAGAAACTGTCGGAAATGCCAGAAGCAATGGCGCGGGCTGAGAGGCTTGGCTATGACGGGACAACACTGCTGGAACTGACTGTTCCGCCAACCTTGTCTGCGGCGGCTGGTGCGATGCTAACCAAAGAAATCAAGATGATGTCTGGTGTTTTTGTGGCCTTCCCGCGCAGTCCAATGGCAACGGCTTATGATGCTTGGTCGTTGAACGAACTGTCTGGTGGACGTTTCCAACTCGGTATTGGAAGCCAGATCAAGGCCCACCTAACGCGCCGCTTTGGTATGGAATATTTGCCGGTGATCCGACGGATGAAAGACTACATCAACGCTTTGAACGCCATTTGGGATTGTTGGCAGGATGGAACTAAACTGGATTACGATGGTGTATATTACAAACACAACCTGATGATCCCGTATTACAACCCAGGACCGTTAAAGACGGGCAGGCCAGAAATCCATCTAGCTGCCATCAACAAACTGATGTGCCGCTTGTGTGGCGAGGTCGGTGATGGACACCTGCCGGGCGATCCGATCACATGGAAATGGCACGAAGAAATTATGTTACCTAACCTTGAAATTGGCTTGGAACGCTCTGGCCGCACGCTCAAAGATCTCGATCTGGGGGGCTATGGTTTCATCGGTTGCGCAACAAACACCGAAGGTTTGGACCGCGTTGCCAGCGGATTAAAAGAGCGGGTGGCGCTGTATGCTTCGACACCAGAATACGCAGATATGCTGTCGATGTTCGGTTGGTCAGTCAGTCAAGAGGATTTCGCCAACCTGTCCCGGCAAGGCAAGTGGTCCGAAATGGGTAATTTGGTATCTGATGATATGTTGGAAGCCTATGCGGTGATCACAACGCCAGAATATTTGCCTTCTGCGTTGGCCAAACGATACGGCGGAAAAGTTGATCGCATTCAAGTTGACGAAACTTGGTTCGACGGCTTGACCGATGATCAAGTTGCTACTTTGGTTGCTGAAATAAAAAAGATACCAGGCCATGCCGATGGCTGAGACCTTTCTTCAAAATGCCGGCATGCGCGATTTTGCAGCTGAAGAATGGGATCGGCTGTGCGCTCGTGATCCGTCTGCTTTGGCAGTTGCCGAAATTGACCGTGAAATCACCGTTGGTGAGCTGATCTATCAGTCCCGTATGCGTGCTGGGCAGTTGATTGCTCAAGGAGCAGAACCCGGATCACGAGTGATTGTGGCGCGCCCCAACGTTATTGAATTTGTTGTGGATTATCTTGCTGTACGTCTGTGTGGCGCTGTTTTAGTTAATCTGCCTTGGGCCGCAGGTAACAGCATCACTGAATTGGCTAAAATTTTGGATGCCAAAGTGGTTGTGCTGACGGAACACCTTGTTGGCGACAATCCTTTGTTTGATCAACTTGGCGATCGTCGTTTTTGCGAAGATGAAACCGCAGAGATTGGACCTAACCGCCCAGTTACACGGTACGGTGAAGAATTGGCTTGGCTGGCCTGCACATCTGGTACCACAGGAACGCCCAAGGCGGCGATGCATACGGGCGCCACGTGGCAGCGACAAACCGAAGTATTTGCCCAGCATTTTGGCTTGACCAAAGACGACCCGATATTGGTTTCTTCACCCGTCGGTCACGCAGTTTCATTGTTGTTCGGGGTGCGGTTTTCCCTGCTGCTGGACTCCCCGATGATTTTAGTGTCCCGTTGGAAAATTGACACGGCGGTGGATTTGATTGAGCGGTATAAGTGTACCTTCACAGTTGCGCCGACGCCTTTCCTGATTGATATGGTTTCCTTTGCTGAAAAAAATGGCAATGAACGAGTGAAATCTCTAAAATTCTTCCCATCTGCTGGTGCACCTGTGCCACGCACATTGGTGCGTCGCGCGTTAGATGCTTTGCCCGGTTGCCAGGTTTGGTCATATTTTGGAACTTCCGAAGTAGGCGCGGTAACTGCCTGCCCGTTGGATGCTGATCTTGAACATCGCCTCGATACTGACGGCATTGCAATGCCTGGCTCAAAAACCCGTATCGTTGATAACGAGCTGCAATTGCACAGCCCTGAACAGATGATGAAAGGCTATTGGAGCGGTGATCCGAATGGGCGGCTGCATGATGATGGCTGGTATCAAACAGGCGATGCGTGTGATCAGCGCGAAGATGGCTACATCAAGATGGTTGGACGTGCGCAGGATATAATTCTGCGTGGTGGAGAGAACATCTCTCCTTTAGAGATCGAAAACACGTTGTTGAGCCATCCCTGCGTCGAAGACGTTGCCATCATCGGCTATCCTGATGATCGACTTGGCTCGCGTTTGGCTGCCGTAGTTGTTCAAGCAGGCAATGTATCTCTGGACGGATTGCGCGATCATTGCAAGAGTGTTGGCTTGGGCAAGGCAAAGTGGCCAGAATTTATGATGTTGATTGACAAAATCCCACTTTCTGCCATCGGCAAAGTTCAGCGCGGTGTATTGGAAGACTACGTTTGGGATGAAGTTAAGAAAACTGTACAGAAAGGCGGTTCCTAATATGGAAATGCGTTTCAAAAGTCTGACAATTGATGATATTCAAGAGCAGATCAGCCGTTCCAAATACCATCAGCTGTTTCAACCCAAAGTTATGAAGTTGGACAACGAAACTGCGACTTTGACGCTGCGGGCGTCGATGTGCGATCAATTTGAACGCCAGCCAGAAACAAATCAGTGGCATGGTGGCGTTTTGGCGTCCTTAGTCGATATCACTGGGCATTACGCGCTAATGCTGGTCGCTGGTGGCCCGATGCTGACCCTGAACTTCAGCACAGATTTCCTTCGTCTTGCGGTGTCTGAACATCTGTATGCAACGGCAAGCGTGCGGCGCATTGGGCGCACAGTTGGCTTTGTGGACGTTGAAATTACAGACTTTTCAGGGATGACAGTTGTAACAGGGCGTGCATGTTACGCCATTCGCGCAGACAAAACTGAGGCACAAGCTTGAAAGGCGAAGTCATGACTGAATATTTTGGAAATATGAACATTGCGATCATCGGTGGCACGGGCGCATTGGGGGCTGGATTGGCCCTGCGTTGGGCCCGGGCTGGCCACAGCGTCACCATAGGTTCGCGTGATAGCGAACGCGCGGCACAAAAAGCGAATGAATTGTCCATAAAATCTGGCGCAACTATTGCAGGCCAAGACAATGCAAGTGCTGCGGCTCGCAGTGATCTGGTTGTTATGGCAGTGCCATATGCTAGCCACGCGGCCACGCTCAGTAGTATTAAGGCACATCTGGAAGGCAAAATTTATGTGGATGTCACTGTTCCATTGATGCCGCCTAAAGTGCGCACCGTTCAACTGCCAGAAGGCGGTTCTGTAGCCAAGAATGTGCAAAAGGAACTGGGTGAAACCGTTCGCGTTGTTTCAGCATTTCAGAACGTTGCAGCGGCCCATTTGAATGATTTGGATTACAGCATTGATTGCCACGTATTTGTTTGCGGAAACGATAAACCCGCGCGTGAGACGATTATCAAACTGGCCCAAGACGCCGGCATGAAAGCGTGGCATGCAGGGCGGATTGACAATTCCGCCGCTGCGGAAGCATTGACCTCTGTTTTGATTTTCATCAATGGAGCCTACAAAATCAACAGTGCCGGCATCAGTATCATTGGCGAACAGCAGCTTATCGAAGACTGAATCAATGAGGGAATTAGCGTGTCAAACCAGATCACACTTACGGCGTTACAGGATCTCCCGCTCGTAAAATATGGGGATGATCTTTGCAGTCAAATTACAGACAGTTTGGCGCGTGAGTCGCTGGCACTACGTGATGGCGATATCATCGTTGTTGCGCAAAAAATTATTTCCAAGGCCGAAGGTCGAACGGTTGATTTGAACACTGTCATCCCCGGTAAGCGGGCGTTGGAATTGGCGAAAGAAACCCAAAAGGACGCGCGTGTTGTTGAGTTGATCCTCGGCGAAAGCAAATCCATCATACGCAAGAAAATAGGCGTGATGATTGTTGAACACAATCGTGGATGGATCATGGCAAACGCGGGTATTGATGCGTCTAATGTCGGTTCGAAAGGCACTGAAGAAAACGTTCTATTGCTACCGCGCAACCCAGAAGAAAGTGCAACAAATCTGCGCAATGCGATGATACAGCGGCACGGTTGCGATGTCGCTGTGGTGATTTCGGACAGTTTCGGGCGGCCCTGGCGGTTGGGAACCACGGGTGTTGCCATTGGAGCAGCAGGTTTGCCAAGCCTCTGGGACAGACGCGGCGAGGTTGATCTGTTCGGGCGTGAGTTGGTGGTCACACAACAGGCTATCGCAGATGAGGTGGCAACGGCAGCATCCTTGTTGCAAGGTCAAACAGCCGAAGGACGCCCCGTGGTCCATATGCGTGGTCTGGAATTCGGCGACCATGCGTCCGCGTATCATCGCCCTGCCTCAGATTTGATCCGCGATATTGCCGAGGATATGTTCCGATGAAAGGTGCGGTTGTAACCCTGTCTGGTGGCGTTGGGGGTGGCAAGCTGGTGCTGGGTCTGTCTTATGTTGTTGCGGGCAAAAAACTGGTGGTTGCTTGTAATACTGGTGACGATTTTACCCATCTTGGTCTGCTAGTGTGCCCTGATATCGATTCCGTTTTATATGCGCTGTCCGGTTTGTCGGATCAGACCCGGGGGTGGGGACGAAAAGACGAAACTTGGACTTTTATGTCCGCCATGAAAGATTTGCAGGGTCCTGAATGGTTCAATCTAGGCGACGGGGATTTGGCTACGCATGTTTTGCGCACGGATATGTTGGCAAAGGGCAAAACGTTGGGTAATGTGACCGGTGAATTGGTGCAACGCTTTGGTATAAAATCAGATATTCTGCCAATGAGCGATGATCCTGTTGCGACCATTATTCATACGGACACTGGCGATCTGGCGTTTCAGCATTACTTTGTTCGTGACCAATGTAGGCCTCGTGTCACTGGTTTTTCGTTTAAAGGGATCAACGATGCACACCCACAGCCGCGGATTATCGATGTGCTGCAATCTGACCCAGAAGCAATCATCCTCGCGCCTTCAAACCCTTATATCAGTATTGACCCTATCTTACGGCTTAAGGGAATGAAGACAGCGTTGAAAAATGCAGGCGCTCCCATTGTGGCCGTCTCGCCGATTATTGGTGGGAAAGCTATCAAAGGGCCAGCGGCCAAGATCATGCAAGAGCTGGGCAATGACGTTTCAGTGCTTAGTATTGCAGCTCACTATCAAGATTTAATTGACGGTCTGGTGATTGATATTCAGGACGCAGAACTTGCACCGCAAATTCGTAAGATGGGGATAAAAACTCTCGTCGTAAAAACAGTCATGACTGATCTGAACAGTCGCATTGAATTGGCACAAGCAACGCTGGATTTTGCGCGGGACTGTGGATCATGACCGATGTTGTGATTCCAGTCAAAAATTTATCACAAGCCAAAGGACGCTTGAAAAGCGTCTTAACGCCTGCCGAGCGCGCGGGTCTTGTTTTGGCAATGTTAAACGACCTGCTAACGACGCTAAATAAGTGTGCGTTGGGGGATATCTGGCTTGTTGCAAATGATGAAGCTGTGTTTGATCTTGGGGCGGAATTCGGAGTCCGTGATATCCATGAGCATGTTTCAAAGGGCTATAATCAGGGCGTTTATGCGGGATTGCAATCCGTTAATGCGCAGAATTCAGTCATTATTCTTCCCGCTGATCTTCCATTGGCACAGCCCCACGACATTGCGCAGCTGGTTCAAGCAGGGATTGGCATCAACCCAAAGGTTGCGATTGTACCTGATCGTCACAATCGTGGGACAAACGGGTTGTATCTATCTGAGCCTGATTTGATCACAACTGATTTCGGTGAAAACAGTTTTTTCAATCATAAGGTTGCCGCCGCACAACTTGGGATTTCTGCTAACGTTGTTCATATTGAATCAATGGCGATGGATATTGACAACCCGGAGGATCTTTTTGCGATGGCTCAATCAACGACAGCTAATACCACTAAGAATTTTTTGGCCTCCACTGCGTTTGGCCAAGCGGCGTGGACTTCACATAAATGGGCGGTTGCATGACCTACGCTCCAAGCCAATCCACACTGCGCCATGTCGTATCCGCTGATGAAGCAAAATCTTTACTGGATATGCCGCTCGATACTCTGATGGCATGTGCCACCCAAATTCGCGACAACGAGCATGGGCGGCTGATCAGCTATTCGCGCAAAGTGTTTATTCCTTTGACCGAGCTTTGTCGTGATGTTTGCCATTACTGCACCTTTGCCAAAGCTCCCAAAAAAATTGATGCGCCATTCCTAAGCCCAAAACAAGTGCTTGAAATCGCGCGTTCTGGGCAGGCCGCTGGATGCAAAGAAGCCTTGTTCACGCTCGGCGATAAACCAGAATTGAGATATTCTGTCGCCCGCAAAGCTTTGACTGAAATGGGTTATGAAACCACTCTAGATTACCTGCGTGCGATGGCCGAGCTCGTGATCTCCGAAACAGGCCTTTTGCCGCATCTTAATGCCGGCATAATGACGCGTGATGAACTGGCGATGTTGCGCGAAGTTTCCGTTTCCATGGGGATAATGCTGGAATCGACCTCGTTGCGTTTAATGGAGCGGGGTGAGTGCCACTTTGGCTCGCCCGACAAAGACCCAGCCGTTCGGTTGCAGACGATCAGCCAAGCAGGTGAGTTGAAAATTCCTTTCACTAGCGGCATTTTGATTGGTATAAGGGAAACCCGTGCGGAGCGGATTGAAAGCCTGCTAGCTTTGCGTGATTTGCATCAAAAATTTGGCCACATTCAGGAAATCATTATTCAGAATTTTCGCGCCAAGCCTGACACAAAAATGGCTGATGCGCTGGAACCTGATTTGGCGGACTTGCAATGGACCATCGCGATTGCGAGAGTCATCTTTGGTGCTGACATGCCAATACAAGCACCCCCGAATTTGTCTGATGGTGGTGCTGGGTTGATAGCTGCGGGGATTAACGATTGGGGCGGTATTTCACCTGTTACGCCGGATTATGTGAACCCAGAAGCCCCTTGGCCCCATCTGGATCATCTTGCGGATAATACTGCGGGATGTGGCAAGATACTTGTAGAACGGTTGGGAATTTACCCGGCATATGCGCATCAAAACAAGGTTTGGCTTGATAAAAAGCTACGTAAACCTGTGCTCGATCTGATTGATGCTGATGGATTAGCGCGCATGGACAATTGGAATCCAGGAGATATATCCCAAGATTTGCCTGAGTTGCCAAAATCACCCGCGATTATCCCTGACATGGGCTTGTCCGACATTTTGCTGAATGCCGATAAGGGAAAAAACCTTTCTGAGGCAGATGTCTGCCGCCTTTTGGCTGCACGGGATTGCGAGGTTCATGAGGTTATGCAGGCTGCAAATGAGGTCCGCAAACGGGTGAGTGGCGAAACGGTGAGTTATGTTGTGACGCGTAATATCAACTACACAAACATCTGTTATTTCAAATGTAAGTTCTGCGCCTTTTCCAAAGGTAAGATGAGCGACAACCTGCGCGGTCGCCCCTATAATTTGGACGTTGACGTTGTGGTTGCACGTGCGCGCGAAGCATGGGATCGGGGCGCGGTTGAGGTGTGTTTACAGGGTGGTATTCATCCTGAATATACAGGCCAAACCTATATTGATATTCTGCGTGCAATCAAATCTGACTTGCCTGACATGCACGTGCATGCGTTTTCACCGTTGGAGGTGCATCAAGGGGCTGCCACGTTAGGTGTTTCAGTCTATGATTTTGTGGGGCAGTTGATTGACGAAGGATTGGGCAGCTTGCCTGGGACTGCGGCAGAGATTTTAGACGATGAAGTGCGCAGTGATTTGTGCCACGACAAGATCAATACAGCCGAATGGTTCGCAGTGGTCAACGCGGCCCATGAACAGGGGCTACAAACTACTGCAACAATCATGTTTGGTCATATTGACCGACCTGTGCATTGGGCGCGGCATCTGCTGCGTTTGCGGGATCAACAGGTTAAAACAGGTGGATTTACCGAATTGGTCCCCTTGCCTTTTGTTCATATGGAATCGCCGATTTACCTGAACGGCGGGTCGCGTAAGGGGCCAACTTGGCGTGAATCTGTATTGGTTCATTCTGTTGCTCGTTTGGTGCTTAATCCGCTGATACCAAACATTCAGGCCTCTTGGGTCAAGCTTGGCCCGGAGGGCGTCGCGGCTTGC
>Ga0206127_1004380_pt1 | contig 12488 bp, 10 predicted proteins | sample Helgoland_Spring_6_FD_148646 | JGI IMG/M metagenome (GOLD analysis project Ga0206127, IMG submission 148646) | Pelagic subsurface seawater microbial communities from Kabeltonne, Helgoland, North Sea - Helgoland_Spring_Bloom_20160419_1 | ecosystem: Environmental > Aquatic > Marine > Epipelagic ...
CTAAACCTACTTCCATCGCCCCTCACCTAGCTGACCGCCTCATCTCACAACAAACTAACTCGATAAAAACAACTATTGATATAAACTGGCAAAAAGAAGTTGCAGATATCTTAGCAGCTGAAACTTCAAAGTTACCTGCACCAATTCAATCAGCCGCGATGGTAATAGAGCGTAAAAGTGGCACGGTCAAAGCATACGTTGGCTCTGCCAAATACGGGACAATCGAGCGTAAGGGCTCCATTAATTACTTAACAGCCATTCGAAGTCCTGGCTCCACACTTAAGCCACTGATATTTGGCAAAGCCCTTCAACGTAATTTGATAAGCTTTAACCATGTATTCGAAGACGCCTCATTTTTCCGAGGTGGTTATACTCCAACCAATTTTGATGGGTCGTTTTCAGGTGAGGTAACTTTAAAAGACGCACTGCTGCGGTCACTAAATATACCAGCATTGCTCGCACTCGAAAAAGTTGGTCCTGATATTCTTGAAAATGAAATCAAGAGTTACTTGGGCGGCGCTTCTCATAATCAGAAAGATGCTGGACTTAGCCTCGCATTGGGTGGGCTTTACATGGAGCCTGAACAGCTTGCGGAGATCTACCTGGCGATTTCTGACCCAGGTTATGCCACCAAACTTGAATTAATAGAGAAATCAGCCACCGATAAGGATCAACAAAGCTATACCTTTCTGAACCAACAGAGTGCGGATCAGGTACTGAACCTGTTGATACAGACACTACCCAACGGCGAGAACGTGGCATTTAAAACCGGAACATCCTACGCTCGTCAAGATGCATGGAGCGTACAGATATTTGAAAATCACATTGTTTTGAGCTGGCTTGGAACTCCCGACAATGAAGCGACCAACATGCTCACAGGACGCAACTCAGCATTTCCAATTTCCAACGAAATAGGACGCGCATTAGGGCTAACCCCGCCCAAAAAACCAGAAGTTAAAGTTCAGTTTGACCAGCTTAATCTGGCGACAAAACCCACGTGCAAACGGCTAATCAACTTCCCAGAAGACGGGTCTTGGATACGATCAAGCAATTCTGTTGTAACAATTACTGGCTCAGAAGAGGCCGTATGGTATCTAAATGCCCAGAAATTGGGGGCATACGAGCGACAACTAAAGGTGTCTCAAGCAGGAACGAACACGCTGACTGCTAAGTTAGGCAACTGCTCTGAAACGGTTGAGATTTTCATGGAACAGTGACCAAAAAGCTGTAATCAAAAAAATTATTTTATAATTGATATTATTTACTCCAATGGGAGACGTCAAAAAAATTAGTTAATAAAAGCTAAAATCAATATTTCGAGGAAATTGGTTCTAAATAATCCTCAGGGGACTCTAAGACTTTTCTGCAAGGCTCTATCCATTTTAGGCGTGTCTCACTTGTAATTTTTTTTTCCCAAATACACCAAACATAACCAGTTGCAGTCGTAGCCCTGATATCTAATCGACCTTTGACAATGGGCACTCGTTCAGAAAACTGGGCAACATAAGATGGAGGTTGAATATTAAAAAGTCGTGAATATCGCCCAATACTTTCAAGAAATCCCGCTCTCACTAAGACAGCCACCCCATCTCTTGCTATTGTAAGAGCCTTAGAAACAAAATTTTCAGCATGTTTAAAAGGCGGATTAGTAATCACCCAATCGTAGCTCCCAACCGAGTAGAACTCACCAGTGAAATCCACCTGATGACCGTAACCATAATTGTGCAAATCACTTGAAGATACAGTTTTAAAGTATTTATCGAGCACTTTAGACATATGCCCAGCTCCACACGCAGGTTCCAGACAAGAAAACTGACTGAAATCAATGTGATTTAGAACCTTTTCTAACAGAGCTCGCGTAGCCCAAGGTGGGGTAGGGAAATTATCAAGGCTGTCTTTAGGTTCTGATCTTTGTGCCATTACTGCATGAGACTTATTTTGATATGATTTCATCATAAAAACCTTAATTGACAAAAATTATTTTTAACAAGACGATCAATTAACTATCGTTTTAAACAGAGGACAAACTCTATGAGCAGGGCAAAGACTAGTGGCTTAACACTTACAAAACAAGATGCTGCACTAATCAAGGGCATGCTACACCGTGGAGACCGGCAACATGACATTGCATCTTGGTTTGGTGTAAACAGTGGGCGCATTGCTGAGATAAGTACAAGATCTAGATTCTCTGAAGTTTTAATGCAGAGAGATCGACTGCCACCAGTTGGACCCTATTTAACCGGACAACAATCACACGACACTAAAACTGCTCTGATAGGGGTTCATACAGAATTAAAAAAAATGGTCTCAACAACAAAAAATAGTGAAACCATGCTTAATGAACTCGAAAAAATTATAAAAATTATTGATGAAATGCGACTTTAACAAAATAAAGCATTTTGATGTCTAACAAACCGATGGAATCAATAATTCTGTCAGAAAAAACCCTCTAATGTTCGGGCTATTTATCATTAACGTAAGGCCAATTCCTTTGAACTTAAGGGTACCAAGACGCTTATACTTTATGGCGCTGGCCATGATGCCAAAAACAACTGCAAGATATTGAAGAACGGTTACACAGTGTTTACGAAATGATAATTTTCTAATACGGGCGAGAGACTGTCATTTTTCCAAATGTAGAACTGCACCCATCGGCAGAATTTCCTCTCTGTTAAACCGTAGTGAGCTTTACAAGCCCAATTTATGAAATATTTATTGCACAATACAAATGACTTTGAAGTCTATATTTAAAATGAACCGTAACAAAATCATAATATCTCTACTGCTGAAAAATTATTGCATGCAGCGCACGACAATCCTGCCCGAACCGCCGACGAAAATTATCAAGACCAGACCCGCAGTCTATCGTGATGAATGAAGGAGCCATGGGGAGCCGGACAAAGTACTAGCGCAAAACATTGCCCCATACTGAGACGCCCTGATTAATTCTGTTGCCGAAAGTTTTCGGTTAATCTCAACTAAAAATATAAATTAATTTGATCACGTAGGGTTTCTCTCGAAACCGGCATGCAGGTTTATTTAATCACCAACGGAACCCAAATTATTTAGCTTTTTTCAACTCTTCTACGGATTTACCCAATATCTTTGCTATTACTTCTGTTCCATAATTCAACTCCTGCAGCGTTTCAAGTTGACGGATTTGAGACTGAGTCCAAACTGTGTCTAATGTACTGTTATCGTTTTCTGGAGGATTTAAATCAGACTTTTTTAATCCCAAGCGGTTAACTTTTCCAATTACAGAATTTCGAGTTGCCCCACCACCCAACATTTTAGCAATTGATGCAGCTGAGTGTCCATCACCCCACATTTTTTTTAAAATGACAACACGTTCATCAGTCCAGCTTAAGGGCAGTTCGTTTTGGACAATTTCTCCAGGTGCGGTGCAAGAGGCTGAAATTTTCGAACCTTCATTAATATTAGACGCATATTTTCTCAAACCTGAATAAACCGCATAAAGGGTAAGACCCATCTTTTTCGAAATTGTCGGTCCCCCAAAACCTTTATTATGAAGCTCTAACAGAGTTAAAATTTCAGATTCGGTCCACTGTTTGACACTTTCAGATTTATGATTAACAAAATCTAGATAATTTTTTTCAGAATTATTATCAATTTTATAGAAAACCCCACTTTCAGTTATCTCTATTTCCCAGCTAGAAAGAGCATAATAACCACGACCTAAAGAAACAACTTCAGGAATTTGCGTTATATTTAGACCTGCAGTCACAGACCTAACTAATTTTACTTTGTTTGTTAAATCATTTAACTTAATCGGTTTTTTTTCATCTCTAATAATTTGTACAATTAAATCTTTTATTAGAATACGAGAAGAACCGTTATTACTCTTCGAAAAAACATTTCGACCAAGAGGATGACCAATCTCTAAATACTTCAATAATCCAGACGATTTCCAAATATCTAACTTTACATAATAGAAAGTATTATGAATTTTAAGGAAATCCATAAATTCATTTGTGTGGAATTGATCCTTAAGTAATTGACTTAAAAAATCTGTTGCAAGAGTTTTTATTTGCTGCAACTCAGCATTAGTGAAACCAAGCATCGCAATAGTTCCCCATTTTCCGTGCTCAAATGGAAAGACATTTGTCAAATTCTGTGCTGCAGCCATAAAACTCCGCAACTCAATCCCTGGATGAAATTCCAGTAATAGATTTTCACATTTTTGGGTGGATATTGGAGTGTCTAATTTATCAAAAAAACTTTTAGCAATCGCAGTTAAAGTCAACCGAGATGAGTAAAATTTGAGGACTGGCACACCATTAACTTCCTCAATTTCAGAATTTTCCAGAGCGCCAGATAAGAGTATACCAAAAAACTCAGAGAACTCTGAAGGTATCACCCCTCTGACTGCCATCTCGACATCTTTAATGGCCCACCCTTCCATTTCAGGCAACAGAGCAGCAATGCCATTTTTAGTTAAATCAAATTCTGATTGATTTGATCTCGCAAAGTAATTTTGACCATCGAAATCTATTAAAAAACAAACAATACCGTCGCAAACTGGATGTCTTAATAAATGCGACAATGCCTCCTCATCGTAATCTTGAAAATCAAAACGATCATCTAAGATAGCCAAGTTATGAGCGCTCAAAGGCGACATACAAGTCTCAAAAGCTAGATTTAGCGCAATACCCCAAACATTTTCAGAGTTCCATCCTTTTGAAGGGTGTAGCAGAGCTTTAACAGCTTTAGATTCTATTTGCCGAATGCGCTCCCTAGTCACGCCATATAGATTACCGATTTCTTCTAAGGTCTTTCGCTTTTCGCCTACGCCTAATCTTTTTTTCAATACATCCTGTTGCCTCTCATCGATACGATCCAAAGATGACAGCAGGTTTTCAAAAATATTGGACCAGACATACTTATTATTAATTTTTGGTTGATAAGTATTACTATCATTTTCATATAAATTATTTTGCATCTTGGGTTTGGTCGAAATAATCTCACATGTGTTAATATCAATATCTTTAAAAATTGTATTTTTCGATGCTACGCCGTGTTGTTGATTGAAATTTAAACCCTTATCTACAAGAAATGATTTCAACTCGTTTACAGATTTCCTTCCACAATTTTTTAAGTTGAAAAATTCCTTCTCTGAAAAAGATAGCACATCACCGATTGTAAGTAATTGCGCTCGATCCAGTACATTTGTGAGTCTAACAGAAAATTCAAAGTCGTTCAGTCTCATGTCTAAAAGTTCATTATCAAAGACGGTTTGAGAATTATCTTTGAATACTTCCTGTAGTTTCAGATCATGCACCATAACCTCTTCCTCAGTAACAACAGGCTGTCCCATGAAAGTTAAAATTGGATATGCCTTGCAACTCTGAATTTCGGTGAACCGATCTTTAAAAACAGAAACATCTCGTGTTGAAACTGCTAGTGCCAGAGATTGTGAAAAATATGGCAATTTAGGCTGCAAATTCAATGATTCAAAAACTTTACTAGCGATCATTGGTGAAAATGATAAATCTATAAATACAGGCCAAAGATCTTTATTTAGCAAATACTCTTTAGCAGATGTAAGAGACCTCAAAACCTTATACTCGCCCTCACCGTCTTGAGTGAAATATAATACTATCTTAGGGTGCATAATCTAAAATTTTCTCTAAATCTAGATTTCCAAAACCATCGTAGTTTTGATAAAGTAGACCGACGCCTGCATCAGCTAATTTTTCAAGATATTTATATTCTTTACCTGATTGCTCAGGATAGATAGCATTAATTGCGTTTCTAAAAATGAAATTTTCGTCAATTCCACCGACATCGTACATATTTTTTCTGTTAGAAAGTGCACCTTCTTGTATCAACGCTCCATGAGCCATAGCTAGACTAGCGGCAAGCCTATAACCGTCTTTCATTTCAGAAAACACACCATTGTCAGTCATTTCACGAAGCTTCATATGCATTTCATCGGATAAACCTATGTTTGCACTGTCCTTATCTTCCATTATATAACCTCTAAGTTTGAGTGAAATGACGTAACCCGTGTAATTTTGTATTTCATCCCAATTTTGGATCTATCGAAATAAATGTCATCTTCAGTCAATTCACCACTATGGGCAAAAAAAGCCAACTGTGTAACAACCTGGGGCAAGTAGTTCATAACATTCTCACGATGAGATTTATCTAATCGACCTGCTGGTGTGTCCATTAGCATCGGACCTTTCCTTCGGCCAAGAAAATTCAGAGCTTCAATCAAACTCAGCGCTACGATTTGCTCCGCGCCAGCACTTCTGGCAACTCGATGGCCCTCAACGATAAGATTAAGTCCATAGCTTTGATTGATTTCTAAATAATCAAAATTCTTTTCTGTCGTTAGATGCTCGAAGGTTTTTGAAGCGCGCTCACCAACCAGTTTACGCATTGTATCTCGGTAATCAGAAACAGCTGAGTTGAAAATTGTTAGCAGCGCTTCGCTCGTGTCCAATTGGGTTTTGGTTTCCCCACCATCAATCGCACCAACATAATCGGGGTTTTTCTTAATGGCTTTAACCTCAGCCTCAATTTTTTCAATATCGGCATCAATTATGATAGCTTCTGAAGTTAAACGACCGATTTCTTGATTGCGAACAGTAAACTCATTTTTAATCCTTCTACCATTTTCTTCATCGAAATCTGCCAAATCATTACGAATTTCAAAAATTTCATCTTCAATCTTAATGTTTCGACGTAACAGCCCAGTCCTAGCTTCAGAAAAACTACGTATTTTAATTGAGTTATTAGTTTCAAGGCCCAAAAATGTTATACCGCTTAGCTTTGCCTGCAATGAAGCGATCTGCCTATCTAAGCTAGCAGTATCTGTACTTGATGATTTAATTTCATCAAGTTTGGATTGGATTTCTAGACGTTGTTCTGTGGCTAATTCACTGCCACATTGAGAGCATAAGCTACTTTCCAGAGCCTTTTCTAACTCTTTAATTTGTCCTAATGCTACTTCTGCAGTACGCCGAACTGAAGCATGAATTTTAATGTCAGTTTCAACTTTTACAACCAAAGGCTTGAGCGCTGCACAGAGTGGCTCTCGCCAAAGACTTGCAATAGCTTGCTTAAGTGCATTTTCTTTATCGACAATTTCTTTTTTATTTTTTGCCAATTCCTCATTCAGAAGTTTTTTTCGTTCTGTTAAACTGAGATCTTTACTGGATTTTTCTATTTTATCGTCAAGTTCACTTATTATAATGTTAGTCGCTTCGATCTGCTTCTTAAGTAATTCTTTTTCTTCAAATTTAGACGCTAAATCGCCTTCATGTATCCCCAAGTTGCGAACCAGGACTTCAAGATTACGACTTTTTTTAGCTTCCAATTGCCAAGTTTTAGAAATATTTCTTTGAAGATCTTTTAATTCTTCAACCGCTCTCTGCAAAACTGGCAATCCTAAAGCCTTTTCGATACTTCTCTTTATCGCACTTGCTTGCTGACCTTTTTCGTCAACAACTAATTGCTCAAACTCATTCAGTAATTCACCATCAAATAATAAAAATTGACTAATTTGTTTGGGTACTAATCCATCAATTTTACTTTGGCTAACTCCTCCATCCTGAACTCGGTTGTTTTCTTTCATGACAAGTGATGTGTTTATTTTATCGTCAGTAATATTTGCCGTTCTCAAGACTTCATAAGATTGCCCTTCGTCTTCGAAACGTAGAGTAACACTTAAAGTATTCTCACCATCAGATTTGGCATCAATATTCAGCAGTTTTTCATTTGAAATAACCCGCTTTTGTCGATCGAGAGCCTCACCGTACAGCACCCACCTAACCGCGTTGAGTAAAGAGGTTTTACCGTGCATGTTCTCACCAAATATAATCAAAATATTGGCATGATCGTCCTTTGGGAACAAAATTTCTTGCTGGCCTCGAAACACTAGCCAATTGTTTAGTTCAATCGATATAAATTTCATTTTATAACCTACCGGTTGATTATTTTTTGCAAACTTTTTTGCAAGCTTTGCGTTTCAGAGCCTTCACCAGAGAACAAATCGTATACGTGTTCAATTTTCTTTTCACATATAGGCTGATCCAAAGTTAAATTATTTGATAATAGAAATTTCATTGCAATTTTTTTATGTGAATTCTCTCTATTTTTAACCTCAGTCATACTCGATATCTCCTTCAATTTGGTTCATTATATCAACAGGGTCAGCCCCGATACCAATCAAAATGTTTCGAAGTACAGAAATGGCTGAGATCTTATTCCGGGCTGTGCGTGCAAATTCAAGCGAACGAACGGCCTCACTGAATATTAGCCCGTCAAACTTCATGTCGTTAGTCGCATCAGCAGGCCCTACAATACAGTCATACAAAACAGCATTATTCTTGTTTGGATATTGCCTTAAAACTCTACCCCTTCGCTGAATAAACTGTCTAGGGTTTTGTGACGAAGCAGCTATTATCGCGTGTGAAACCTTCGGAATATCAACACCTTCATCTAGACAGCGAATTGATAGAAGAATTCCACTCTCAGATGAAAACGCCTCTAGCTCCCCATCAGATGACCCTGACATGTTAGACACGTATATGAAGGGATTTATATTTCGAAAAGCCAGTTCGTCGTTTATCTCTTGAAGTTGATCTCCATCTTCACAATAGACTAACCAATGTTGGCCTTTTTTATAATGTTTCGATAAAATATCCACTACAGTCTTAATTTTTGACTGTGCTTTTTTAGCAATTCTTGAACGATTGATTAGCATCGACGATACTACTTTATCAGAGCGCGCATCACTAAAATCTAAATCCCTGGATCTTAGATAATTTACAATTTTTTTTGTTAAAACTATCCATTTATCCTCTTCTTCTGCACTTAGATGACTGGAAACAGGATAATAATCATAGGGAACTAACCGACCATTGAGCAGCGCATCTTTTAAGGTCACTTCCGGCTCTACAATTCCACCAAAAAAATCAAATAAAACCTTGGTGCCTTCAGCATCTCTGTAACGTTCAGGCGTAGCGCTTAAGCCTAACCTAAATGCAAACTTTTTATCAAAAATCCTCTTATTTTTTTCACTACCTAGTGAATGAACTTCGTCGGCAACTATTAAAATATTCTCTAGGTTCGTTAAACTATCCAAAAAGCTGACAGAAGTAGCGGTGTCATTTATCGCCAAGATTATACTTCCCGGCTGGTCTTTGGAACTATTTTGGCACATCTGCCGTAAATTAGAGGATTTGCGCCACTGATAATGCCCCGCTCCACACCTCATAATAAGCACATCACCAAGTTCATTTTTGATTTCTACATACCACTGCAAAAGTAATAATTTGCTTGGAACGAGAACCAAGGTTGGTTTGCCTGCTTTCATTTGGTCACGAATAGCAGATATTGCCGTTACGGTTTTGCCACTACCAGTTGCATGCTTTAATATACCTCTTTTTCCAGCTGCTTTCCAATTTTCTAGAGCCAATTCTTGGTGACGCATTAACGTCTTAACTTTTTTATTTGTTTTAGTTTTTGGCGCAAGAATTGATTTAAATTCATCCATATCATTCCTGGCAAACTGTACCAAAAATTCTTTAGCTACGTCTGGAAAGTCGAAAACGCCCAAACCATTAACATCTCCACTCCATAGGTCATCGACATATTGGCAAGTGCTTTGACAACGAAGATAATCGTTGCTGTTCCAAGATGGAAAAACACTTATTCTTTCGAAATTTCCACCCCCAGAAAATGCATTCGAACTTTCGTTTGCTGAACCAGAAAAGCTAAGGTAATTATTTTTTCTATCTTTAAAGTAGCCTGATTTATCATGAAAAATGCCACCGCCATTTTCGAAAAATACTAACTTAATATTTAAAACAGATTTCTGAATTAAAGTTGCTAAAAAGGATATTTCATGGCCACTCTCAGAGAAAGAAGCGAGATCAGAAACATCTTTCAATAGTCGATTAGCAAACAATTCTTTAGCCTCATAACCCAAGGAAATTTGTTGTAAATCCTGAGAACTCATCACCGGACTACACATTATATTTATGGTTCCACCAGCTTGCACAAAGTCTAAAGTTTCACTTTTAAACAGATCTAGTACTGAACTAGAAAAATAGCCTGATGCCCTTCGATAAAGAATGGATTGACCGAAACCCCGCGACATCATTTCATGAGGTTCATGATTTGATCCTGTCGTGTAAAAGGTTTCAAAATTAATTTCAGTTAGATTGTTTGAACGCATCTTTTAACTCTCTTCGCCTTCAAACAAGTCAAATTGACTTTGGAGGGCTAGGGGTATTTTTTTAGGCTTTTTATGACGGGAAAAATTTGGTGCAGTTATTATATATTCTTTTCTTTTAAATAAATTTTCTGTGTCGTTCTCTAAATTTACAAAACGACCCAGAGATCCAAGCAAATACTCTTCGTTAGTATCACAACAAACCCAATTCCGTTTTAGACGCTCGCATACCGCACCAGTAACGCAACTCCCTGCAAATGGATCAATGACAGTATCAGCCTCATCAGTTAACATTCTTATAAAAAATTCAGGAATTAGTGAATGGATTCGGGCTGGGTGAATTATAAGCCCGTGTTCTTTGCAAAAGCTTGAGTAGCTATCTTGGCTGATTGAGTTCGACACAGCAATCAAATTAGGCGGAATCGAACCACCGTTGTTAATTGTAAAATTGTTACTAACTTCATGGCCTGAAGCTCGCTTTCCAGTATTAGTTCCCTGTGTGAGTGTCCGCTCCATTGCTTTGCTATACTCTTGCAGCACGCGTCTATTATCTGCTTTTGGATTATCTGATTTACTCAACCACCAAATTTTATTGACCGCATCCTTAGCCCTTACACGCTCTACATTCACCCACTGTGCAGGCGTAGGTAGCCTAGATGGGTCCCACCAAAAAAAATCTTGGGCTAAATGGAATCCAATTTCGTCAACAAAATTTAATAATAACCTATATTCATACAAATTTTTTGTTGGTGAACCCTGTGTCCAACCTCCACCAAGATCAATCACCAAACTACCCGTTGGCTTCAGGACCCTAAAAAATTCTTTCCCAAATTCTAAAATCCAATCTTGATAAGCTTCACCTTGCTTATTTCCATATTTTTTTTTCGTAACAATATCATACGGTGGACTTGTAAAGATTAGGTCTACCGTCCCCTCGTCAAGCGACTGCAAATATTTAATCGAGTCTACATTTAAAATTCTACCGAAATCAGTAATTTTAACTTCTTTCATTGCGATCTCACAGTTCACACTAATCCAATTCATAGTTGAACAGATATACAAATGAGTTGCTATGATAATTTTCTAATCTTACGGACAATTTTCATTCAAACTATGCCTGCCGACACATACCGCAACAAGTAAATCAAACACACTTCTTTGACCCAAACCGTGCAGTTGTGCACTAAAATCCGGTGTAATCCACCAACCCGCGTTAGCTGCCACACTTAGCGAAAAATGACATGTCGCCCCCATAAACCGCAGCACAGACGGCAACAGACACCGGTACGATTAATTTGCCCCAACGGGTGGCTGTGATCCTTTTGGTTTAAGCCTCTCGAAGTCAGCCTGTGACGTTGCAATACTCGTCGCCGTTGGCATTCCGGATGTATGTGCAGAAGACGGCTCAGTCGGCGAACTTGATGCTGTTGGTGTGGGCACTGTTGAGATGGCCTTGCCCATACGTGACTTAGGCTGCTTCTTAGCTTTAACCTCGCCACCCTTTAACCGCGTATCAAGCTTGTTGGCCAAAAAGCTGGCGGTGTTGGCAAAGGTCTTGATGTCATCAACAGCCTGCTCGACGCTGCCACTGCCGGAGGCCTTCTCAATTACATCAATTAATCGGCGTAGTTCTTCACGATCATCCATTGCCGTACCCCCTGCTCTGCATGCTTGGGGTCAACAAAAGACCACCTCGGAATGATAAGTACTTGGCTGCAAAAAACCGCAGCGCAAATTTTTGAGGCTGCAGAACCCATTTCGGATGTATGTTCATACTGCCATCCGTTCTGGCGCACGCCACACTGCCTCTGCCTGCTTAGCTATTGCACCGTCACACAGTGTCTTTAGGTCTGATAAGCGTTTGGCCCAAATTTGATGCTCTTGTCGCTCACTACCAGCCAGTCGAGCGCCATAGTACCCAAGCTTGCTTGCACAAATGCTCAAGGTTTCCACACTGGGTTCTGTGTTGTGGTAACGCAGCACACGGATGTAACCCTCACTGCGCCCTAGCCAGCTGCGGCAAAACTCTGGTGTGTTCTGCACGATCCCCGTTGCGATCAACTCATCGCGCATGTGTTCTAATAGTCTTATGCTCATCAAATTCTCCCACAGATGTGTTCTCACAAGTATTTATCAAAACACAGTGGTGTTGGGGCAAACACGAGGGCGGATAGTGTCGCACAGCACCTAAGCCAGAAGCTGTGTTGCGGAAACTTCTTGCGGCACTTTGGTGCGAGACTGTGTTGTGGGAATTTCTCAGGAGACTGTGAGATAACCACTA
>Ga0206127_1004381_pt1 | contig 12488 bp, 8 predicted proteins | sample Helgoland_Spring_6_FD_148646 | JGI IMG/M metagenome (GOLD analysis project Ga0206127, IMG submission 148646) | Pelagic subsurface seawater microbial communities from Kabeltonne, Helgoland, North Sea - Helgoland_Spring_Bloom_20160419_1 | ecosystem: Environmental > Aquatic > Marine > Epipelagic ...
TGGTACTCGATAGAGACAGCTCACCATGTTCGTTAACCAGTAGATCTCCAGACGCGAGCTTAAGCGTCTTATTGGCAAGGTTGCTTAGCTTGAGAGATGACGCGACTTCAGCAGTCTCAATTACCAGTGTGCTTACATCACTATCTTCGGTGAAGACAAACTTATCGTAACCCGAACCATCAAGCGTCTTAATAATCTTTGAAGGCGTATATGAAGTCAGTACGAGTTCATCCTCCAAGCTATCAAAGTCACGAATGGCTATATAGCCGTGGCCTCCTTGTTCCATGAGTGCAAACTCAAACTCATCACTTTCAGATGTACCAGATAGGATCTCTGTGATGAGAGTATTCAAAAGACCAGCCTGTCCTGGACCATAGCTGACATCGGCAGGAATAAGTGTTTCACCATCATTAATTGATAACAGATACTCATCAAAACTTGCTTGATCTGTAATTTCTGAAGCCCCATCTGCAAAATTTGGGTCATCAGACCCAAGCAGTATTAACAACCCTTCCTTTTCGATGCCCATATCGTCTCGACCGAAACCAAACGATCCAATATCGTAGTAATAATCATCGCTCTCCGACCTCCCTATAAAGAAACTGGAGGAATATTTTCCTTGACCAGGGTAAGGATTAGCAGAATCGTAAAAAGAGAATTTAGACCCATCGAAAGCAAATGTTTCATCACCATATGTTATTCGAATGGACGAAAGGTCTCCATCTATCTTGGGAAGATTATATTCACTGTAAGAGTAATCAAAAGCAGGGTTGTCAAATAGTTCTAATTGGGCGAACGAATTAGCAATAAACTTAACTACGTATTCGCCAGTACTATCATCGTTTGAAAAATGTAGGACTGGTATCGTGAAAGTCTCGGTAAGATCAGGATCGAAGGCAATGCCTACATAATCGATAGTTAAACTCGTAAGGCTTTCGAAATTTCCTGCTCCGTCAATGTAACTAGCAGTGACGCTAATATCCCCACCGACGACGTCTTGTGTCACAAGAAAAGTGCCAGCAGTAGCCCCATCAATTTCGATGCCATCTTGGAGCCACTGATAGCTGAAATTACCAAGACCATCGTCATCAGATATAGCGGATGTAACTGCCGTAAGAGTATTTCCGACTATCGCTGTGCCAGAAATAGTGACTGCGCCAGTAGGTGTATTATTGAAATTCGATGTGGAGTCAGTTGGTGCGTCGTTTACTGCATTGATGGCAACACTAATGGTCTCTTCAACATCAACAGTCCCGTCATTAGCTGTGAGCGTAAAGCTATCCGAGCCATTGGCGTTGGCATCTGGCGTGTAGGTGAATGTGCCATTGCCGTTGTTAACCACAGAGCCTTTGGCGGGATCACTGAAGCTGAAGGTGAGAATGTCGCCATCAACATCTGATCCACTGAATTCTATCGCAGCTGTCGCTGTATCTTCATCCGTGGTGAGAGATGTCGACGTCGAAACGGTTGGAGCGTCGTTTACTGCATTGATGGTGACACTAATGGTCTCTTCAACATCAACAGTTCCGTCATTAGCTGTGAGCGTAAAGCTATCTGAGCCATTGGCGTTGTTATCGGGGGTATAAGTGAATGTACCATCACCGTTGTTAACCACAGAGCCTTTCTCTGGGTCACTGAAGCTAAAGGTAAGGCTATCGCCATCAACATCCGATCCACTGAAGGCAATCGCAGCTGTCGCTGTGTCTTCATCCGTGGTTAGCGATGTTGATGTGGAGACAGTTGGAGCGTCGTTTACTGCATTGATGGTGACACTAATGGTCTCTTCAACATCAACAGTTCCGTCATTAGCTGTGAGCGTAAAGCTATCTGAGCCATTGGCGTTGGCATCCGGAGTGTAGGTGAATGTGCCATCACCGTTGTTAACCACAGAACCTTTCTCTGGATCACTGAAGCTGAAGGTAAGAGTATCGCCATCAACATCCGATCCACTGAAGGCAATCGCAGCTGTCGCTGTGTCTTCATCTGTCGTGAGCGATGTTGATGTGGAGACCGTTGGAGCGTCGTTAAGTGATTGAACAAGTCCAATTTCGAACAGTCCTTCAACGCTAGAGTCTTCCCAATTTCCATAATCATCAGCAAAGGATTGCGCAAAATAGAGCTTTTTGCCCACCCAATCCGACTGTAACGTTATAGTACCATTTAACGAAGTGTAATCTGAAAGAAGCGTCTTTCCCAAAAGCGTTCGATCGCTGTCCAAATCCCCTAAAAACCAGCCTGTTACGACCATGTTTTGATCAAAACCATCAGCATCACTAATAGTTAAATTTGCAGTAATTTGTTCATTTACGTATAGATTTCCAGTGAATGAAGCATTAGAGAAAATTGCCGTTGAGTTAATGAAAATTGTTTCACTCGAGTCAAAAACTTTTACGCCATCAATTCCACCATCATAAATGAAATCAGCTTTAACTGGCTGCAGGCCAGTGGTTTCCAGAGTATGATTTAATACGTTAGTTGTTGTTTTAAATTTATCACCATTGTCGTCGATCACAATGTATGTCGGAGCCGAAATGGCATCTATTAGAGAATTAGTTAGATTTGTGTAATCGAGCGGCTCAAGATCCTCAACGTTCAGGTCGCTAATGCTGTTACCGTCAGAATTCAATTGAGCTATAAATTCGTTTACGTAATTGGCATACGAAGCAGCTGCAATCGGTGTCGCAAAAGATGTACCAAAGTTTTGACCCCAACCATCTTTTTCGACAATCCCGTTTGCGTACAGATCGATTGTAGGTATGGCACTTGGACTTGCTGCAAGAATGTCCCCATTTGCGTCAAGATTCCAAGCGCCAACGCTAATTACATCAGGAAAAAATGCTGAGTAGTCATACGTGCCATTTCCCACATTCGGCGCAGATTGAAAAAATGGAGCATTCCATTGCTCTATAGAGGTCAAAAATGCGCTCACATCTAGTGATGGGGGTACAGCGGGGCCTGAAATTGACATCGATATTCCTGCTATAGAATATGTATTGTCCGTGGCGCCATCATTAAACCGACTGTCATTTTGAAAAATAAATTCAGAAACTATTTTCTCCAAATTTGAGCCTGAATAGGATACTCCATCTATTGTGTAATTCACTTGATCGAATATTTTTCCAAAGTGACCTAGTGAATTTAAAGTATCTAAATCAATAGCGATAATTTCTGTTTTCGTGGTGTCATCAAGCGTCTGGTTTATTGCCTCAACAACCCAATCACCATGCGCTGGCAGGGACTCATCAGATTGGTCAGTGTAGGTATAACGTAAGTATGTGTCAGCGAAGGCCTCATAACCGAAATAATCCACAAAAGATGTCGTGTAAGCATAATCTAGGTCCAAAATGTTTGATGAGTCGGCATCTGGACTTGCCGAATAGAACCCGCCAATTAAGTCTGGAGCATCAACTGTGAGGTCATCATAGTTCCCATAGCCACTATAAACACCAGTATATATATCGTAATAATTATCGTAAAAAGTTACTATATCGCGATAACCAAAGTCATATAAAGTCGTGTTGGCATAATCATGTACCCGTTCCGAAAATTGATCCAAAACTATAATGAGTGTTTTGTCCTCAGTTTCATTTGCTGAGTTGATGGCAACACTAATGGTCTCTTCAACATCAACAGTTCCGTCATTAGCTGTGAGCGTAAAGCTATCTGAACCATTGGTGTTGGCATCTGGCGTGTAAGTGAATGTGCCATTGCCGTTGTTAACCACAGAGCCTTTCGCTGGGTCACTGAAGCTGAAGGTAAGGCTATCGCCATCAACATCCGATCCACTAAAGGCAATCGCTGCTGTCGCTGTATCTTCATCTGTTGTGAGCGATGTCGTCGTGGAAATGCTTGGAGCGTCGTTTACTGCATTGATGGTGACACTAATGGTCTCTTCAACATCAACCGTTCCGTCATTAGCTGTAAGCGTAAAACTATCCGAGCCATTGGCGTTGGCATCTGGCGTGTAAGTGAATGTGCCATCACCGTTGTTAACCACAGAACCTTTCTCTGGATCACTGAAGCTGAAGGTGAGAGTATCGCCATCAACATCCGATCCACTGAAGGCAATCTTAGCTGTCGCTGTATCTTCATTTGTGGTTAGCGATGTCGTCGTAGAGACAGTTGGAGCGTTATTTACGTCAACAACAATTCTCCCACCAAAAACTTCAGACACTTCCAAATTACCAGAGTCATCGTTAAAGGATACGATAGCAAAAATATTTTTCCCAACTTCGTTTTCTGTCAAAGTATAAGTGTTGCTTTTGCCATAACCAGCAGGGTCAGTGCCGGCATACCAATATACGATCGGCGTAGCCCCTGAGATCCCGTTGGCATCAGAATAGGTCATATTTGCGGTCAAAGTTTGACCTACTTCATGATCACCCGTGATAGAAGCACCCGAAAATACTGCTGGTGTATTAGTGGAAGCCAACTCTCCAGTCTTAGTGTAGGAGACACTATATTGCTCAGTCCCAAATAATGGACCTTCAATCTTTACGTAATAGGTTGAAGAAGCAGCTACGGTGAAATCAATATTTGAATATGTACCATAGCTAGTGTCAACGACACTACCGTAACTGTTGAGAACTTGAAATTTTGAAACACTTCCGTAGCCAAATTCAGTATAATCCCAAGTGTATCCATCAACGTCCACTGAGTAATCGCCAGCGTCTAGGATACCTAATGAATATATGTCGGTGTCACCCAAAATATAGGCATCAGTTAAGAAGCCGTATCCTGTAGAACCCTCAGCCAAATTATATGCTGTATTAGACCATGAGGATGGGGCATCTAAGGCCCCTGCGTCATACTGTGAAAAAATACTGCCGTTATATCTTTCATCAATAGTTTTTAAGTAAGCCACAAAACACCTGAAAGTTTAATTCAACTAGAGGATTTTCAATAAACACATTGCTCGAATTAGTCTACTGTCAGTCGCCAGATGAAATTTCGCTTTGATACAGGTATTATAGGGTGAAGGTGCGGCCAAGTGTCCAGCATTTTGATGGGTTTTATATTACGACTGACCTTGATGAAGTCCGCACGTTAGTTCCCAATCAAACCCGCGAGCTTTTAAACTAAGACAGTACCAAATTACCTACCTAAGTAGTTGGAGTAGGACGCCTTGCATACCCTAAGCATGCTCCGTGAACTGCAGTTGCATTGCGCTAACTCGAACCTGTGCTTTGACCTTGGGTCACTGACGTATGGCTGTTGGTACAAGACACCGAAGGTAAATTTTTGTCTTCGATTACATGGGAGCAAACCGGCTGACGCAATTTGATCCTCTGTAATTCCTAAGGTTCCACGTTTGACTTAGTGGAATAGTATCGCACCGACATGCTCACGCCTTCAAACACCGATAGTAACTCGCCTTCGACATGCCTAGTTGCTCTTGTATCTTCACCCGATCAACACCAGCAGCAACCAACGCCTTAACCTTGTCAGCTTGGTTCATAGCTTTGGGAACACGTCCTTTGTACTTACCTTCAGCTTGCGCACGTCTGATGCCCTCTACCTGACGTTCCTTCATCATCTCACGCTCAAACTGTGCAACAGATACCATCATGTTTAGGATCAGCTTGCCTGTAGCTGTTGATGTATCAACTCTTTCGTTGCCCATAGACAGGATCACAAGGCCAGGGCCTATTGGAACCATCAAATACTGAGAGCAAAGGCACGACCATGTGTACCAGCTACAAACGATTAGCTAGTGAGACAGGCAGGTAATACTTGATGGATTAGGTTCGCTGTAGAGACTGAAGCGACTTACCTAATAAGGTGGGGGCGAGGGCCATACGGGGGGTACTGGTAGTATATATATCCACAAATACACACACGGGGTTTTTAGGATCGGAGAGTAAATGTTCAGGCAGTTTCCCAGATACAAGCAATCCTAAGCTGGCTATTCAAAGCGATGGAGGGTTAGGTCATTTTGGCACGATAGACTTAAGCCATGATGCAACTTTTTGAAGTTCCTCCCATGATGCATCTCGCTTGAGTATGTTGGCTCTGTTGCTAATCCAAACAACATTACCTTCAACATAGCCAAGCTCTGGAATGATGCGATTAATGCAACGGCTTTTAGTGTTCAGATACTGAACAAAAAAAGGGCCAGGCCTTAAAGGCCCAGCCAAAGTAATACTCAGAGGGGAGAGAGTACATATTGATAGATATGTGGGGCTACAACTTTGTTGCAATATGATACTCTAAATAATGTTGTGGCCTCAGGAGGTTCACTCCGGTTAGGCACCCAGCACTCACCAATATCGCCAATAGCTACGACACCACGCTTATATCGCCTGTTTAACCCTGCTGAGATAGCACAAGGCAGCCCATCTCAGAAAGATAAAGACTTAAGTTGCAGCCCAAAAGTTGGGTATTTGGTATCGTAGTAATCAATGCTGCTGTTAGTTTTATGATAGCCGAGATTTGCACTCACATAATCAGTCAACGGATACGATACTGACAGATTAAATGCTCCATCAGAGCGATCAAAACCAAGCAGCTTGCCCCCATCTGAACCATTATATGAGGCCTTAACCGAGAGTGTCTTCTTATTTAAGATTAGACCCAAATGCGCTGAAATGGATGCCTTGATTGCTAATTTGTTATCAACGCTCTCCCCAATCGTAGCAGTCATACCGCTGGTAACGCTCTCCGAGTGTATCGTATCAACGCCAAATAAAAATTGATCTTGCACATAGGTACTTGCGAAATGGCGATTACCCCCAATCCGAACCTTGTGATACTTGCTTGTGCCTCCACTCAAAACCTTCGCCAAGATTATGCTTAGACTCTCGCTGCTTTGATCAGTAATTTGCTTACGAGTTCGACTGCCACCGCCACAAACATCTAAATACCACCAATCAGCTATATGGTTTACGCTACACGCGCTCACGCTGCTGGTCGCAACTCCGAGAGTATGCTTAGTACTATATGCATAACTCGTATTGAGGTTATAATTCAGATAACGACCCTCGCCGTAAATGAGTCGTCCACTTACGTTTAAGGCTGCCCCAACTAGCAAGCCTTCTTTGGCGTAAGACGCAGGATCACCAACAAAAGATAATCTACCTAGCTCAAGGTTTTGGGCAGGATTTCCACCGTTTATGTTTTGGGAGTAGCGACTAATACCTTTTATTGAGAAGATGATCGGAGATCCCTTAGTTTTCCCAAAAACATTAAAGCCATTTAAGTAACCCTGCTTCTTCAAGTTGCGAGCCAGCATTAGCGTTTGCGGCGGCAAAAGTTTTTTTTCTTGCAGGTTATCCAGCAAACAAAAAGTCTTTAAACTCTCATCTAAAGTCAAACCGCAAGCGGCCAATGCTGAGGGAAACACTGGCAGCATTAAAACTGAAATTATGCTTATTCGCCTTAAGCGTAACTTAACGTGAACCAATGATGGCACCGTTTACTCGCGGGTCGTTACGTGAATCATAATAAAGTCCAGATACACCCAAGGCAGCTTCATCATGAAAGCTTCCAAAAATTACAGCCCTGTGATCTGAAGGAATATTTGGGGCGTCTAGTCTCAGATTATCACCTGAGAAGAAACCTGTATCTGTGTCTATTTCAAACTCACCTGTAAGTGACGTATTTGCAGTGGAAGATGTTGCATCTATTGAACCAATTTTATCTTCAAAGTTCACCGTCATTGAAAAAGAGCCACCTCCTGCAGGAAAATCGGTGTTGTTTGTGGCCGCCACCAAGTTTTGCCCAGTATAGGTATAGTCTAAGTCTCCAGTGGGGATATCTGAAACCTTTGAGCCAGTAACAATGGTGTATTTGTTGTCTAATGCGGCATCATAAGCTGAAATAAGCTCCACTGATGATGTACTATCAGCAAACATCCGAACATCATAAGAATTGCCATTTATCACTACACTGCCACTGTGGACCTCTCCGTATGCAGTCGAAACAAGTGGACTGAGATCTGTCGATTCAATATCGAACGGGCTATCCGATGGGATTATCGCGCTAGGGACTCTAGCAGTACTGACAGTGTAGGAAGTGCCTATAGCAGCGGGGGCTAATACACTAGATTCAGCGGAAATTACCCGTACAACCGCTGATCCGTCTGAAAAGTTAGAGAGGGTTTCCTGACTAACCTCCGTTTCGAAGGTTGGTACATCTGTTCCTGAGCAACCTGCCACCAAAAACGCGCCAGGGATAGCTAGCGTTACCAATAATGGTTTCATCATTTATCTCCCTTATCAAAGTCTTAATATGGTATGACCCTACTTGCTAAAAACTGTATTTCAACCCTGCTTGAATGGTTTTATTAGCTGGTTCGTAAAAACCTCTCCCTTGGAGATCTAAATCTGAAGCAGAGATATCCCAAAAGTCTGCAAAGGCGGTGGATTTGGGAGATAAGTCGTACTCAACCCTTACGCCAAAACCTTCTTGCTGCTGCTTGACTAGGCTTCCAAGCCCCGTACGCCCCCCCACATAACTCGTTTGCCTGCCCTTTATCAGGTGTTTGTACTTCACTTTGAGTAAACGGTCTTTCTTAACTCTTATGAAAGAACCAACAGAAGCATAAAAATATTCTGATTGCCTGTTGTAAGTCGCTAAGCCCCTACTTGTAGTATTATGCCCCCAGAAGTCATACAAAATGCGATAACCAAAACCTGCATCAAATCCGAACCTGTGCCGCTGCCAAGCTTTATCAAAATTAGCTGTAAAAATTAGTGTTTCATCGGGACCACTAGAGCCTGCACCGTTGTAATGAGTTGTACCGTATTGCCCCTCAAAATTAAAGTGAACAGCGCTGCCACCGATATCAAAAAGACCCACGTGTCCAAAGCCAAAAAACGGCAATTTCGCTACTTTTGACATAACGTCAGGTTCTAAATACTGATAAGAACTAACTTGAAAATATAGCTTTTCCTGTTTTTTTGTTTTTAGGTTTTCGCGTCCGCCTTCAGCGTAAGAAGAAACAGGAAAACTCAGCATCAATATTATTGCTGCTATAATGCGCGACACTATAATTATCCCATCGTTAAAGATAAAAACGAACTTATTGAACGTTAGCATGGAGTCCAGCCCAGCGCCCGAACAAAAAAAGGGCCAGACCTTTTAGGCCCAGCCATTAGTGGTACGCTTAGGGAAGAAGAGTACATAATATATACGTCAAAGCTTTGATGTTGGATCAGTGTGAGATTCAATTAGACCGTGGTGAGGCGCATATTGCACTCATTCAGCGCCCCATACTCACCAATACCGCCAATAGCTGTGACACCACGCTTATATCGGCTGTTTAGCCGTACTGAGATAGCACCAAACGCCTGTTAGTATAGGACGCAATGGCTTCTGCTACGCATGGTAGGTTCAATGCGGGATAATCACGGAAAACGGTAGCTACGTCTGTGCTGTAACTACGGCTTCGCCAACGTGATGCTTTAAACAACTGTACGATAAACTGGATGTTGTCCTTGCATCTTATGAGGCGAATACCTTCACCTGGGTTGATCCAGATAATGCCTCGGGAGTTATCACTGGTTTCTCTGCGGCTATTCATGGCCTTCACCAGAGCGGTAAGTAGACAATGCTGCTAACATGGCCTTAACCGTTTCATCATCCTCATCCTTAGGTTTAGCCATCAGGCCTTTAGTATTAGCTGTCTTAGCCACAGATTGCGCTGGGCGCTTTAACAGCCCACTCATGACCCTTCACCGCTAAACTTTTGATAGTAATCTTGCAGGCTAGTGCCGAGTTCATCTGCTGGATTATGCTTCCCGCCAGACTTAACGAACTTAGCCATCCCGCCTTTTCCACCCAAGTGAGCTACTGAGCGTAGACCATTACGATCATAGCCTTTGGCTGCATCGCCTAAGTTGTCGATAGCTTTATCTAGATCAGATATATGCCAAGCACCGACTTCATCTTGTAGCGCTTCATCAGCTTTGAATTGATCTTGAGTAAACTCCTTACCTGTGGCCACTCTGTAATCTTGCAAACGTGCTTCACCGAATTGCAGTGAACCAACGAACTTGCGTCCATCTTTGATCGTTATCTCTGCTTGGCTGTCACCAGAACTTTCAGACTGAGTCAGACGCTCAATAAACGGGTCTGTGTTGGTTGCGGATGATGTCGCCACAGCTTCTGGTGCAGGTGTTGGTAGCACTCTAGCCCATTCGTCTAGAGCTTCATTACTGTAGTCCAACGAAGCCTTGATAGGCGTTAGGGCCGTGTTTTCGATAGGATCAGCGTCCTGCATGATCAAACCAATTAGTGAACGCTTACTGCTATGAAACCTAGGGTACATCTCACGTATGAGATCAACGTAAGAACGGGTACTGTTGGAACCAAAACCATGCGCAACTTTAACCATTTTCGCTATTGAGAGCAGATGGTTTAGTTCTTGCTCTGATAACTGAGCCAAGTGTTCATCTAGGGATAATGGCGCTTTGCTAGGCCCAAGAGATGAGCGGATTTGCTCACGCAGAGATGATAGTTGTGGGGCTTTTTGCATTAAACCACTGGACGGATTCATAGCGTTATTCATGTTGTAGCTTTCTTTTTTATGTGGGGGGGTGTGTACGAAACTGTCTGTTTGATCGCTTGATCTGCAGAAGTTGTGAGTATTGGTATCAGTGTGAAATAGAACTGATAAAATAGTCGTTATTTATCAATGCATTATGAGGTTTACGCTTGCGCAAGCGTCAGATAAGTCATTGATATGTATACAGTAATCAGGCTGTAGCAGGCTGTGCCAAGTAGTAAGTTAGGATTTCGCCTAGAGCTAAACGTCCATCTGCTTTTTTAGTTGGTGACTTCGTGATTAAGAGATCATTTTCCACACAGGAGTCGAGCCATTGTGTTAGTCGTGTAGTAACACCTCCACGATATAAGTTCTGCGCCCTACGCGTAGATACGTACAAATCATGCTCGTCCTCATATGCGACCACTAAAGATGCAGCTAAGAGCGTATGCCAGCGGTTAGACTGAGCTTTGCGGGTTCTAGCCAATACATCTTTGGCCCTTAAGATCGACAGAGCCGTTTGTGTCTGATCCCTGAAGGATAGTTCGTATCCATCGTATCGTTTCTGCGCCGTTTCTAGGATGTTTAATATATCCTTCATAGACCAGCCTGTTGAGCATACGCATCAAAGAAAGCAGAACCTAAGGCTACGTAAGAGTCCCGCATCTGGCGTTGCGTCGAGAGTTGATAGAACAGGTCAGGATTGTCCCTGCGAAGAGATTGGTAGTCTGAGAATCTAGTCGGAAACTGAGTCATAATTTTCCTTTGAGATTTGATTTTGAGGGGTGCAAAACAGCGTGTATTTGCAGGCATAGAGCCTTGCTAAATCACACTGGTTTATGGACAATAGTTTTACATACTTCTGTCCTTTTGTCAATGAATATGCTACGATTTCATTAGGCAAATAAATGTCTAAGACGCTGATTATATTGATAATAGAATCATAAACGCACGGTAATTCCATCAGATGGCAAAACGCTTCAAACCTCAGTATCTGCCGTGCAATGGCGATGCACATTCAATGGTTGAGGCACTAGCTGTGGAGCTAGGACTGACACTAAAAAACAGCACGGGGGCAAAGCATAAAACCATCTTGGCTTCCTTCTTATGCTGTGTGCAGGAAGTTGGCATTAGTGCCTATCTTGATTGGTCAGGCGGCACTACAAGCCAAGATACGACGGGCTTCAGCTTCTTCCCTGCCACAGGCTCATCAACAGTGGTGAAAGTGCGGACCAGACTGGTTGAAGCTGGGTATGTGATACTGGCTGCTGATCTGCTTGCCCGTGAATTTCCTCTAGAGACGCAAGGATTGATGGGTCTACCAACACAGACAGAACGCAAGAAGCACGTCAATTCATATCGCATTAACGAGATGCCACTGTTTGATGACCCACGACTTAAGACAGCGTTGTTCGTGGATGCCCAGCGTCCCTACCTGATGGTCAACAAGCCAGAGAAATACACTGAGAGAGCAGAGCGCAAGGCGGCTGGAATCAAAGCCCCTAAACTCTCTTGGAGGGCGGTGTACGAGGGCAGGCAAAAGCGTAGGGCAACTGCTGCAACTAGGCCCGTGATGGAGATGAATGCATTCTGGGCAAGCCACCCTCTAGTTCTACCAGCTACAAACTCTAACAAGGCCCAACACTTTGCTTGCGCTACTCGTATCTTCCACGATGGAAGCCTGACAAGTGGTGGGCGTTGGTATGGAGGCTGGACTAATATCAAGTCAAACAAGCGCCTCCACATGCGCATAGATGATGAGCCAATATGCGAGATAGACCTAAACGGTAGTCAGCCTACGCTGTTCAGCGCATTGCTTGGGATACGGATGAACGTGGGTGAGACGTGGACTGATGTCTACGCAGAAGTTGTGAAGCGCTTAGATGTAGATGATGAAGAGCAACGCTTAGTCCGCATGATGGTAAAGCAAGTGATAGTAGAGATGTTAGGCTCAGGTCGCAGTAACCGAAAGGGGCCTGCATCAACCAAGCCACCGAAGAAG
>Ga0206127_1004386_pt1 | contig 12481 bp, 20 predicted proteins | sample Helgoland_Spring_6_FD_148646 | JGI IMG/M metagenome (GOLD analysis project Ga0206127, IMG submission 148646) | Pelagic subsurface seawater microbial communities from Kabeltonne, Helgoland, North Sea - Helgoland_Spring_Bloom_20160419_1 | ecosystem: Environmental > Aquatic > Marine > Epipelagic ...
TCTTAGCGGGCATTCACGCACGCGCCACTTGCGCACCTTCTCGCCGTTGTCCGGCCAGCGTGCAACTTGTGTCTTTCGCATGCCGAAGCCGCCGACCATTTCGCCGCCCTCCCAGCGATCCCAGAACACAGGGGTCTCGGCAAACTTAGGATCCGGGTCCTTTTGAATCTCAATCATCACTCACCTCCGTTGTTCCAACCCGCCGCAGAATCGCCTCCGCGCTCGGCTCCATCATCGTGCCTCGCCAACCCCCATCAGCCGTCTTGAGCCCATAGAGCCACCGGCGCGAGGGCGGCGCATCGGGGTGGTGCTCCAACTGGCGTTCCTCGTCGCACGACTCCGCGGCGAACGTGCCGGGGACTTCGGGCGGGAGGGGTCGCCATTCGGGGCCGAGGATTGCGGCGCAGGCTTCGGGGAAGGTCATTGCTTCGCCTCCAACAACCCAAGGCGCTCGCTCAGCATCGTCAACTCGTTAGCGACCGGGCCGACTGTCGTGATGCTCTCGCGCCACGCCTTCAGTTCGTCAACATCCCGCGTCAGCGAGTCGAGAAGCTCCGCCTGCATGGCAAGCTGGCGCCTCAACGAGGGTGCGCCGGGGTGCATGGGGTCCAACTCCACCGGGTCTGGCGCAGCGCCCGCAATCACCGCCTGCACCTTCGCCGCGAGTTCCTCGCCCAGCGTGTGGAGGATTAGGGCATCGCGCAGCTCGGCGGTCCGCTCGACGGTGAGCGACCGAATCGCTGCGCGTTCGCCGTCTTCCGACAGCTCAACATCCACGCCGACCGCACGCGACGGGCTCGACACCTCCAGCCCGTAGTAGCAGTGCGTCTCGGGCATCTCAAAAATCACATCACTCATAGTTCCTCCGTTGTTCCAGCGGCATCCGCCGCCCAAATCGTAACCACAACACGCTCCCTCTCCGCAAGGTAAGCACCGCTCCCCGGCCCAGGCCCTGCGACCCGCGCCATGTTGTCTTCCTCTATCAGGCCGTGATGCTTCATCGCGTCCACCACGGCCTTGAAGTAGTTATCCCAATCGCCCTCGTTGGCTCTGAACCCGCCCTTGTTCGGCCCGCTTGCACACGGCGTGACGTAGACCTCAACGCCCACGCGGATGCGCTCGGCGATCGTGCCGAAGATGCCAGCTGCGCGAAGTCCGGCGCGGAGTTCCATCGCGAGCATGTTCTGGCTGGCGTGGTAGCGCTTCGCTCGCTTGCTGTGCTTCGCCGCGTGGGGAATGCGGACGTAGGGCACGATGCGGCGGGGGATCTCGATGCGGGCGAGAAGCGGCCCCCGTGCGTGCTCGGGCGCGCTCTGCGCGGCGATGCGCTTCTGCGCGCTGCGGTCGCGCTCGACCTGTGCGGCTAGTTCGAGGGGCGTCATAGCAGCATCCCCCGGTTGGCCGTTCCGCCGACGCAGTGCGGGGAGAGCCATAGGCGTTCGCGGTGGCGGTTCTCGTTGTCCGTGCTGCCGTTGGCGTAGCCGCCCTTCTCGACGCGCTCGATCGTAGTCCAATCGCTCGGCACCTCGCGCCCGTCGTCGTAACCCGCGGCCACGATCCGCAACTTCTCCGATGCGTGCTCAACCGCCCACGCCCACGAGTCGCGCGCGGCGTCGCCGGTGCCGTCTTCGTACTGAACGCCGGAGCCTTCGCCGTAGGGTGGATCAAGGAATACGCCAACGGTGCCCGTTGCCCCCTCTGCAAGCATTAGGGCGGAATTCGTGACACACCTTTGCCAGTCGCCGCACATGACTTGCCACCGGCTGGCCCGAGCACACGCTAGCTGCAGCAGGCTCACCGCACCCGACTTGACGCCCGCTCCATGGTTACCTCTCGCGAGGTCGCCATTCCCCTTCACGCTCACGCATTGCCGCCAAAGCCACCGGCCCGCGACCTCCGCATCGCACGCCGACAGGTCCGACCAATCGAGCCCCGCCAACCGCTCCGCGCCCTCCGACTCCAGCCACGCATGCACCGCCCGTAACTCGACCTCGGAGCACGGCGCAGACGCTAGCCGCTCGATCGTCTCTGGATCGGACTGGCACGCCCGCCAGAAGTTCGCCACAAAGTGCGACAGGTCGTTGACGAGCACAGACTTGACCGAGCGCGGGGCCTGTAGCGCGACGGCAGCCGCACCCATGAAGGGCTCGACGTAGCGCGACACTGCGCCGAGTGCGGCCCAGACTTGTGGCGCTGCTCGCCGCTTGCCGCCGAAGTAGGGGCAGGGGGGTTGTGCGGTCATAGTAGCGCCCCCTGCTCCGGCACCGCACGCACAACGCGGCGACCCTTGCGCATCGACTGCGCCCGCCTCCATAACTGCTCGTCACGAATCGCAGCCCACCGCTCCGCCGACGGCAACTCGCGCGCCAGCCGCTCCGCCGCCTTGCCGAACGTATCGAAGTCAAGCTCCGACCCAACCGACCGCCGCCCCTCCCAGGCCGAAGCGAGCAGCGTGGTTCCACCACCAGCACACGGGTCAACCACGAGGTCGCCGGGCCGCGTGTAGTCGCGCACCAATGCCCGCATGAGGGCGAGCGGCTTAGCGCCCACGACGATGGAGCCCCGATCGCTCGTGATGTTGTACCCACCCGGCAGCGTGCCCCACTTGTTGCACTTCGTCCCGTCCGCGAACTCGCCAGACGACGGGCGCGAGACGACGATCCAACACGTCCAGCAGCTAGGACCGTCACCCAACAAGCGAACGCGGGAGCCCGGCGCGTACCACGGCAACGGGGCGAACACGTAGCGGCCATGCGCGGCCATCGCGGCATCCCACGCCGGGGCGAGATTGTGGTCTGTGATCGTGACCATCCAGCCGGAACAGCGGGGCGCCCAGTGGTCAACAAAGGCGGCGACATCGGCGGGCGTCCATCCGCCGTAGTTGATTGCGCGGCGCTCGTAGGTCGCATCCATCACACCATGGCCGTTGTACGTCTCGTAACCAGCAGCGCCGCCGCCAGACCGATGCCCGCCCACCGTCGGCGCAGAGTCATGCCCGCCATGCGTCCGCGCGGAGTACGGCGCATCGACGATCACCGCCTCGCAGGTCTCGACATCGGCAAGCGCGGACTCCCACGGGCCTTGGCGCAGTTCGCAGAACCCGGCGGCCTTGTGTGCTGCTGCGGTCATTCCGCCGCCTCCGCAGTCGAGACAGGAAACGCGTGCGCCATCACCTGGCGGCCCAGCCACTCCGCGATATCGGGCACCAGCGCGTTACCGAGCGCCTTCAGTCGAGATCGGTCCATCCTTCGGGAAACCCCATCATCCACTCGACAAACGGGGGAGACAGGCGGAGCCCCTTCCGCGTGCCACTCTCGCCATCGTGCGGAGACTCTACCCGGGGCGGCATACGTTTGGCCGCGCCCCGTAGGTTCAGGTTGCCCCGCCCGTACGTGTCCCCGCCGTTGGTCCCCATTGCCGCGGTCGGGGTGGGCAGCACCGCCCCACGCAGGCGGCCGCTCGCCCGGTCCGCTTCGCACCCTATCTCGCAGTCTCGGGCAGTCGGAGTTGGTAACGTCCGGAGCAGGTGCCCCGGCAAGCTGTCGCGGTCCATCTGCGAGGGCGGTAGTGTGCTGTTCTTCGCGTCCTGTGCGGTCGGTGTGGGCAAGAGCGTCGGGCTCGAACTCGCCAGCAATCGCCCTGCGCCACCATTCATTGTCGGCGGCCTGGCTTCTGCCTCGCCATGCGACACCGGCGCTGGAAGCAAACCCATCTTGAGCAGCGTCCCCAACCCCATGGACACCTTGCGACCGTCTGGCGTCCTCCCTTTCGCGCTGGTGCCCTCTGGCGCAGACTGGCCGCCCGTCACCATTCCAGCCGTGGGCGTCGGCAGCATCGTCACAAACGTGCGCAGGTTCGGCCCGCCTGTCCGCTTGTCGCTCTGTCCCGGCCCGCCCTTGCCGTCGGCTGCTGTCGGCGTTGGCATCCCACGCAACGATCCACACCCGCTCCCGCTTATGGGGGGCGCCGAAGTCGCGCGCGGCGAGCACGTCCCACTCTGCATCGTACCCGAGACGGGCCAGGTCTCCGAGTACTCGCCCGAACCCCATGGAAAGGTGCCCGCGGACGTTCTCCAGCAAGACGTATCGTGGTCGAATGTCGCGAATGGCGCGGGCGACAGCTGGCCAGAGGTTGCGCTCGTCGTCGAATCCAGCACGCTGGCCCGCGACGCTGAACGGCTGGCACGGGTAGCCTGCTGCGAGCACGTCGACGGGCTCGGCTTCGGTCCAGTCTTGGGCATTTGCATCTCCGTAGATTGGGTTGTGCGGCCAGTGCTTTCGGAGCACGCGCTGGCAAAAGGGCTCAAAGTCGCAGTGCCACACGGCCTGCATTCCAGCGCGCTCGAGGCCGAGTTCCCAGCCGCCAATGCCGCTAGCGATTGTTCCAACGGTGAGCGTCATTCCGCCGCCTCCACCACCCGAGCTCGCCGCCGCCAATCCGGCAACGGCACCCACTTGTCGCCATCGCGGTGACCGAACGGCACCACCACGGCACCCTCCGCAAGCCGCGACGCAAGCCGAGCCACTACCGGCCCCGTCTCCGCCTTCTCTGAGAGAAGCGACCGCCAGAACCCCGCGTCACCCACGGCGCCCGCGTTCGTCGTCAGCATGAGCACGCCCGCCGAGTGCCGCTTGTAGCGACGATCCACCAGCGCGAACAACTGCTCCGTCTCCCACGCCGTTCGCGAGTGCGCGCCGAGGTCGTCGAGCAGTAGCACGCGGGCATTGACGCACGCATCGAACGGGTCCGGCCCGGTGTGGTTGTCGTCGAACATCGACGCCCGACGGGCCGCCATGTACTCACCGACGCCCCACGCTTCCCACGAAGTCTCGCCAGCCATGACCAGCGCACGCAGCATCGCGACAGCCATCATGGTCTTACCGCTGCCGGGGTCACCCGCGAGGGCAATCGTGCCGGGGCGCTCGTGGCCAATGTGGGGCCGCAGCCAACCACCCATCGAGCGGCGAGCCTGCTCCGCGTGGCGGCGTTGGTCGCGCGGCCAGTGGTCTGGAATCTGCCAGTCCGCCGAGGTCGCCGTCTTGTAGCGGGCGAAGCGCTCGGAGATTCGGGAGCGGAACGCGCGATCGGCGCGGTCGCTGGCCCCGGCCCCGTAGGCCTCAGACCGAAACGAAGTCAGGTAGCCGTCGGGGGAGTCCCAGAACTCGATGCCCTCCGCAGTGCCCGAAGGCACCCAACCCGCGGCGATGTACCGGGGGCGCAGTTCGGCAGTCATCGGCGTCATACTAGACATCGGCGACCTCCGCGGGGCGCCACTGCGCGCCATCCTCAGGCTCGTATGACGTGTCGAAAAACCCAAGGCTCTCACGGAGGCACCCATGCCACCCGGTCGGATCGGGCTCATACGTCACGTTAGCCATAAACGGCCCATTGAGTTCGTCGTGCCAGCGCACCGCGATCTCCTGCCCCACCTCCGGCACCACGTCTGCAAACGTGCGCCACTCTCGCGTTTCATCACTCATAGTTCCTCCGTTGTTGTTCACCATTGCACATCATCGACCGGACCACAATCCGGCGCTATCGGAATCCCGCCCCACATATCGTCGTCGGCCACCCGCTTCGACTCGCTCGCAGCCGGTGTCGCCCAGGACTCAGCGTTGAGCCACGTTGTTGCGTTCTTCGTGTACTGAGCCCCGTCACGATCGCAGCCCCGCTCTTTCGCATATGTCTTCGCCGCCGTGACAAGCTCGTCGGCCAGCCCCTCCGCCTCGACGACGACCTTGCGCCACGTCGGATAGGTTGCACCGGGCTGGCACCGCTTGGCAGGGAACGGGTAGGCATCGCGGAACCGCTCGAATTCGACGGGGTAGACGGACCGCCCGTCCACCTTCGGCAGCTTCGCTTTCGCTGGCCAGTGTCGCCGCCGCCCGGCCTTCGTCGTGAGGTCCACCGGCACGGGCTCGGCGGCAGCCGTGGCCAAGACTGAGGCGTTAGCCGCAGTCTCTACAGAACGTGTCATCGTGTCATCGTGTCTCTTTGTTGCGGAACTCGTTTGGGTCACACTTGGGTCACGTTTGGAACTCGTTTGGGTCATTTGCTCCGCAACCCTTTGTTTTGCCTCGACAAGTTTGGAACTCGTTTGGGTCACACTTGGGTCACGTTTGGAACTCGTTTGGGTCACCTTCTCAGGGTGCGTTCCCTGCCATTTCTCGTAGGCAACAATGGTCACAATCGTGCACCTGCCGACCCCGTTCGTCGTGATCAATCCCTTGCGCTCCCACTTGCGGAGCTTCGACTTTACCGCACTGACAGACCACTCCCACGCGGTGGCGAGCTTCGTCTGTGTCGTCGCGTATTGGCCGCGCTCTAGTGGTGGGCAGAAGTCGGGCCGAGCGTGGTAGGCCGCTTTCGCCACCAGCCACTCGAATGCAGCGACCGAGCACAGCGGCCCATCGCGCAGGTCCTCATGGTCGAATATCTCGCGCGACACCGCAAACCATCCGCCCGCTCTCGCTTGACCTTTGTTGCTCACTGCTCTATCTCCGGCCTATCAGGCCGCCGCCATTTTGGCTCTGGCGTGCGCCGAACTCAACGCCCAGTGATTCGCAGTCACTCGGGCGTTGCTCGTTTTTGCTACTCGCTCGGCGCATCGTCGTCAAGCGGGGTGGGGTGCGGGCGGCCTGGCCAATATCGCCCTATGCCACGCACCGGGATCCCGTCCTTCGCGCACGGACGCCGCACCCAGTGGTTCCCGCCCGTTGTCGTCCCTTCGTAGACCCATAGGCCAACACGGCCTTCCAGTCGGATCAAGGCATCAATCGCCGGTGCTTCGTCGTCGAGCACGCGCCACATCGTCGGGTGATCAATCATGCAGCACCTCGCCGAGTCCGCGTCGAGCCCAACGGCACCGCCGTGAGCTCCAGAAAGTCAGCCCTCACATCCGGCGCCACATGCTGCGACCGGTAGATATGCGAGCGAATCGAGCACAGCACGCCCATAAGCGAGCCCGAAAACATGCAGTCCGGCACGTCAACGCCGCTCGGTGGTTCCCACACGCCGACGATGCCGCCGTCGAGATAGGCCAGCGTGAGGCGGGCGCCGAGGCAGCGGACGCGATCGGAGTCGGCCACCCACTGGGCGGGCATGCCGAGGGCGAGCACTTGGGCGTGGATTTGATCGGGGGTCATCGTTCCTCCGGGGCGGGCAAGTATAGATAGATCAACCACTGATTTATCGGACGTGTTCTCCATAAAGGCAGCACCAGCATTGCCCCACCCTTCGACGTCACTCGAATGTGTGTCCTACTCATCACCACATCCCACCGTCGTAAGCTGCGGAAACGCAGCGCGGATGCTCGCCGCCGTGAACAGCATCGACCGCCCGTCGCGCACCGGCTCGGGCTCCACCTTGAGCAGCCGTTGGCGCACCGCCCCGCGCTTGAACGGCACTAGGTGAACCACCTGCGAAATCCGCAGTGGCCGCCCGTCCCGCAGCGTCTCGATCGCCGCGACGTATCGCGCGCTCACTCCCTCAGTTGTCGTCGTCGCTGTCATCGTGTATCGTCTCCTAGTTGGATTGTTGCCCTCAACACGCCCCCTGCAAGGGGCGCCAACGGGCTGGCATCTCGGCGCGCTTCTCCTCCGTTGTGCGTTCCGAGGTGTCAGCTAGTGGGCACGGCAAAGCGTAAGGGCGAGCGCACTAGCTGTCAACAATGTTTATTGCTGCGCACATTTTCCTTGCGTGGTGGTGTCAGAGCGTCTACGGTATGTGGACCGCGTTGCAGCGCGGCACCTACTCGGAGGCAGAGATGACAGCGAAAGAGAAGATGGGCGACCGGACGCACGCACTTAGCGGCGCACTCGTTGTGGTTCAGTCGGGAGGCTACACGACAGAGCAGCGTGAGGTGTTGCTCGCGGAGTTGCTCAAGCGGGCGCGCTCGCATGCGGGGCAAGTCTGGCGTGAGTTCGGCGTCGAAGCGGCAGGCGTCGCGCGACAAGTGGAGCTTGCGATTGCGACCGCGCTTGATGCGTGCGAGGCGGAGGTGGCGCAATGAGTGTCTTCGTTACGCACGACTACGAGCCCGCCGAGCCCGGCGTCGGCATCCGCGACGACGAGCACACGCTACACATTATGATTCGGGCGCGGACCGGCGACACTACCGCAAGCATCGACGACGCAATCGAGATTCTTGAGTGTTGGCGCGACAAGCTCGACGGTGCGGACGCATGAGTGCCGTACGTGTAGTTCGCGCCGAAGACCTCAGCAACGAGGCCTACCACGCACTGCCGGACGTCGGCTCGACCACGCTCAAGAAGTGGTGCGGCCCGAAGCGCTACGCCCTCGCGCCTGATGATCCGTCGCCGGGTATGTTGCAGGCGCGCGCTATCGGCACGTGCGTCCACTCGCTCGTGCTGGAAGGCCGTCAGGACTGGGTGGATCCGTTCACGATGGATCCGCCCGCTGGCCTCATGGAGGCGCGCGACGCACTCAAAGCAGCGGGCATCACCCGTCGCGGAAAGGAGGGCAAGGCGCAATGGGCGCCGCTCGACGCGCAGCTTGAGCAGTGGGAGTCCGCACGCGACTCCGCACGGGAAGCGCACGCAGCCGACGCCGAGGCGCGCAACCTGTACCCACTGGGCGACGACGACGTGGAGCTCGTCAAAGGCGTGTCGGCGGCAGTGCTCGCCAACCCCATCGCGGCAATGATGATCGACGCGTGCGAGACGCCGGAGCTGTCAATCTTCTGGACCGAGGTTGTCGAAGTCGATGGCGAGACGGTCGAGATCCCGTGCAAGTGCCGCGTCGACGTGCCGGTCTGGGATGCGCTGGCCGGGGCCTATGTCGTGGGCGACCTCAAGACGACGCGCGAAGCATTGACCCCAAAGGCCCTCGCGAAAGCAGCGGCGAACACAAACATTCCATTCCAGTCGGCCTACTACCGTCGCGGGATGCTGGCCGCTGGCATGGACGTGTCGTCGTGCATGACGATCTGGGGCAGCACGTCAGCGCCCCACGGCTGCGAGGTAACGCAGTTCACCGCCGACGATATGGACCGCGCCGACCGCATGGTTGACGTGGCGCTGCGCAACTACGCGCGGCATCTGCTCCAGCCGGAGCGATGGGAAGGTCTAGCCGACGATGGCGGTGAGGCAACGATTACAACACTAGCCCTGCCTCGATGGTGGGGAATGGAGGAAGTATGAGCACAGCAATCGCAAAGACGGACACACGCGTCATCGAGCTATTCAGCGAGGCTAAAGGCGCCATCATGGCGAACAAGCTAGACGGCGTAGACGAGGCGACGCTCAAGGAGGTGGTGCTGCACCACTTCCGGCTGAACCCCGATCACTTGAACTGCACGCCCGAATCGATCGTGAAGTGCATGGTCACGACGGCGCGGATGGGTCTGAGCCTTGCGGCAAAGGAGATCCACTACGTTCCCTATGGGCGCGAACTCACACCGTCGCCAGACTACAAGGGGCTGCTCAAGCTCGGCTACCAGTCCGGCTTGATCGAGTCACTGGTCGTCGAAGAAGTCTGCGAGAATGACGCATTCCGCGTGGTCATCGGTGACGGTGGGTGTTTCGTTCACGAGCCGAAGTTCCGCGACCGCGGCAATCCGTACCTCTACTATGTGTTCGCACGCATGAAGGACGGATCGTCGTCCTACGAAATGATGACCGTCGAAGAAGTCGAGGCGCTTGCAACAAACACGCCAGCGTGGCGCAATTACCGAAAGCAGATGCGGAAGAAGTGCACGATCCACCGCTTCTTTCGGCAGCGGCTCCATTTGCTCGACTCCGCGGCCAACGAAGCGCTCGGCGCACTCGACGTGCTAGAGTATGGCGGCGGCAGCCCGCAAACAGCAGTCGTCATCGACGGCGACACCGCGCCCGCAAGCAAGCCCGTGCCCCGCTTCGGCAAGCCGCCCAAAGCGATCGCGCCGACCGCTGAACCTGTAAGAAATCCTGACAAGTTGGAGCCCGAGGCGTCGACCGACAAGCGCGACCCCATCGCGTGGGCAGCAAGCGACGCAGCAGCCGAGCGCATCAAGGGCGCCGACGTACTCACCGAGTTCCGCTTTGCGTGGCAGGCCGTCGTCAAGTTGGCCGACCACAACCGCACCGCAGCGGGGCTTATCCTCAGCGCTATGTCGGCGTGCTTCAAAGACGGCGAGCACCACCGGACGCAGCTAGACGTTGTGCGCAGCAAGCCTTTTGCTGGGGCGTACCGAACGGCTCGCAAGGTGGCCGACTTCAACTACACCGACCTTGCCGCGTGGATTGCCGCGGTGACGCTCCAGTCCGTGGGCGAGACGCTCGACCACGACTCGACCGACCAGGCGGTGCGCTCGGCGGCAGACCTCATTGTCGACGTTGACGATGAGGCGGGGATCGAAGCAGCGCGGGAGGTAGCAGAATGAGCGAAATGGACATCAAAGAGATTGGCGCACGCGTGCGTGACGAATTGCTTGTGGGCAACCTGAACCGCGGCGCGCTGCTCGTTGAGGCGGAGCGTCGCGTCTACTACAATCACAGCCATGGCTGTGGCGGCGACGGATGGGGGTGGTGGGATGCCGAGGGCTGCGAAAGCTATGAGCCCGACGAACTGTACACCACCAATGAAGGCAAGGATGTCGAGATTACCGACGACGTGGCAGAAGAGTATGAACTAGAGCGCATCAGCTACACAGTCACCTGGGTCACGATCGCCGTTTGCTTTAGCGAGTTGGGCGCAGAGCGCTACCTACAACGCAACCGCCACTACTTTCCCGTAACGCGCGTTCGCTGGCTCTGCGCCGATCCGTGTTCGCACCCAGACCGCAACTACGAAATGCTAGCCGTGCTGGAGCACCTGGCGGAGGTGGCGGCATGACACTCGACGAACTCAAGCGACAAGCCACCGCACTAGCGGAGGCGCACGGCATCGAGGGCGAGCCCGAGTGGCGCCCGATGGGCGCGCAACTCGTTGTCCGCTGGCGCGACTGGTCTGCGACCTACCGCGGCGGGCGGGATTACGAAACGCGGTGGGTTGTGCTCCGGCACGGCCTCACGCGTGGAGTCAGTGGATTTGGGCCAACGCTGGGGTTGGCACACGAGCGGGCGGTCGCAGACCTGCGCGCGTACGTGGACCACGCCGAACGCCTCACCATCCGCAACCGGCTGCAGCGGCTCGGCATCACCGTGCAACCGTGCGCCGCGCAGTACCGCAAGGCGCTGCATGAGGCGGACGGGATGCACCTTGGCGACTTCGACGCGCAAGGGGCGGTCGAGTTGATTCGGGAACGGGAACAGCGGAGGGAGACATGAAGTACACAGGACAAGGTAGCAACATAAGCGGAGTCCCGGACGGCATGCTCACCGTGTGGCGGCGACTGCTGGCGCGTGTCGACGCGCTGGAAACGGACGTGGCCGAGGTCGTGGTGAAGCATGGCGACCGGCTTGACGAGTTGGAGCAGGGCGGGGCTAAGGCTGAGTGCGAAGAACTCGCCCAGCAGGTCGAGGCCAAAGACCGCACGATCTCCCACCTGAACCGCAACATTGACACCATGCGGAACCTGCTCGGCGGCGTGCGCGATCCGATTAGCGAGGCGCAGGACATTCGCGAAGCGCTTGGGCTGGAGCGCGAGGCGACGCCGGGTCGCGGGATTGGGTTGGCGCGCGCGGTGCATTTGCTGGTGGAGAACCGTCCTGAGCAGCCGCCGACCGTCCTCAAGACGGCGCAGCAAGCCGCCGCATTCCGACGAGGCCAAGACGCCGAGCGGGATGCGATCATGGAGTGGCTGCGCAGCTTGACCCTCTCCTGGGCGGCGGGGGCCATCGCGAACGGCGAGCACGTGAAGCCCACGACGCCCGCCTTCGCTGATGACGAGTGGCGCACGTTCGGGGCGCAGCAGCCGAAGGCGGGGCAAGTAGTGGAGGCGCTAGTCCCCTCCTGCGGCATCTTTGAAGGGAAGTATGCGCCCCGCGTGGCGACGGTGTGGGTGCATAGCGTGGCCGGAGTGCCCTTCACCGACGAGCACAAGTGGCGCCCAGCCCCGGAGGCCTCATGAACCAGATCGACGACTTCGGCCAGTCGTGGGCACTCGCCCCCGATGGCATCAAGCCGGACGACGCCACCGGCCCAACGCGGGCAGAGGAACGCGAGCGCGTCGCCGTGCTGCAACGGCTAAGCAACCCGTCGCTACCGGGGATTGATCCCGGCATTGAAGGGTGGCGTCGGCAGTTGGAGACGGTGCGGGCTAGGGCTCGCGCGGCGAAGGAGGGACTATGAGTAGCAACGAGAAGGGTCTTTCAATGGGATGCGTCAGTGCTGCGGCTGGGGTGCACGATGAAGCTAGCGAAGCGGGCTTCGGTCCGTGCGTCTACATTGAGGCATACTGCGACGATGATGGTATGAAGTTCGGTTACGCATGGATGACACTTGACGCGGCGGAGCAGCACGCGCGCAAGGTGCTGGATCTGGTGGCGCAGGAGAGGGCTCGCAACGTTAGTGAGCAGGATCTAGCACGCGCACAGCAAGC
>Ga0206127_1004394_pt1 | contig 12474 bp, 15 predicted proteins | sample Helgoland_Spring_6_FD_148646 | JGI IMG/M metagenome (GOLD analysis project Ga0206127, IMG submission 148646) | Pelagic subsurface seawater microbial communities from Kabeltonne, Helgoland, North Sea - Helgoland_Spring_Bloom_20160419_1 | ecosystem: Environmental > Aquatic > Marine > Epipelagic ...
AACGTTTGCGCGATGAAGCCCATCGTTTTGCGATCGGCACGCATAGGGCCAAACGCGCGAAGGCCAATTTGAAAAATCCCTTGGATGATATCGATGGCATTGGTCCCAAGCGTAAAAAAGCGCTGCTAGCGCATTTTGGCTCGGCAAAGGCTGTTATTCGGGCCAATTTGGTGGATCTCAAAGCTGTCGATGGCGTGTCTGATGCGATGGCGGAGCAAATCTTTAATCATTTTCAATCCTAGGTTCAGGCGCAAAATTCGAGATTATAACATCTTGGAAAGCGCTCAGCGGCAAAAACTATGATGGAATGCGCAAAATCCTTTCGATACCACTGGCACGCGAATTCGAACCCGGTTAGGTTTGTAGATATGTGGAATTTGCCAAATATATTGACGGTGATCCGGTTGATAGCAGCGCCCATGGTCGCCGTGTTGTTTTTGTATTTCACGCGGCCCTATGCCGATTGGGCTGCGCTAATCCTATTTGTTGGTGCGGCGCTGACCGATTGGGTCGATGGCTATCTTGCGCGGGCTTGGAAACAAGAAAGCAAGATGGGCGCCATGTTGGATCCGATTGCTGATAAAGCCATGGTTGTTATCGCTCTGGTGGTATTGGCCAGCGTCTTTGGCTTGGATGCTTTGTTCGTTCTGCCTGCTGCACTGATCGTGTTTCGGGAAGTTTTTGTCTCTGGTTTGCGAGAATTTTTGGGCGATGTGGCCGGTACCTTGCAGGTCACAAAACTCGCCAAATGGAAAACCACCGTGCAGATGGTGGCGATTGCCTTGCTTTTTGCCGTGGGGATTTTTGAGCATTATCTGGTGATGGGTACAGCGGGTATGGATCGCGATATTGTCTTGTCTGTTTTGGATGGAACAGTCGAAGACCCGTCGCATTTGCGGCTGATCTATCAAGGTATGTATGCCGCTTGGTACAGCGGTCTGGCCCTGCTTTGGATTGCGGCTGCGCTTACGATCATCACCGGTGTGGATTATTTCCGCAAAGCCCTGCCGCATTTGCGAGATTGAGCGTCATGAAGGTGGATATCCTCTATTTTGCTTGGGTGCGCGAACGCGTTGGCTTGAGCCAAGAGTCCTATAAGACTTCAGCGGCGACGGTCGCTGATCTGATCGCCGAGCTGGTGACGCGGGATGAGTGCTATGCCGCGGCCTTTGCTGATTTATCGGCGATTTGTGTTGCGGTTGATCAAGAGCTCAGTGATTTTGCGGCCTCGCTTGCAGATTGCCGCGAAGTGGCATTCTTTCCGCCTATGACAGGAGGTTGAGATGTCGGCGCGGGTGCAAAAGGCGGCCTTTGATGCCGCGGCGGAGGCGGCCGCGTTTCAATCTGCGGTGACCCAGTCTGGAGCAGTGGTTAGCTTTACCGGTGTGGTGCGTGACGACACAGGCAGTCTCGATTATATGTTCATTGAGCACTACCCAGGCATGACACTGGCTGCACTTGAAAAATTCGCCGATCAAGCAAGGGTGAAGTTCGGATTGGAAAAAGTATTGGTCATCCACCGCTATGGGCGGTTGGAGCCCGGTGAGGCGATCATGATGGTGGTCACCGCTGCACGCCATCGCAAAGATGCTTTTGCCGGTGCTGATTATCTCATGGATTATCTCAAATCCCGCGCGCCGTTTTGGAAAAAGGAAGTCTCCCAAGGTTCGGCCACTTGGGTGGCGGCCAAAGACCAAGATGAGGCGGCCCTTGCGGAATGGAGCCTTAACAGCGCCGCAAAAGAGAGCTGACCGCGGAGCCTATACGCCCGAATTTTGCTGTTCGATGTAACTGCGCAGTTCTTCAGCTTCCGTCCTTGCAACACGCAGCCCTTCCATGGCTGCTCCAAGCTCTGCTTCAGTTTGTGACAGTTTGTTGTTCATGTCGGTTTCGCGCTGTTCCATATAGGCGATCGCCTTGTCGCGCATTTCTTCGGCTTCATGCACCGCTTGGGCCAATTTATCCAATTCGCCAATATCAGATTGGCTGACGCGGCTAAAACGGTGAACCAACCAATTTGCGAACCAGCCCAAGCAAAATGCTACAAACAAGATCACTGCGATTGTGACGATAAACTCGGTTCTATTCATTGCTGGTCTCCTCAGCGGTGGCCGTGTCGGACGTTTGGGGCTGCGTTTCTGGCGCCTCGAGAGTGGCTGGCGTCAGAAGGCGAAACTCGATGCGCCGGTTGGCTTCGCGGCCCTCTTCGGTGCTGTTATCGGCAATCGGTTGCGTTTCTCCATAGCCTTCCGCTGTTAAAGACTTGAGCTTAACACGAACGCCGCGCAGGGCTGTGAGCACGGCTTCGGCGCGCGCCTTGCTGAGGTTGAGATTCATTTCTTCACGCCCTTGGCTATCCGTATGGCCACCGATCTCAATGGGAGCCTCGAGGCAGCGCTCAAACACTTCTGCTATGGCTTGTACAGTGTCGCGGCTGCTGGCGTCGAGCGTGGCAGAGCCGGGTTCGAATTGGATTTTATTTTTATGAGCCAGGTCGGTGATTTCGTCGACACATTCTTGACCGTCCAACATCCGGGCCAAGGGGTCCAGCTCCTCTAGGTAAGTCACATCTAACTCAAATCCCGCACCATCGCCGAGGCGGTCAATTAAAATTTGTGCAACATCTGTTTTGGCTGCGCGGCGGCCCGTCAGCCCAGTAATGTTGATGGTATTGGGTGATACAGTGGAAAGGCCAGAGTTGAGTTGGCTCAGACCTGCCAAGCTCGCAAGGCTGCGGACCATCCAACCTTCGGGCAGGTTCTCTTGTAGCTTAGTAGACAGGTAAATATCGTCACGTCCAAACATCGCATAGGCAAAGGTCTGCAGAGTCCGCTGCGCGCGTGCGTTGATGACGGGGCCGCGAATTTGCACCTGGCCTTCTGGCGAAAGCGTAGCGACCATTTCTGGGATGACCGTATTGTCCTCTGGGGTTTCAGGGGCGATCAACAGGATGGGGGTGAGCGCAAAGACTTCTGGCAAATCGCCGTCCAACCGGCTGGTGATTTTATCGAATAAGCTTGGGTCAGTGCCCGCGGGGGCGGTGAGTGTGACATCTGCATCGCTTAGGGTTACGGAGCCGCCGCCCAGTTGGGCTAGGGCCGCAATGGACTGTGTTGCCGCATTGCTCCACAGAGGAGATGGAACGCCCAGACCCTCGCGGCAGGTGGCCTCGCCGGTTAGTCCCGCTGCCTTGGCCGCGGCAAGAATTTGCGCGGCCGCCTGTGGGCTATCTACACTGCAGGCATCAAAGGAGGCGCCATCGGCCGTTATACGAAACCGTAATATGAAAGGGGTGATGACCGGACGCGGCGCGCTGATGTCAATTTGTGAGGTAATATTGGCAGGGGTGCGGCGGGTCAGCTCTTCCAAAATTTTGGATTTTTGTACTTCGGATTCGCCGATGGCTTCAATCTCAACCTGAGTTTCGCCAATTGAAATCTTTGAGCGTTCCAAGCGCTCCAAAGCCAAAAGACCAAAGGACATGACGGAGGACCAAGCATCCGGGACCGGATAATCTGCGGTCTCGAGGAAGTCGGCCACAGGTGAGTTGCCGGCGATGCGTGCGACGCGGTCTTTGAAATTATCATTATCGGCACTGGCGGGAACCAATCCGATGAGAGAAATACTTTCACCATTACGCAATATTTCGACAGAAAATTTGGGTGCTACGGGGGGGCGGCTGTCTGTGATGGTAAAATTATCAATCACCCGTGCCGCCTCAACAATCTGCCCTGCTGCGGCCAAGGCTTTAAACCTCAGAGCCTCAGAGGCGGCCTCGCCTTCCAAAACAACCTTCAACCCATCGGTCTGCACGCTGGCCCAATCAAAGCCTTCCAGGGCTAAGCGATTTTCAACGGCTGTGGCAGAGCTATCTTCAATCCATGATACAGTGAAGCCCGCGGCAAAATACGCCCCGACGCCGGCAGAGGCGAAGGCAATTGCCGATAAAATGACTGGAATAATGCGCATCAAATTTTCCTAGGTTCCCGAAGTCTTCTAGAGTGGGACTGCCGTGGGATCAATCACAGCATCACGGTGACGGCGAAAAATAGCACAGGGATCAGACCGGCCTCCCGATTGGCCCGAAATAGATGCAGCAACAGTGGCACGTTGTCGATGTCGAGCTGACGCATTTGCCAGAGCAGATGGGCGGCAAAACCCGCTGTGCCCAGTTGGGCAACGACCATCTGCGTCGCTGTGGCATCGGGTAGGGCAAGATAGATTGCCACCGCCATCAAGCCAGTGGCCAAAACGGCAAAGGCGCGCAGCCATTGTGGGCTGCTTTGTCCGAACAGACGCGCAGTGGATTTCACGCCAATCAGCGCGTCGTCCTCGGTGTCTTGATGCGCATAGATAGTGTCATAAAACAGGGTCCAAGCAATGCCCGCAAGATACAAGAGCACAGCGGGCCAATCTAAGCGACCACTATGGGCCACCCAACCCAGTAAAGCGCCCCAGTTAAATGCAAGGCCTAAAAACACCTGTGGCCACCAGGTGAACCGCTTGGCAAACGGGTAAATCCCAACAAAACCAAGACTGGCAATGCCAATCAAAACTGCGGGCGTGCCAAAGCTAATCAAAATGCAAAATGCAATGAGCGCCTGGGCCGCCATCCAAAACAGCGCGCCGCGCACCGTGACCTTCCCCGATGGAATCGGCCGTGACCGGGTGCGGGCGACCTGCGCATCAAATTTTCGGTCGGTGATATCATTCCATGTGCAACCCGCACCGCGCATCAACCAGGCGCCGGCGCCGCAGCCTAAAATTAGCCACAAATCCCAAGCTCGGAAATTTCCTGTTTGGAGCGCCGCCAAGAGGATACCCCAAATACAGGGGATATAAAGCAGCCAAGTGCCGATCGGACGGTCGGCACGCGACAGGCGCAAATAGGGTCGGGTGGCCGCTGGAGCGTCGCGATCGACCCAATTGTCTTTTACCGCATCGGCGACTTGTCCCTCTGGTGATTTGTCCGATTGCGTCATATCCTATGCTCCATGGCTTCAGTTATTCGACTACATGTAAATCACCCGCTGGGGGCGGGGCAATCGGTTCCTTTGAGCCGAGAACAATCGCATTACCTCTTCGGCGTGATGCGCAAAGGCGTGGGGGAAGTTCTTGAGCTGTTTAACGGTAAAGATGGTGAGTGGCTGGGGCGTGTGGTGCAGGCTGGCAAACGCAATGGCCTCTTACTATGTGAACGCCAGTCCAAGCCGATGCAGCTGCCGCCCGATCTGTGGCTACTCTTCGCACCAATAAAGAAGGCGCGCACGGATTTCATTGTCGAAAAAGCCACAGAGATGGGCGTGGCGCAGATCCTGCCGGTACAAAGCGATTTTACCAATTCTGAGCGAATTCGCCAAGACCGCTTGCAAAATCATGCCTTAGAGGCTGCTGAGCAATGCGGTGGCACCTATGTGCCGGTGGTGCATGCGCTGCAAAAACTTTCAAAGCTGTTGGATGGTTGGGACCCGCAGCGCCAGATTATGTTTTGTGATGAAAACCGTCTGGGATCTGGCGCGGGTCTGCCCTCTTTGGCGGGTCCATGGGCCGTTTTGATCGGACCGGAGGGGGGATTTAGCCCAGCCGAACGGGTGCGGCTCAATGAGATGCCCCAAGCGCATGGGGTGTCGCTGGGTCCTAGAATCTTGCGCGCCGATACGGCCGCGGTGGCGGCGTTGACACTTTGGCAGAGTGCTTTGGGGGATTGGCAATGAGCTTTATTCGCCCCGAGGCGCTCCGCAGTCTGCGAAAATATCGGGGATTTATCTTTGCGGGTATGGTTGTGATCGCCGGGCTGTTAATCGTGCTGAGCAGCTTTGGCACAACCCGGCTTGCGGGTGGTGTGATCGCGGTGATGGGTGCGTTGATTGGCCATGACGCCTATCGCCGTTTCAAATTCCCTGTCGGCCATGGCGGTGCTGGGGTTGTGGAGGTCGATGAGCGGCAAGTGAGCTATTTTGCTGCGGGCAAGGGTCATTCCATTTCACTCGACAGTTTGGAGCGCATTGAGTTGCACCGCAATATGCACGGTCGCACCACTTGGGTATTTTTTGGGCCCGAGGGCATGCTGTCGGTACCGGGTGATGCAGAGGGCACGGGCAATCTCTTTGATGCTTTGGTGGCATTGCCGGGGGTGAATTATGCGCAAGCTGAGGCTGCAAGCCAGGGGTTCGGTCCAGATCTATTTCTCATTTGGCAACGCAATCGCCGGAAACTTCATTAACCCTGTCTTGACTTGCCTTCATTGAGAGGCCACCTGTCAGAAGCAACGATTACGGAAAGCGGAGTCTCCCCCCATGTCTATTCCACAATCTGGCGGAGGCCCGATCGAAAGCTTTGACCAATTGGCTTCCTTGCTTGAAAAAGGCAATAAACCGAAAAGTGATTGGCGCATTGGTACGGAACATGAAAAATTCGGCTATTGCAAAGACACGCTGGCCCCCTTGCCCTATGACGGTGAGCGGTCTGTGCTCTCCATTTTGCAAGGGTTGCGCGATCAGTTTCATTGGGCGCCGCTTGAGGAAAACGGCTATCTTATCGGACTGACCAAAGACGGCGCAAACGTGAGCCTTGAGCCGGGCGGCGCTCTGGAACTTTCGGGTGCTCCGCTTGAAACCATCCATGAAACCTGTGACGAGGTGAACCAGCACCTGCGCGAGGTGAAAGAAATTGCCGACAAAATAGGTGTCGGATTTATCGGCCTTGGGGCCGCACCCATCTGGACGCACGAAGACGTGGGGTTGATGCCCAAGGGGCGCTATAAGTTGATGGACGCCTACATGGGCAAGGTGGGCACAATGGGCCGCACGATGATGCGGCGCACTTGCACCGTACAGGTTAATCTAGATTTTTCTTCTGAAGCCGATATGGTGAAAAAATTTCGCGTGGCTCTGGCTTTGCAGCCGGTTGCAACCGCGCTTTTTGCCAATTCGCCCTTCTTTGAAGGCCAAGTGAACGGCCATAAATCCTGGCGGTCGCGGGTCTGGCGGGATTTGGATGCGGACCGCACGGGGATGCTGCCCTTTGTGTTTGAAGAAGGGATGGGGTTTCAGCGCTATGTGGACTATGCCTTAGATGTGCCGATGTATTTTGTTTATCGTGATGGCAAATATATCAATGCTTTGGGTCAATCTTTCCGCGACTTTCTGAAGGGCAAATTGCCTGCATTACCTGGCGAAGTGCCGACACTCAGCGATTGGGCCGATCACCTGACAACCATATTCCCGGAAGCGCGTATCAAGCAATTCATGGAAATGCGCGGCGCAGATGGCGGGCCGTGGCGCCGTCTTTGCGCTTTGCCAGCGTTTTGGGTTGGGCTTTTGTACGATCAAACGGCTCTGGATGCCGCTTGGGATTTGGTCAAAGGCATGGATGCGCAAACCCGTGATGAAATGCGGATCGGTGCGTCCGTCGATGGGCTGCAAGCCGAGGCGGGCGGGATCAAAATGATGGATTTGGCCCGGCAAGCGGTGGCGATTTCACAGGCGGGGCTCACTGCGCGCGGGCGAAGCGGGGCAGGTGGGCTTGTACCGGATGAAACCCACTTTCTAAACGCGTTGCAAGACAGCCTTGAGACTGGGCAAACCCCAGCGGACGAACTTTTGGCGTGTTACCATGGTGACTGGCAGGGGGATCTGACGAGAATTTATGAAGAATATTCTTACTAAAGCATGAAAATGAGCGCCGTATTGGCGGCGCTCACGGGTTCGGATCAAGCGTCAGCGGCAAGAGGGTTTGAGCCAAAGCGGTTGTCACCCTCACTGCCTTTTGCAATCAACCAGACGAGTAGCATAACCACGCAAGCAATCATGGCAATGCCCACAACAACCATAAGATCGCTCATTTTCAATCCATATGCGGCAATGAAAACAGGAATAGGCGCCAGCCATATCAATTGCCACCAACCCTACGATTGCCATCGTGCAGCCGGCGGGTTGTTACACATATTGAGGATAAAAACGTCACTAAGCTGAACACCCAGCTCGCCGGCTGTATGGAGCTCATTCCGAGGACGAAACCATCAAAAAGACAAGATGGTACGTCCCAGGAGGCAAAACAACATAAAGTACCAAAACTCCGAACGGGACGCGCGTCCGGCGCAGGTGACATATTTTGAAAAACAAGTTTTTAATGGATTCGGTAAAAGTCATGATCAGGCTTCAACATATAAATTATTTTCGCCCGATTTTACTCTCCTGTGAACGGATCAGGCGTTGTATATTGTCTTTGTGACGCCAGAAGATGATGGACGCAAGGCAAAGGCTTAGTGAAAACAAAGCCATGTGATCAAACAGAAGCGCCCAAAGTGGTGTCAACGCGGCTGTCATGAGCGCCGCGAGGCTGGAATATCGGAAAATAGCGGCGGTGGCGAGCCATGTGGCCCCCGCAGCGAGACCAATTGGCCAGGCCAGAGCAAACAGCAGGCCAAAGAATGTGGCCACGCCTTTCCCACCTTTGAACTTCAGCCAAATGGGATAGCAATGACCTAAAAAGGCCGCAAAGCCGGCAATTTGCGCCGCATCTTCGGCCGCCAAGGCGTGGGCCAATAGAACCGCGGCACCCGCTTTGCCCGCATCGCCGATCAAGGTGAAAGCTGCACCGAGTTTAGAGCCTGTGCGCAGCACATTCGTGGCCCCGATATTGCCCGATCCAATTTGTCGTAAATCTCCAAGGCCTAAGGCGCGTGCCGTGACGATGCCAAAGGGGATTGCACCCAGGAAATAGCCGGCAACTGCCCAAAAGACCAAGAGTGCCGTTGCGCTGGTGAGTTCAACAATCATCTCGCGTAGACCTTTTGACCGCCGACGAATGTCGCCAAAACGCGGCCTTGCAGGCGTTGCCCGTCGAAAGGCGTGTTTTTGGATTTGGACCGGAGCGAAAAGCGATCCAGAACGAAGGGCACATTGGGGTCAAATAAGATGAGATCCGCCGGTGCCCCCAGGCTCAATCGACCGCTGTCCAGACCCAAGCGCCGCGACGGGTTGAGCGACATGGCCCCGAACAATTGAGGCAAATCCAAATGCCCGGCATGATAAAGGCGCAGGGCGGCGGGCAAAAGTGTTTCCAATGCCACAGCCCCAGAAGCGGCTTGCTCATAAGGCAAACGTTTGGACTCTTCATCCTGCGGTGTATGCATGGAGCTGATGATATCAATCAACCCGCTGGCGAGCGCTGAGATCATCGCCAGCCGATCGTCTTCGGAGCGCAACGGGGGTTTGACTTTGAAAAAGCTACGATAATCGGCCACATCCAATTCGTTGAGCGTGAGGTGATGAATGCTGACCCCGGCGGTCACGTCCAACCCCTGGCGTTTCGCCCGCTCTAAGGCTGAAAGGGCCAGGGCGGTAGAGAGTTGGTCGGCATGGTATTTCGCACCGGTCATCTCAACCATGGCCAAATCGCGCTCAAGCCCCAAACGCTCAGCCATGGGAGAGACTGCTGGGATCGCGCGCAGGGTTGCAAATTTTCCAGAAGTGGCCGCGGCCCCTTGCGACAGGCCTGGATCTTGCGGGTGTCCAATGACCAAAGCCCCTAATTGCCGTGCATAGGTCAGCGCGCGCGCGAAAACTTTGGTATTGGTAACGACTGCATCGCAATCGCTAAAGGCAATTGCTCCGGCGTCCTGCAAAAACCCAATTTCAGTCATTTCCTTGCCCAAGCGCCCTTTTGTAAGCGCCGCCATTTGATAGCTGCGCACGGCGCAGTTGGCCTGGGCTCTGCGGCTCGCAAATTCAAGAGTTTCGGGGCTGTCAATTGCCGGGTCTGTGTCTGGCCGTGTGACCAAAGTGGTCACCCCGCCCGCGGCAGCGGACAGGCCCGCCGAGCGAAAGCTTTCTTTGTGCCGCTCACCGGGTTCGCAAACTTTGGCACCAATATCGACAATGCCTGGCGCGAGATATTTTCCCTGGCCGTCAAAGCTTGGCAGTGCAAGATCATCGGCGGCAATCTGGCCATTTTTTATGCTCAAATTTCCCAACTTGACGGTCTGGTGCTCTGGATCAACCAGGTGAACATTTGTAATACGCAAAGAGGTCATCCGGCCACCCACACCATCAATGCCACGAGAGCGGCGATGAAAACTAGCACATACATAGCAATTTTTCCGGACATGCGGGGGTCTTTGGGTTCGTTCATTTGAACGGCCTCCTGCCAAGGGGGACGCATATCAAGCCTTGGGTCATGGCTTTGCCTCCGTTGCGGCTTGGCGCCTGTTGCGCATCAAAATATCCATGGCCGCCATACGCACCGCCACGCCCATCTCAACCTGTTCTTGTATGACGCTGCGGTTTAAATCGTCGGCGATCTCCCCGTCAATTTCAACGCCGCGGTTCATCGGGCCGGGGTGCATGACAATGGCATCTGGTTTGGCGTGGCTCAATTTTTCGGCATTCAAACCATAGCGGTGATAATATTCGCGTTCGGAGGGGATAAACCCGCCATCCATGCGCTCGCGTTGCAGGCGCAGCATCATCACCACATCCACATCCTTCAGACCTTCTTCCATGTCGTGGAAGACTTCCGCACCAAAGGCACCAATTTCTGCCGGCATCAGCGTTGCTGGACCCACAAGGCGAATGCGATTTTCCATTTTTCCGAGTAAAATCAGATTAGATCGCGCCACACGGCTGTGAGCAATATCGCCGCAAATGGCGATATTGAGGCGGTGCAAACGGCCTTTTGAACGGCGGATGGTGAGGGCATCCAGCAGGGCTTGCGTTGGGTGTTCATGCCGCCCGTCTCCCGCGTTGAGCACCGCGCAATTTACTTTTTGTGCCAAGAGATCCACGGCGCCAGAATGTGGATGACGCACCACCAAAAGATCCGGGTGCATGGCATTGAGCGTCAGTGCCGTATCGATGAGGGTTTCCCCTTTTTTGATTGAACTGGCTTGCATGGCCATATTCATCACATCCGCACCCAATCTTTTGCCGGCTATTTCAAAGCTGGCTTGTGTGCGGGTTGAATTTTCGAAAAACATATTGATCTGCGTACAGCCAACAAGGGCCGCGCTCTTGCGTGCGCTGGATCTGTTTTGCTCGGCATAGTGATCTGCCAAATCCAATATTTCGGTGATGCTTTGGGGATGCAGGGGTTCTATCCCCAATAGATGCTGAAGCTGCATATAGACCTCTCCGGTTGGCGTTTTATAGAAAGAGTGACTGCCCACGGCAAGGGCCGGGTGCAAGGAAATGTCATTTGGGCCTGCGGCGCGTTATTTTTGCCGCGCCGCCTCTAAGATTGAGTGATTTACCTTCCTATGAGAACGGCATAGTTTACGGATATGGATCAATTGGATTGGCATATGGCACGCGCCGCTTTGCAGTGGCAGGCAGAGCTCGGAGTGAGCGATGCGGTGGGCGATGTGCCAATCGACCGCTATGACGTCCCGGCGCAAAGTCCAAAACTGCCCACCGCCGCGGCTACGCAGCCCGGCGCGCCAGAGGTTGCAGGCACGCCGGCGGCAGCGATGACGGCGATGGATCCGGTTGCTCTGGCTGAAGCTGCTGCGGCTGCGGCGCAAGATTTGCCGGCGTTACAACTCGCATTGCAAAATTTTTCCCATTGCGATTTGCGCCGCGGCGCCCGCAATTTGGTGTTTGGCGGGGGCACAGCAGGGGCCCGCGTGATGATCTTGGAAGATGCACCAGGGCGGGCGGAGGATCTGCAAGGTCTGCCGTTCGCAGGCCCGACTGGTCAATTGCTCGACAAAATGTGCGCGGCCATTGGTTTGAATGGGCGCGAGGAGGTTTATACAGCCTCGGCCATTCCTTGGCGTCCGCCGCAAGACCGTGAAGCCAGCGCGTCGGAAATCGCAATGATGCAGCCGTTCTTGCGTCGTCACATTGCCTTAGCTGCGCCACAGGTTGTCATCTGTATGGGCAACATCAGTTGTCAGGCGATTTTGGGCAAAGGCGGCTTGAGCAAGCTGCGTGGTACATGGCAAACGGGATTTGCGTTGCCAGTCTTGCCGATGGTGCATCCCAAGGTCTTGCTGCGCCAGCCTGCGCGGAAGAAACAGGCATGGCAAGATTTGTTGATGCTCAAAGCTTGGCTCAGCAGGCAATCCGAAGGAGGCACGAAGTGACCGATTCGCCAACAAAAAATGACTTCGTCGCGGTGCGCATTGCGGTACTAACAGTGTCTGACAGCCGCAGCCTTAGCGATGATAAATCCGGCGATACCCTGGTGGCGCGCCTGCAAGGTGCCGGGCATATCTTAGCCGACCGAGATATTTTAACCGATGATCGCGCGGCGATTGCCGAGAAATTGCGCCAATGGTCGCGCGACCCGTCAATTGATGTGATTCTGAGCACTGGCGGCACGGGGCTTACGGGCCGTGATGTGAGTGTTGAAGCGCATCGGGATGTCTACGAAAAAGAAATTGACGCATTTTCAACCGTCTTTACCCATGTTTCCATGAAAAAAATTGGCACATCGGCGATCCAGAGCCGAGCAACGGGCGGCGTGGCCAAT
>Ga0206127_1004403_pt1 | contig 12466 bp, 10 predicted proteins | sample Helgoland_Spring_6_FD_148646 | JGI IMG/M metagenome (GOLD analysis project Ga0206127, IMG submission 148646) | Pelagic subsurface seawater microbial communities from Kabeltonne, Helgoland, North Sea - Helgoland_Spring_Bloom_20160419_1 | ecosystem: Environmental > Aquatic > Marine > Epipelagic ...
CCACTTGGTCGGGGGTTCGAATCCCTCCGGGTGCGCCAGTTTTACACTAGCAACTGTTAAAATATTTATTGCTAGTTAACCTTCTATCTCAACAAATCAATAGCCTCAGCACCTGTCATACCAACCTCAATGCCAAGTTTAGTAGCATCTTTAGACGCAGCCTTAATGGTTGCTTTAAGCATATCATTATGGGTATTTACACCAGTGACTATGGCACAGGCTTCATCAGCACACGCATCTACATTGATGTAACCACACCCTAGGAAGCCTAAGGAGCCTTTGACTATCAGTAAAGGTGCTCCAAGGCTTATCTTGCTTCTCTCAAGACCAGACCAATCAAAGGGAGTGTCTTCAGCAAGGGTGAGTATAGGGAGGACTAACAGGATTAATAGAAGTAATCGTTTCATTACTAATCTCGCTTTTGCAATTCGTCCCTTATCTCTTTAAGCAATTCAGTATTTTCCTGCTGTCTGGTTACAAAGAAATAGAGAGGATAAATGCCAAGCGTGAGGATACAAAGAATCAAGAAAATGATGAAATTACCAAGACGTGAAGCCATTGTGCTATCCCTGTAAGTTGTCAGAAGATAAGTTTAGCTGGATATCCCATCTAGTCAAATTCAGCTACGCCGCTTTACTTTTAAAATGGAGGTACAACCGATAAGCCAGATAATACTGGCCTACCAAAGTAATGAGAACAATGAGACCCATAAAGCCAGCATCACCAAGAGTTGTAAAAAAGCCCAGTAAGTTAGTCAAGACATTGTTAGGGACAAAGACTGACCCAAGTATTGCTAAAAGAATTAAAAAAAGAACAACTACCATACTATAAAAATACAACCAGCAAACGGCCATTGGGATCAAAAAAAGCTTTTTCATAGGAAACTCCCTTTATTGATTACCTAAGCAGAACTGAATACCCCATCCAGTCAAAGGGGAGAAGTTAGAGTAAGTTGAGGCTTCCAAAGCCCATGTATTCTTTCTAATACAGCCCCTTACTTTAAAAACCTAGGAGGTTTTGGCAGTCTGGAAACGTCTATGGCCTCATGCTGAATAATTACTCTGGCTCCTAATTCTGTAGCTAGCCTTTCAAAGGCTATCATAGACCCTCTTGTTTGAGACTCATTTGTATTGAAGCGAGGCACGCGCTGCAACTTGCGGCTTTCAGCACGGTGGTAGAGGTCCCCTGTAAGTAGAATAGGCCCACTTTCGAACAAGTTAACCTGAAGTACTGTATGGCCTGGGGTATGCCCTGGCATCTCTAAAATCACAACCGAACCATCACCAAAAACATCATAGTTTTCACTAAAGATGGTTTTATTGAGCCCAACGAAAGCTATATTTTGTGCCTTGCTTTCATCAGTGCTAAACATATGCTCAAGCTCATCTTCGTGCACTAGCCACTCAACACCCGAAAATAGGGAGGCTTGGCCCGTATGGTCAAAGTGGCTGTGAGAGATAGACATAAATTCAATATCGGCCACTTTAAGATCTATCTCCTCTAACAGATCAGTTAATGGGCTTTTAAGAGATACAGTAAAAATACCATCAACCTGAGGCTCAGACCCCACAAGACTATGTGGCAGACCCAAGTCCCATATCAAATCTCCCTCGGGGTGACGAATTAAATAGCATGTATTGACTAACTTGCCGCCTTGACCAGCATAGTCCCCGTTAGAGGAGAATGCGTCGAAATCGGACACTTCTATGTTGCCACAATTAAAGGTGTAGAGTTTGAGAGGGACTGAGCCAACATAGTTACCAGTGAATTCGTTCGATGACGATTTCTGGCTGATCCTATGCTCGTATTGGGAACAGCCAGTCATCAATAGGCTAAAGGTAAACAGAGCACAAACTAAACTTTTCATATCCATATTCCTCTCTTTATTGATTGCCTAAGCATAGCTGAATACACCATTCAGTCAAATCAGGCCCAGATCGAGCCAGCCTGTATAAAAATCAACACTTCGTATATATTAGGCCCGAGGCCTGACGTATCAAATAGACAACCAGACATGAGAAATAATTTGCCTACCAAAACTAATTGGTCGATCGCCGAAGCATCGCATTGGTCTCGCCAGCGGCCATGGATCATCGGCTTTAATTACACCCCACGATCTGCCATTAATCAGCTTGAGATGTGGCAAGATGAAACATTCGACCCTACAACCATTAACCAAGAGCTAGGATGGGCGTCTGACATTGGTTTTAATATGGTTCGGGTATTCCTTCACCACTTACCTTGGCAAGAAAACCACCATAATTTTTGCAAGAAGATTGATGTCTTTTTGTCGATTGCGGATAGGCATAATATCGAGGTTATGTTTGTACTATTTGATGATGTGTGGGATCCCTTGCCGCAATCTGGAAAACAACCCACACCAAGAGCAGGAGTCCACAACTCAGGTTGGGTCCAATCACCTGGAGCCAAAATACTGGGTGATCTTAATCGACATAATGAGCTAGAAGATTACGTCAAAGGTATTATTTCAAGATACAGATCAGATCAGCGAGTGGCCATTTGGGACCTCTATAATGAGCCAGGCAACCTTAACACCATTCCTTATGGTTCTTCAGAGGTGAAAAATAAGCGCGACTTTTCTCTGGCATTATTAACAAAAACATTTGAGTGGGCGCGCCAAGAAGGGCCCTTGCAACCTCTGACAGCAGGCGTATGGAGATTAAAAAAGGGCTACTGGAAAGGAAGCATCAAGAAAGACAAAGATTGTGCACTTTTTGAATGTATGCTTGAAAATTCTGACATTATCACCTTTCATTCCTACGAAAATGCTGCGAGAACAGGCAAAGCAATTAGGTATCTCAAAGACCTAGGAAGGCCTATGATTTGTACGGAATATCTCGCCCGCGGCCATGAAAATACTTTTGATTCGATACTACCTATATTTGCCCAAAATCATATTGGGGCAATGAACTGGGGCTTTGTCTCCGGCAAGACCCAGACGATATATCCTTGGCGCTCATGGGTCTTCATAATAAGGCTTTGGGATCGATTGTGGTCCAAAGAACCTAATCCCTGGCATCACGATATACTTCGCCCGAATGGGACTCCATATAGCAATAATGAGATCGATTTAATCCGCTCTCAAATCAGTAAAAAACAGAATTCTTCAGTAAAATAGTTTTATGGATAACACACTTTCTAAAATAGGTATAGAATCTTATGGTTCCAGTATATTTTTGGTCAGTACACTAGCTAGTATTACATACATTTTAATGTAGGGAGTAGCTATAAGAATGAACAGGAATCCCCGTTATGACATCTTGTTTGAGCCAGTCAAGATTGGTCCAGTAACAGCCCCTAATAGATTCTATCAAGTACCCCATGCCAGTGGCATGACGGAGGCTAATCCTCGCGTTAGATCGGCTTTTAGAGAAACTAAAGCTGAAGGCGGTTGGGGAGTTGTTTCCACTGGTGCTCTCTCTATTCACCCATCTTCTGATGATAGCCCGCTACCCTACGCTCGGTTATGGGATAAAAATGACATTCGATCACATGCTCTTTGTTGCGATGCTATTCATAGTCACGGCGCTTTAGCTGCGGCGGAGCTATGGCATGGTGGAGCATCTGTTATGAACAGAACCTCAAGGATACCACCCTACTCTCCTTCAGGAATTTCATGGGCGGCAACACACGTTGGTTTTATGGGAAACCTGCGGCCCCGGATTATGGATAAAAAGGATATTCGCGACGTCATCGCTTGGCAGGTTGCCGCGGCCAAAAGAGCCAAAAATGCTGGCTTTGATATCGTCTATATTTATGCAGGTATGGGCTACCTCGGCTATGAGTTTTTGTTGGAGGAATACAACCACCGCTCCGACGAATATGGGGGCTCAGTTAAAAATCGGGTGCGCTTTGTTAGGGAGATGATAGAGTCCACCAAGGACGCAGTTGGCAATACCTGTGGTGTGGCCTTGCGCATCAGTTTGGAGGAATTAAGAAGTAAATCAAGTGACAGCCATTCGTCTGAAGCGCATGAGGTGGTTGAATTGCTTTCAGACCTTCCAGATTTATGGGATGTAAAAATGGACTCAAGTCCTACTGACTGCGGTGCATCCCGATTCCGCCCAGAATGCGCCCACGAGCCTATCATCGATTTCGTGAAGAAAGTGACTGAAAAACCTGTGGTTGGGGTTGGTCGATTTACCTCCCCTGACACAATGGTTTCGCAGATTAAACGAGGTGTGCTAGACCTAATTGGAGGAGCTCGCCCATCTATAGCGGATCCCTTTTTGCCCAACAAGATCAATGAGGGGCGTGAAGGTGACATCAGAGAATGCATCGGCTGTAACATTTGCATTTCAAGTTGGCATGATGGTGTTCCGGTGCGGTGCACCCAAAATGCAACCGCAGGAGAAGAATGGCGCAAAGGCTGGCATCCAGAAAGGTTTGAACAACCCGGCAGTGATGATTCAATATTAATCGTTGGCGGTGGCCCTGCAGGGTTAGAAGCTGGTTTAACTGCGGCTAGGCGCGGATATCAGGTTACGATCGCGGATAAAAATACAAAAATGGGAGGCCGTCTGATTTATGAGACTAAGTTACCGGGCCTAAGTGAGTGGGGCCGAGTGACCGATTACAGACTCAATGCCCTTAAAACCATGAGTAATGTTAGTCTTTATCTTGATAGTGATTTAGGGGTTGATGATATTTTAGGGTTAGAGCATTCCAGAATTGGCATTGCCACTGGTGCTCATTGGACTAAAGCTCTGTACTCATCACTGGAGATAGCCGTCGGTGAACTTAATCGACCAGATGTTTACACCCCTGATGATTTAGCCTCGGGGATGATTCCCGAAGGACCTGTGCTAGTGTATGACTTTGACAATTATTATCTGGGTGGTGTAATTGCCGAGTCTTTAGCGTTACAAGATCTCAATGTAAGTTACGCGACGCCTACCGGCCATGCTTCGGCCTGGACCATCATGACCAATGAACTGCCTTTTGTGCATCAGTCTCTAGAAAAATCTGGGGTAGAGGTATTCACACAAATGCTTCTGCACGATTTTGATGGCAAGAAGGTCACTTTAAGTAATATATTTACTAACAAGCCTAAATCTCTAGCCATAAAATCTGTCGTCATTGTGGGACTGCGCTTACCCAATGATCAACTTTATAACCAACTAATGTCGCGCAGTTCTGAATTTTCTCAAGCAGGAATAAAGTCAGTCGAACGCATCGGAGACGCTTCGGCCCCCGGCGCGTTGGTCCATGCGATTTACTCAGGGCATGAATTTGCAAGGCAGCTTGATCGTCCGCCAGATGAATTATATTTGCGGGACATTCCGATAGCGGAATTTCCACCAGATAAGGTGATCTGACCTTGGTACCTCGTAATACAGAGGGTCGCTGGCTGATAATGGTGCTGCTGTGTCTTTCTGGTGGAACGATCTATTTATTACCTTTCTTAAGAGAAATCTATTACATCCCAATCCAACAAGCTTTTGAATACACTAATACCCAAATGGGCATTTTGTTTAGCGTGTTTGGCCTGGCCAGTATGCTCAGCTATTTTCCAGGGGGTTGGCTAGCTGATCAATATTCTCCGCGTAAGCTTATTTCTTTATCACTCCTCGGCGTAGGTTTGGGGGGTCTCTACTTTGCAACGCTTCCTTCTTACAGCGCAAATCTTGCCTTACATTTTTTTTGGGGAATTTGTACGTCACTCATATTTTGGGGAGCAATGATCAAAGCAACTCGTAGTTGCGCCAGTTCTGAGGAGCAAGGTCGCGCCTTTGGCCTATTAGAGAGTGGCCGGGGGCTAGTCGAAGTTGCAATCTCTTCAGCAATTCTTGCCGTCTTTGCATGGCTTGGCAGTCAAGCCACTGCGCTATCTCAAGTGATTACTATATACGCTTGGATCAATATCGCGCTTGCAATGATGTCGTGGAGATTCTTGAAAGATAGCAACACAAACTCATCGGGCCAAGATGCTGCTCTGAAAAGAGTCAGCCTCAAGAATGTACTCACCGTATTGAGAATGCCCTCTGTTTGGTTAATTGCAATCGTTGTTCTAACCACTTACAGCGCCAATTGGGGCGCCTATTATTTTACACCCTATGCAACCACAGGCTACTCACTTAGTATTTTATTAGGAGCCAGTATTGGCGTAGCTAAAATGTGGTTAAAACCACTAGCAGCTACCTCTGCTGGCTTTATCGCTGATCGATTTGGAATAGCCAGAACCGTATTTGTATTAACATTAACTATGGCAGGTTCTTTTGTTGCCTTTGCTATTCTCCCAGGGGGCAAAGCATACCTATTTTTAATGCTGTTCAATGTCACTGTCGCTTCCTGTGCTGTTTTTGCTTTAAGGGGCATCTACTTTGCCCTACTTGATGATTCTGGTGTTGCTCCAGCAGTCACCGGCACTGCTGTTGGAGTTATCTCGGCCATAGGGTTTACACCTGACTTTTTTATGCCTATTTTAGGAGGTATGCTCCTTGACTCGTATCCGGGAATTTTGGGCTATCGCTATTACTTCGGTGTCATTGCAATTATGTCAATATGTGGTGTTCTCGCCGCACATCAACTTATGAGAAAGTCACAGCAAGGTGATGTTATTAACGGTTCTATCAAATTCAAATAAGAAATTCCACAGGAGAGGCTGATGAGCGACTATTTAGAAACACTTAATGGCTTTGAGAGAACGCTGCCCAGTAACTGGTATTTAGACTCTGATATCTTTGCACTTGAAAGAGAACACATTTTTATGCGGGAGTGGCTCTGTGTCGGGCGAGAGGAACAATTCCCCAATCCAGGAGATTGTAAGGTATTAGATATATATGGAGAAAGTATCCTTCTAGTTAGAAGCAATACAGGTTCTATGCGTTCCTTTTATAACGTATGCCGCCATCGAGGGGCGCAATTGTGCCCATCAAAGAGCGAATCGGATCAGAGTGGATTACTGAGAGGAGGTCTAGCAGGTGGCAAAGCTTTCGTTTGTCCATATCACGCCTGGACCTATGACCTAGATGGACAACTGCAACAAGCTCCTCACATTGATGAGTCGCTGGGCCTAGAAGTAGAGAAAGTAAAGTTACACCCAGTAGGTTGTGAAACCTGGGGAGGGTTTATCTTTTTAAATCTTAGCCCTGAAACGGCTCCCCCTTTCTCCTCCCATATAGCCGAAATAGAAAAGCGATATCAGCGATATCCACTCGATTCTTTAGTCATAGGCAAGACAATTGAGTATGAGGTTAATGCAAACTGGAAAGTGCTATGTGAAAACTATAATGAATGTTATCACTGCGGGCCTGTGCATCCTGAATTGTGCCAAGTAGTACCGGCTTTTAGAAAGAATGGTGGTGCTAACCTTGATTGGGAAAGAGGTGTTCCTCATCGAGAAGGGGCAAATACGTTCACAATGTCCGGAACGACCCAAAGGACGCCATTTCCTGGGCTCAACGAAGATGAACTCAATCGACATAAAGGCGACCTTTTATACCCCAATTTATTCATTTCTCTCGCTGCAGACCATGTCGCCGTATTTATTTTAGGGGCTATTACTGCCCAAAAAACTAAAATAGAGTGTCATTTTTTATTCGAAGAAAAAGAGGTCAAAAGTCCACAGTTTGAGCCGTCAGACGCTGTTGATTTTTGGCACCTTGTTAATCTGCAAGATTGGGCTATTTGTGAGCGTGTCCAAAAGGGAACGGCATCGAGAGTCCATAACTTTGGTATTTTATCTCCCATGGAGGATTGGAATTTAGACCTACGGGGCTATGTTAAAGACCGCATTGGTCCTTATATTGAAAGCAGTTAGCAGCAAAATAAATTTATTGCGCGGTCTTTGGGATAGAGGAAAGCGTCCAGTCACCATAAACTGGTTTGCCTTCTAGAAGAGTTAGTAGAACCTGAGCGTCAGAAATCTCATTAGGAGCGAGTTCAAAAAGGTTTTTATCTAGAACTATCAAATCAGCTACTTTTCCTTCCTCAATTGATCCGGTCTCATCGTCAATAAAATTCACATAAGCGCTATTAATTGTGTATGCCTCAATCGCATCAGCCAAGCTGATCCGTTCACTTTCAAGAAATGGATCACTGATATTAGTTAGAGGATCACGCCGTGTAACAGCAGTTTCAATGCCCAGTAGCGGATTACCTGAGCTGACAAACCAATCACTTCCAAAAGCCACCACCGCTCCTGTATCAAGAATGCTTTTAATCGGATATAACCAATTACTTCGTTCTAACCCCAACTTAGGCATGGTCAGTTGTGTAATGAATTTGTCTGCCCATGCCCAATAAGGCTGAAAATTTGCCACCACGCTTAAGGCCTCTAGGCGCGGTATATCTTCAGGATCAAACAGCTGGATGTGAGACATATGATGACGACTATCCCTTACCCCATTCACTTCTCTTGCTAGCTCAAGGGAATCTAACGACTGTCGAACAGCTGCATCGCCGATGGCGTGAAAGTGTATTTGAAAGCCTAAAGCATCAAGTTTACTAACAATCGTATCCAGCTGTTCTGGCTTGATCAAAAGCTCTCCGCTATAACCATCCTCCCGATCACTATAAGGTGCCAAAAGAGCAGCGGTATGAACTTCCATGACTCCATCAAGCCAAATTTTTACTGAGGACGCGGAGAATAATGGTGTTTTAAACTGCTCTCTAGCATCAACAAATCGTGACAACTGCTCTAAACCAGAATCTGTATTCCAGACCAATGCTCCAACTACTCTTATTGTTAGGTCTCCTGCTTGATCCATCGCCATGTATGTGGGCCCACCAACGTAGGCTTCATTACCATCAAGTTTTAGGAGAGCATCTTGCACCGTGGTAACACCATATTGATTCAGATAATGTTGTCCAAATTTCAATGCAGCTTGCATTTGATTTGCCGAATAAGCCGGCCGTGTGTTGAAAGCAAGATTCATAGCGCTGTTCTCTTGCAGAGATCCACTGGGCTCGTTAGAGTTCTTATATCTATCTATTCTTCCCCTCGGAGGGCTAGGTGTCTCAGCGTTAATGCCCGCAATCTCTAATGTTTTGGAATTAACCCAGAGCTGATGCCCAGAGGCAGATTTGAGTATTACTGGGCGATCAGAAATGACGTTATCAAGTAATCTCTTATCGGGCAATCCATCTTCAAAAAGATCCATTGTCCAGCCACCGCCATCAATGAATGTAGCTTCTGGAGCCTGCTGTGCACATTCGTTTACGATACGAACATAATCCTCTACAGATTTTCCATCATGCAAGCTACAACCTAAATAAGCCATACCAGCCTCTATCGGATGAACATGAGCATCTTGGAATCCAGGGAGCAACATTTTCCCTTCAAGATCGACTAATCGGGTGTTTGGTCCTTTATATTTTTTTGCGCCAGTACTAGACCCCACATAAGCAATTTTTCCGTCAATGACAGCAACAGCCTCCGCCCATGATCGATTAGCATCAACGGTGTAAACTTTACCATCGAATAAAATCAGATCTGCGCTAATATTTTTAGCTTTGGGAAAGTGCTGAATCGAGCAGCCAACGCTGAAAGTTGTTACAAATATGATTGTAACTTTTACTAGATAATCCAATAACTGCATAACCACATAACCGCCTAAACTTGACAAATTTAGAGTTTAAAAAATAGCTCCAATTAATGTTCGCTGGTAACGTTTACTAGTCTTAAACCCAAGCCATGACATCAATGCTCGAGGGTTACGTCAAATGCAATAACCGAACGCTTGTATGGGCCGGAAATCGGATGCACAAAATGCATGTAATGCGGAGGAAACAAAATAACCTGACCACTCAACGGTTTGTGTAATCTGGACGATTGCTGACCTCCAATGACTACCGAAGCGAGTGCCGGATTAATAAACTCTAAGTGTCCTGCGGGAGCGATAGTTTCAGGCACTTGGACGTAGTAAATACCTGAAATTACGGTATATTCACTAGGATGTATGTGCGGACTTTGCCAATCCCCTTCGCCTAATTGATTAGCCCAACTCTTTACTTTGAATGCTGTATAAAGTGGATCAACATTAAATACTTGCACCAAATATTCCTCTATCGAGGGAAATATCACATTACCTTTAAGGAACTTGACCGCCTTGTCCTGAATATCAAGAAAAGACATTTTAGCTGGCGTTTGAAAACCACCTTTAGTCGTGCTCTCACCGTTAGTGGCTGCATTTTGATCTGTCTCACCTAATTCTTCACTTAGCTTAATAATGGCTGACTCAAGATCAGCATTTAAGGAATCAACCCCCTCAAATTCACGCACCATTACCATTGTAGGGAAATGCTGTTCCAGTCTTTCATTTCGTAAACGAACCATTAGTTACCTTTTACCCGCTCTATGAGCATTTTTTGGCTAGTCTTTATCGGCAATGGCCTTCAAAAGCACATACCAGTGGACAACATTATCATAAAAGCTCTCAACAAGAACTCGTTCATTCAACCCATGAGCGAAGCTATCGCTATTCTTCCCATAGTGCCCGTTAACTCCATAGCTAGGAATTCCGGCAGCTCTAAAATGCATACCATCAGTGCCACCAGAAGACATGCTAGGAACGATCTCTAAACCTGGGTACTTTATATCGATAGCCTTCTGCAGAGCCGCTGTAACATCTTTGCGCAGAGGTGAGGCATCTGTCTCTGTCACTTCATCTAAAAGAATAAATTCAATGCCCGGGTTATCAATAATACGTTCAAGCTGCTCGCGCGTTGCATCGACACCTGCCCCAGGGAAAACTCTACAGTTAATGGTAGCAGTGGCAGATTGGGGTAAAGCGTTCTCAGCATGGCCCGCACGAAGCATTGTAGCCACACAGGTAGTCCCTAAAGTCCCAACAAAATTACTATCACCTCTTAGTGTTTGGATCGCTTTGGTATCTTGGGGGTTTGCGGCAAAAGTACGCATTGCCTGACCCAGTTCGCCTTTAGTACGTAAACCAGTGCCTTTAAAATAAGCAAGTGTCAGATCGTTATAGCTGACTGGGAACTTGTAAGCCTGAATATTTGTCAGCGCATTAGCTAAGTCATATACAGCATTATCATCACGAGGTCGACTGCTGTGTCCACCGGGATTACGCGCTGTAATTTCCCAGGTCGCATAGGTCTTTTCTGCTGCTTGCATACCAAAACTAGCGGGGGCACCCCCTCCTTCTGGCAGTGCTGCGCCACCAGCATCGGCATTGAGCACAAATTCGCTGTCCGTAAGCTCTCGATATTCATTTACCAAAGCCTTAGTGCTGGTCATCGTGCTTTCTTCGTCGCCCGAAAAAGCAATAATAAGATCTCGACCAGGAACCCAGCCCTCTGACTTTAACCTTAAAAATCCAGCTGTCACTGCTGTCATTCCCAGCTTGTCATCAACGGTACCACGGCCAAAATAATAGCCATTTTCTTCGACAAGGGTATATGGGTCTCGCTCCCAATCTTCTCGCAGAGCGTCAACTACGTCCATATGAGCTGAAATACTCACTGGCTTTTTCCCCAACGAACCATCTCCCCGGTATCTCACAACTAGGGCTGCTGTCCCGTCTATTTCTAGAACATGGACATCCTCTTTTGGGAACCCACCCTTTTCGAACTCTGAGGCAAGATATCGAGCAAGCGTTGGCACCATATGGTGGCCCTTGGCTGTCCGCATCTCCACTGAAGTCTTGTAGATCTCAAAAGCCTTTTGTCCAAACGGAATGTTTTTATTAGCCGCAAACAAAAAACTTGGTTGGAACATCAATAATATGAAAATAACGATAAGCTTAGCGTTTTGACTAGTCATGATTACTACCTCAGTGGCCTACAATAATTACAACTAAAAATAATACTTACTTTGTTTTAAAAAGCCAGATCAATATTTAAAGGTCATTTGATAGATCGCAGAATTTTGTGCACCATAGAATGATTATCTGCTATTTTAGGTACGACTTAAGAGTAACCTTCCCCTGAGGCCAAGGATGAATAAGAACATGGACTGCGAACCCAGTAAGGTCATACTCAATTTCTGTTTTCCCCTCATATTAACAGCCATCCTACTCACTCTACGCTCTATTAATGCTGAAACAGAAAATAACTCAGATTTCATTAACATTTCACGGTCTGAATACTTGAATAAATTGCAAGGATTTTGGCTTGGCCAAAATATAGCTAACTGGACTGGCTTAATTACCGAAATGGACAAAGTTGGAACACCTCAAACATTGCCATTCTATACTGATAAGGATTGGGGGAAACCTGATCAGAAAGCAATTTGGGGGGAGTTCGTACCACACTCAAATACCATTGATTTTTACTTCGAATACTCAGGAACACCCTGGGGATCTGATGACGACACTGATATTGAGTATATGTATGCACACCTCCACGACCAGATGAAGACCAGCAAACTGAGTGCAAAACAGATACGTGACGGATGGCTACACCACATTTACTCAGAAGAAGATGCGCCTCTATTTCAGAAATTCCCAAACTCTAAGCCAATGACAGAGAATTTTTTGTG
>Ga0206127_1004411_pt1 | contig 12448 bp, 12 predicted proteins | sample Helgoland_Spring_6_FD_148646 | JGI IMG/M metagenome (GOLD analysis project Ga0206127, IMG submission 148646) | Pelagic subsurface seawater microbial communities from Kabeltonne, Helgoland, North Sea - Helgoland_Spring_Bloom_20160419_1 | ecosystem: Environmental > Aquatic > Marine > Epipelagic ...
CACTCATCATCTATTAATGAATCTTCATCAACTCGCTTATAAACTTTGACTTCTTAGGTGAGCATTTATCCTATTAATACAAAACTATAAGAGGTTTAACTTTGGCTGATGTTAATCAGTAAAGATGATTAATGGGGCCTTCTCATTTCCAAGTTAGATGAGCCTGTTCGTCAAAAGAAGATAGGTAGTAGAAAAATTATGCTAGTTAACTATATTGCTTTATTTTTAGTTTAAAATTCACCCGAAAAATAAATTAAAAATGAAAAAAATTGCATTCGTTCTAATTTTATCAATATCCAGCTTATTTGCTTTTGGACAATCTCTGGAGAAAGGGAATTTAGTAGGTCCACATGTTTTAGATATCACATTAAATGACGGAGTTACTTCTCAACAATTTGAGGATTATTATATGAATACGGTGATTCCCAGTTATGACCAAGCATATCCTGGAGCTAAAATATATTTGGCAGATGGATTTGTAGACGAATATAAAGGCTCTCTGAGTATGATTTGGATATTTGAATCATAGCTGTGAGAAATGCTTATTTTGCTAGTAATGCCAAGGAATTGAGCCAAGAAACACAAGATAAATTGAAGTCGGTTGATGTTGGGCTTGCACTTTTAGGAAGCTGGACTTCCAAATTTACGGACTGGTCCGTTCGATAAAAGAATATTCAACTAATACCACGTTTCAAAAAAGCTAAAGGGTATGAGAAAACTGATTTACATCGTGCTGTTTTTCCCACTGTTTGCTTAAGGACAAACTTACTGAGCCAATAGATTAATTGATTGCAATTACGAAAAAATCAATTAACCCCAGATACAGTGATGAGATTTGATGGATTACAAATAATCAAATCATCAATCTAAGTGACTTATGGCTGAGTGAGCGCATCAAAAAAGACACTACAGTCTACCAAATGCCAAGTGTTTAGGGAAGGGTGCAGATGAATTTGGTCTAAATGCTTTTTTTAGTAGTGAAAGATGGATTGCTTTTGAGGTAACCATTTTAGCTAAAGAAGGTAAAGCAAGGATAATTACTGAAGATATCGGAACCCATAGCTTTCAAAAAAAAGAAAAGAATATCATGGAAATGTCATAAGCAGATCTCATTCGATAATGAAATTATATTTTGATTAAGACCATTTTTTATCCGCTGATATTGATATAAAATTACAAAAAAGCGTTGAATCTACTTTTATTGAATTTATTGAGTCTTGGATGGAAAACGTAAATCAATCATTAATTCGAACAGACGATTGGTGACTAACCCCTTAAGTTTAGGTTTCACTTTCGGGATTATCAACTGCTCGGAACTAATACAGAATTCATACTTTTTTCTCTCTGTTTTCTTAACTTTTTCGAAGGGCAGATCTTTAATACAGTATTAGAGGGTATCCAACCCAAACCTCTAAATGATAATAAATCACTAAGATTGCTTTTCTACCAGTTTAAATTAGGTGCGATACAATGCTCCTTTTATTTTTTGGAGTTGGTTAAAATATTCTTTTAACTTCAATCAGGTTACTATTCATCTCTAAAAAACCAATATGAAAAAAGAATATAAAATTGAAATAATTAAAGAAGGGGCACTAGGAACATTATTATTTGGCTCCAGTAAACTTCCCATAAAAAAGATAACAGAAGTCATGAATAAATATGGAAAAGAAGGATGGGATATTTCATTTCAGCTCATTGAGAAACACCGATTATTATTGTTTTGGAGCAGAGAAGCAGTCATCATTACCTTTTCAAGAAATATAGAATAGATTACTTCAAAGAATCATTTCTTAACCTTAAAATCATTCTATTCCGTATCCTCTTTTGAGCTCACTGCGAAAGGAAGTTTATATTTCCCAAAACGAGTATCGGGTATGCTTTCTTTCTCAAATATTAAAGGTACGCAATAAGGTTAAACGCATGGCTAGACCAAATTTAATCATCTAAAATGGCTACTTAAATTGATCACTAGTCTTTTTTTGATCAAGTCAGAAATACATAAAAAACATTGGAGAACCTATCAAATTGGATTCCATTAATAAAGGATATGGTAGAACTAAGAGAATAATTTCAAAAATGGGTCAATAAGAAAATGGATTGGAATAAAATAGCTTAATGAATTTTCGTGCAGAACCTGCTCAAACTATACTAGAGTTCCTCACTGCAAACTTGGATTTAATCATTATCAGGAACAATAAAAGCAAATTAAAACCCATCCTATACCAAGGGATGGATCAGACCTACCCATTCAAAATGGATTTTATCTTGGTACCAATTACCAAATCAAGCAGTTACTTTAGTAATGAATGCTCTAAATCCTTAACTTGAACCCAATCAAACAAAAAAACTCCTATGGAACATAAAGTAAGATTAGCGATAGAAATAATTAGCATAATTGCCATTATTACCTCACTTATTTTTCTTGGTATAGAATTGCAGCAAAGCAATCAACTCGCAAAAGCTACGATTAGACAAGCCTTAAATGAAACCGATATGGCAATTTATAGAGTTCAGATGGATGAAGAAATCATCCCGCTTGCTTTATATAAAAATGACCATAATTTACCTTTAGATGATTATGAAAAATACAATTTAAACCTGTATAATACTTTTAACTTTAGAGATTTTGATAACTCTTATTATCAATACAGAATTGGATTATTTGAGCAAAATGATTGGCTTGCCTACCGGAGAATTATCAAATCATTATTGCGTGATAGTACGGTCATTAAAATGTGGGATAAAGGAAATCACGCATTTAGTAAGGAGTTTAAACTAGAAGTGGAATTAATCCGTAAAGAAATAACGCATATACCTTGAAAATTAAAGATTAATCTCCCTCTCTTACACCCCATCTTCCTATACAATTATGAGATTTAAGAGGATATGTACCCCCTAGTCAAATAGAGAGGCATACTTGGTAGAGAGTAATCCAAAATTTATTTATTTTTAAAATTATATTTTTTATGTTGAGTCCTTTCTATCATTTTAGCCAGAGTATGAAAAAACTGATATTCTTACTGATTCCAATTATTTCTTTCGCACAAGAAGATTCTTCAAAAACTACTACAGCATTAGATTATTTATACCCCAAAAAAGATTTGGTGTTTCAGTATCAAGATGATTGGGGAAAAGGCAACTATAAAAAGCTCATTCAAGAGTTTAAAAAGCAGCCTTTAGATTTTGGTGACATTGTTTTTTTGGGTAACAGCATCACCGCAGGCGGGAAAGATTGGAGTAAAAGATTAAACGAGCCAAATATTAGAAATAGGGGTATAGGAGGAGATGTTACTGCAGGTGTTTTGGCCAGGTTAGATGAACTTATTTATTTCAAACCCAGCACTGTTTTTTTATTGATTGGAATTAATGACTTATGGAATTTGACACCAGATAATCCCTCGGCCGAATATGTTGGGGAAAACATACTGAAAATTGCCCAAAAGATCAAAGCAGGCTCCCCAAAGACGAAAATTTATATTCAAACAATTTTACCCAATAAAAGAGTAGTTCTGAGAGAAAAAATCAAGGCCGTTAATCAGATCATAAAAGCAAATCAAGCTGAAAATATCTATAGCCTCATTGATCTTTATTCAGTTTTTGTAGATGATGATGGGCTACTTAAAAATGAGCTGTCAATAGATGAAACTCATCTAAACGAGCAAGGCTATAATGCCTGGGTGAAATTCATTCAACCCATATTCATGTTACCGCCGCGATAGATGGTAAATAAGAATAATCAAATTACCTATTAGCGCAAAGATCGATCGAATAGCTCCCACCACATAAATCCTTTTGGTGAAAACGGATTAATAAATCAATGTGCATCCAATTTTAGATCCATAAAAATACGCTGCTCACAACCTCGAGATGCCTCATTATGAATCTTCGATTGAGCACTATTCACTAAGGTTAGTTTGTTCTTCACTCGTTTGAAATAAATAAACTATTCTTTCTTATTGATTAGGCTAACTTTTTATATTGATTAATGTTTGATCTCAATCATAATAGAAAAAAAATACTGAACTAAAATGAATGAAAATTATACTGATTACTCTAACAATCATACTCACCTCAATCATTTGTTATGGACAAGACTCCTCTAATGTGTTTAGAGCTCTCCGTTTCAAAAATAATTTAGGTTTTCAGAAACCATATCGAATTTTAAAAATAACATTCAAAAATTTAGATGAATTTCAAAGCTATTATCCTGGAACTGAGATCCCACTAGAAAAGATATTAAGATTCCATTTGTACACAGAAATTCACATTAATCAAGAGGAAAATAAATTGATCTCAATGGATCAAACTGAATTTCAGCAAAAAAAGATGAATTCATCAGAAGCAATAACGAAAGAAACTGTTGAACTCATTAGTCATATGTATTTTGGTGCTAATGAGATCAAAGAATTTTCAAATAAGTAAATACTAATACCAATAATTTTTGCCCTTAAAATCGTTCATGACAAAGTAGTCATTGTCATCTCTACAGAAGGGAATACCGTCCAGCGTTGGGTGTATTGAGATTTGTGATAATTCTCAGTATTTTTTTAATCGAAGATAATAGCTTGGAGTATGAAAAATCAATTGGTCACAAAAAAAATCAAAACCCTAACTCACTTATCAAAATTTCTATTTCCTGACAAGGCATTAAATAATCATCCAATAAATAAAGTTTTATTCTCATTTTATTTTCCTTGAATTGTAATTTTGAGGAAAAACCTTATCACTACGAATGTCATTGACAATAAGGATCAGTTGGTCTCTAGTAATATCTTCCCTATTGGCCAATCGTTTATACAATTTCGATTGATTTTCAGTCGAATAAAAGATAATATCATCTAAATAAATACCCTCTGAAATAATATTCCCTACTATATATTCATAGTCTGTCTCATATAATTTATTAAGAAGAATCTTTAAACGATCAGACTATATACTTAAAACGTCCTCATTCACGATTGAATTGTATATGTCTCTAGAGGGACTAAAATATCTCATATCAAAAAGAGCTGTTCTTATTTGAGTGGAACGCTTGACATCACTAAGTAAAGAATCAAAATCCGAACTATTGCTGGTAATAAAACTGATAATTCTATAATCCTTGCTAAATAATATCCTTCGCTTTTCGAAATATGAAATTTGATCAACAAATTCCTTTTTTAATTCAGAAAGTAGGCGTATTTCTTTTTTTGATTCCCATTACTCTTCTCTATAGTTTTCAACAAAATAAGATGTGGTAATGCCTAGAACAATTACTGTGAATTCTATTAGATATTTAGTAATAATACTTTTCCATCCTCTCATCTTATAAAAATATGACCCTTAATTTAAAAACACAAAAAGCCCTCTAGAAAGCATTCCCTTTCCCGCTAATTGAGAATTATAATTCTGCTGATATGTCTAAAAAATAGCTTTAAAGCTTGTCTGTGGAAGCTTAAATCTGAGAAGGAAACGATCCTTTTGCAGGAAATTAATAGTACTTATTAGATTTCCCTGAAGAGGTGATATTAGAGGAGTTTATAGATTACATAGAGGCATTAGCGCAGGAGGCGCTTCATAAAGTCTTGAAGTGAAGGTGCTCCTTGGTTTTAACTCAAGGCATAAAAGCAACGTCCAATTTTAATTTGACAATAAGATTTGGTCAATAACTTTTCAATTTGTGCATCTAACTCCTCGATTGGGGTGTCTGAGGAGTTTATTGTTTTTAAAAGATGAAAAATCTCATTTGCAGTATTTTATTTTACCTCTCTCCTAAAACCACGAGCCAATAAAATCTCCTCGACCTGAAGGATGATTGTGATATAAAGATTGTCAAAACTTAAGTTTTAAACCCCCATTTACAACAAACCCATCAAGAGGCGCATAGATATCTCTAAACTGAGGATCACTAATATCTCCAGTATAAACACTATCAAAAGCTGTTTGGCGCACATCCAAGAAATTCTCAAGATTAAGGAAGATAGAGAATCTCTCCCCGAATGATTTCTCAGTCATAAGACCTACGATCCAGTAATTTTGACCCGTTGAGCCATCGCTCAACTTTTGAGGACTAAAGTAATAGGCCTCAAATCCAATCCAAAAATTATCATGCTTTTCATACATTAAAACGTTGTTGAATCTGTGATTGGCCACGAGAGGGAACTCCTTTACTTTACTATTGTAATGCCCATGAACATCTGCATAGGTATAACCAAGAAAGAGTTTAAAATCATTATAAGCCCATTTCATATTTAATTCTATTCCTTTGGTATCGATATAGTTAATTGACTGACTAAACTCAAATGTATTAGGAAGCGCCAGCATCGCATCTACTTTTGTTAAAACAAGCGGATGTTTAATCTTGGTATAGAAAAATAATGAGTTCAGCGAAAGTGATAGTTTATCTGTTATTAGCCAGCGATGGTTTATATCAAAATTTCCTCCACTTGACGCTTCAGCCTGAAGTTCAGATGGACTTATCGCTAATATATTCCGGAATTGTAACCTCTCAGCTTCTTCTGAAAAAAACGTAGGTGTTTTATAGCCAATTCCGCCACCCAATCTAAGAGTTAAGCGTTCTGTAGGCTCAAATAATAATGAAATTCTTGGCATTACAAAGATGTCATAATCAGACTGGTAATCTACTCTCATTCCCAATTCAGAAATCCATTTTTGCGTGAGGTTGAAAGTATTTTGTGCGAATAAACCCACTGTTACATTACTGAAGCTCAGATCTGACCCTGCCCTAGCTTCTCTGTGTTCAAACTCATTGCTCCAAAGATTGATTCCCCATACCCACTCCGATCTATCGGTAAATGTGATCAAGTTGGCTTCACTGAATGTAGATAATTGCCGTCCGGAAAATTCATGATCCGGTATTTCTATTTGCCTTTCAAAATTACTGATTGAATTTTTGATTCTCAGTTGAGTATTCTGAGAAAACCGATGGGAAAAATTAAACTGAGTAGAGAACCGGTCAGTAAGGTTTTTTTCAAAATAAGGATTCTGAACATCAATACCATTGATAAAGTCTATGTTACCACCCAAGCGTTCCTCAGTAATGTAGCTAACACCGAGGTCCATCTTTGTATCTGTTCCTAAATAAAAAAACATCCTTGGATTAACAGTCCATCTATCAAACTTTGGAATGGCTGTTAACCCAATGTCCGCGGGATCAAAAGCCGTTCCTTTATTGTAAGAAGTAAAAAGTGTAAACCCTACTTTTTTGAACTTTTCAGCATAAAACCCACTTAAATCTAACCCTAAGGCAGAAGTACTATTCGCCAAAAAGTTTAGCTCACGTATCTCTGTAGGGGTTTTCGAAACTAGATTAACTAATCCTGCAATAGCTCCTCCTCCATATAGGGTCGAGGAAGCCCCTTTTATTACCTCAACTTGTTGAAGATCTAGTGGCGCTATTTGCATTAAACTTAGACTTCCAGAGTAACCTCCATATAAAGGTAGCCCATCCCTAAGCAGTTGCGTGTATTTCCCATCTAGTCCTTGAATTCGGATACTGGAATTATAGCTTGTTGCAGAGGTCTGCTGAGTCCTGATTCCTGTACTCTCATTAAGGAGCATTCGAATGTCTCCAGGCTTCATATTGCCCTTCTCTGACAGCTCTTCTCCTGCTATAAGCTCTACTCGTGTGGGAGTATCCTGAATAGTGCGGCTGCTTCTAGTGGAATTAATTATAACTTCATTCATTTGATCATGAGCGATTAAAAGAAATATAACCTCTTGCTTTTTAGAAGGGTCAAGAGGAAATGTCAATTCAAAGATTCTTTGTTCATATCCAACAAAACTGATTATTAAAGTATGAGTGCCATTAGGAATATTACGAATGGTTACATTACCTTTTTGATCTGAAAAAACACCTATTTCAAAATCCGAAAAATAGGCTGTAACACCAAAAATAGGCGCTTTCGTATCATAGTCCATCACGGTAGTCTGAAAGGTATTTTGTGCTTGAGAAATACTTACAGTAAGTATCATTACTATCGCACTAACAATTCTGTTCATTAGTTAAGATGTCTATCTCGAATCCATAAATAACAATTATAATTTACAAAAATACCTATTATTCGATGGGAAATTGATCCAACAATTTTAACTATTCAATAACTACTAAGGGAATGGTATTCTGATTGCTTTTTTGAAGAAGGAAGTACATCCCAAGTCCAAGATCATAAATCATTCAACTTCTGCAGGAACAGGTATTAAGCGAATTATGCAGAAGAAAAATAGATAATCGCCAAGTCTCACTTTTACTACATCGCAGGACCCTGAGTCACTTACCAGATCACCCTTTATATTATCGCTACCAATTTTAGTTTTTACAAGGAAGTAATTATTTTAGTCTTATGAATTGGAGTGATTGGGTCAGGTGGCCATAGCTATGCTTTTGATCGTATCAAGATTTTTTGGGACGCCTACTTTAATAGGATCTGGAGCGATGAAAATCCCTTATCAAAAAACCATGCGGTATCTTGGTATTGCTTTTTTAGCCGTTACGATAATGCGATTCTTCAAGTAAAGTAATCTTACTTCTTCCTCTTTACTAGGGTGAACCAATGTTTTTTTTCAAGTCTCTCACTTCTAGTGAAAGATCTGCTACCAGTTCCTTTAAAGAGGCGTTCTCACCTTTTAATTCTTGAACCTCTGAAGTATTGGCTTCTCGCATGGTATCGCCATTTAACCTGTGCTTGCCCGCTTCCATGAAAGCCTTACTCCACTTGTAATAGTTTGCTTGATGAATACCTTCCTTACGACAGAGTTCAGCAATACTCACCTCACCTGGGATACCTTCAATTACAATTCTGATCTTTTCCTCTGAATTATACGCCTTGCGTGTCTTCATTTATAGTTCACTTTTTGCTGACGATATACAGAGGAACTACAAAACCACATCCCTATCTATATAAGAGGTAAAGTGAACTCTTTGTGATCAAAAAATGTCTTACGAAAGAATACAAAATCAAATTCACAAATTATTAAAAAAAAATTATGAAAAAATTAACAATTATTTTTACAATTATTTTGTCTGTATTTTCAAAAAATGTAATGGCCCAAGGCGAACACCCCTCAAATAAGATAGCTTCTAATACAATAGTCGATGTCGCCGTCAGCAACAAAGATTTCTCAACTTTGGTAACCGCTTTAAAAGCTGCTGACTTAGTGAGCGCTTTACAAGGAGCTGGTCCTTTTACTGTCTTTGCTCCAACGAATGACGCTTTTGGTAAAATTGATGCAGAAACACTAGGTTCTTTACTAGAGAAAAAAAATCAAAAAGTATTGGCAAATATCTTAACATATCATGTCATCGCTGGGAAATTAGCTGCTGCTGATGTTGTTGCCGCTTTGGAGAAAGGTAATGGCTCGGTGGTATTAACAGCATTAAATGGCGAAGCAATTACTGTCATACAAAAAGATGGAAAAATATGGTTAAAAGACTCAAATGATAACTATAGTGAAATTACTGCAACAGATGTAATGGCTGATAATGGTGTTATTCATATAATCAACACAGTTGCTATGCCTAAGAATGATTAAACCACATTTATTTTATTAATAAATAAGCCCTCAACAAACTGAGGGCTTATTTATTTGTTTTCAACAAAAAAAATATCATTCCTTTTGCAGACAATACCGAAGCATTTGCATCATCGGCTATGTTCTAGAACTCGTTTTATACATTTCTTCGACATAAAGAGGATAGACTTTTTCAAAACAAGATATTCATTGATACATCAAAACACTATAACCATCATTTTAATAGAAATATGATTGTCAAAATCGATGCAACCTCCATAATATTCACATTCAAGATCATCAATGCAGCAGCCTCATCCTGCTTAAGTCGCTCCCTATCCCCTTTCAAATTCATATCGGCAAATACATACTCATCAGACTACACTGATACACAACTGCAGAGAATTTATAGTTTCTTCTTAGACAGGTTCTTAACTTGTGCATAGGTTAAATCCATTACCCGAAATTAAATTGGACCCAAGCAATACCTTCGAATTAGAAGTATTCATCAAGGATATGAAATTTCGAAAACTTTTTCATCATTGAAAAATGAAAAAAAATGATAACCTATTGAGGACTTTTAACTACTATAAAATTTAGTGACAATTTCCTTTAATAATGATTTATCTAGGTTGACATCTAAAGAGTTAGAAATATAGGATGAAAGGTCCTTAATTACCTCGGCACGATAACCCAATTTAACGGCAATACTTTTACAAAATTTAATTTCTTGTTGATGAGCTTTATCGTCTATCTTCATTAGTCTGATGACATCAATGATAAGTTCTAATTTCGCCTCTTTAGGCAAATCATTCATTACCTTTATAGGCTTGGGATCTTTGATGAGCTCTTCTACTTGATCTACATTGAGACCATTTTCTTTACCTATTCTGATAATCATCTTTTGCTCTTCTTCAGAGATATGACCATCTGACTCTGCTAAGTGCACCAGTACATTTAATACTCTATTTAGATCTGTTTTTCTATAGTGTAGAATAAGTTCAGGATCATTTTTCATATCTGTTTGTTGGGACTTATGTGCGTTATTAATCATCATTATATATCCCAACAGGTATAAGACAAATATTGAGGCCCCAATAGTAAACATTACAATATTTTCCATTGTTTTTATATTTAGTCTTTAATTTTTTTGATCGTTATGATGACCTCTCCTCTGTCTTAATGCAATTGATGCTGATAAGATTGACGGGACCCAGATACCAACAAAAATTCCCTCTAATTGATTTCCAGTAAACCAAAGTGTAACGGAATATAAAAATGATAAAAAGGCTAAAATAATTGGGTAATATATTCCCCAAAATTGAATGATTTTATTCATAAATTTATTTTAAGCTAATATAACAATATAATTGAGAAATTCCTTTCGGACTTGGGATTATTAAGAGATAAAAAAATGAATTTGAATGAGGAAGAAAAAAAGCTCTAGCAAACAATTTCCCTCTGGAGTTTAAAGAAAAAACTGATACTGGAGATCCTCTTTGGGGAAAATCCAAAGATCCGCAAGGTCCCCACTCAAAGTTATCAATGAAACAGCTCCTTCTGCTTAAGTCGTTCCCTCGCTCCTGTTAAAATTATATCGATAAACATATGCCCAGTTGAATCCACTGAAACGCATCTATAGAGGATTTGTGCTTTTTCTTCCAATATAACTTCTTGATTTTGTCGTAGCTCAAATCCATTGCATAAAAATAAATTAGGCCTAAGCCATACCTTCGGGTGAAAATAATTCACTGAGGATGAGATAGTTTTCATTTATCAACAGTTTAACTAAATTGTGGACAGAAATCATTGTCACAATGAAACACCTTTTAATCTTAATTATTCTTTGCTCAATTGGATTAAATAGCTCTTTTGCGCAGAAACCTTATGATGACTATCAAGGGGGTATTGTATTTCACCTCTTCCAAGAAGGAGATCCTGGATATGTAGTAGGAGAAGTACACGGATTGATTGCGGCTACTGAGGATCAAACCACAATCGACGAATGGGAGAAAATAGAAGATGGAACTGTATGGGGTTGTTATGAAAATGGACTTTCAGGAGCAGATGGAACTGCGATAGGTACCGCAGCACAGAATACCCTAGATATTTGAACTGGTTGTAGCAAAGCTAGAATAGCCGCTAAACTAGCTGCCGATTATGAAGTTACAGTAGATGGAGCTACCTACAATGATTGGTTTTTGCTTTCAAAGAATAAGTTAGATATTTTGTATTAAAATAAGAATACAATTGGGGGTTTTAATTATAACCGTTATTGGAGTTCTACGCAGCACGTTTATTACCTTGCGTGGATTCAGTATTTCACCGATGGTTTTCAGATCCTCAGCTCTAGTAAGACCAGTAATAGCGCTGTTCGTGCGGTTAGGGCTTTTTAACTATTTTATACCATGAAGAGGTTAATTTTAGTTTTGGGGTTCATTTTCTGCTCTTAAAAATCGATCCGTCCAACATAGTCTTTAGCATCTTTGTAGAAGGGTATTAGGCATATACCTCATGGAAATTGAAAAATTGAAAGACTAACAGGCAGATAAAAAGGGTATAAATAGCGCTTATGTAAGCCTCTTTAAAGCATTTACTCTTTCATTATCTAGCATATAAGTCTATTCTGATGCGGCTTCATAATAGCTTTTAATTTGCGATGCATACCTCTGTTTTAAAGGAGTTTAATAGTACTTGTGAGTATTTCTCTAAAGAGGTGATATTAGAGGCGTTTGAACCTTATTTTGAAGTGTTCGACCGTGAGATGTTTCGTGGGGTTTGAGGTGAGATTGGCTATTTACTTTGTAAGAAAAGCCTTACCTAAAATTTATCCTTGGTGTTACCTTTAATTCATACATGGTATCAAAGAAGCTTGGTTAAATACAACTCTATTCATGATTTGAGTTTTGGTTAAAAGGATTCTGACTGATTAGCGTTA
>Ga0206127_1004413_pt1 | contig 12442 bp, 6 predicted proteins | sample Helgoland_Spring_6_FD_148646 | JGI IMG/M metagenome (GOLD analysis project Ga0206127, IMG submission 148646) | Pelagic subsurface seawater microbial communities from Kabeltonne, Helgoland, North Sea - Helgoland_Spring_Bloom_20160419_1 | ecosystem: Environmental > Aquatic > Marine > Epipelagic ...
CCCCTGCTGCTACGTCGCTTGCTGTAATTTCAATTGATCGAAGGTTTACGCCAGACAAATCGTTTCCGTCCGCAAGGTGTGTTTGGAAAGCTTGCTCTGTGCCCGTGTACGTCCCAGCGGTTGTTGCATACACAGGCAAATTGTTAACTGTCCAAGTATATAAATACCCTGCGTAGTCCGCTGACTCAGCTCCGCCAATAAATACGTTAGCAGTAATTGTTTTAGCAGCGCCGAGGTTGTTTTTGAATGCGTATCCATTGTCGCTTGTTACTGTGACAAGGATCGCGTCGTCGCCTTGTAACGTTGACCACTCAAAACCTACAAGGTCGGCGTTGTCAACAATATCGACCCCTATGACAGGAGCGTTAGTTCGGTTGCCCGTTCGGATCCCCACATAGCTCGTACCCAACGTGATTGTCGATACCCCCTTGCCGTCAAACGTACTAGCATAAGGGTCAACAGCGTAAATAACCCAAGTATGGTAGGCCGGACCAAGTTGTTCCGCCCCGAGATCAATCAAATGCCATTCGTTTTCTGTCTTGCCATACAGCTCAACATGCTCAGACCACAAACCAGATTTGTATTGGATAGAGGTTATACCCCTCCACGAACCCGCGTACTTAGCGCCTGACATTAAGCCACCACTATCCAGATATCACCGTTTTTTCCCTGACTCGCGCTTGGTGCAGTAGTACTGACAGTGACGCGAGACCCCAACAAATCGAGTGTTTCAGAAACTTGTGATGCTATCCGAGTGTTAACGGTAGCCGATGAGTTTCGGATAATAGAATACGAACCCCCTGCTACAGTTGCTGCGGTAAAGTTTCTATCAAGCGTAAGAGTGTTGTCGCCCGTGATAGACATTATCTCGTACAAAGTCTGGTTATCTTGGGTGAATATATCGCCCGTCATCGGAGGGGTGACCCCGCTAGTCCACTGCGTAGATACGCCTGTAACAGTGCGACTCCCCTGAGTAACGCTGACCGTGCCGAATCTGTACCAATTGCTCATTTCTGCTTACCGCCTTTTACTTTATACTTATTCTTAATAGACATGCAGTGGTCAACAAGAGCATTCGCCTCCGGGCCAATGTCTATGCCACTATCTTTTATCCGCGAAAAGCCCTTCACAATAGAGTCCAGCTGCTCGCCAATGTCAGGGTACTCGCCAGCGCGCGCCTTTCTTGGGTCTATCTGCCTAGAAACTTTCATATCAAAAACTCGTGAGGAAAATAGTGCGAATGCGCGATACTGATTGTTACCTGCGCTGGCTGGTCAAGCTCAAGCTCAAAAACACCATCGTCAACATCAAAAATCTCGCCTAGAGTAGACACCTTTGTGCCGAAAGGGAGGGGAGCTATCGTTATAGAGTTGTCCTGCCGAGTAACGTCGCACACAAAAACAATGCGCTCCGTAGCTTTTTGGGTAGCTATGTCTACATAGAATAAACGGGGCGTGAAAGAGCCCTCTATGCTAGCCGTTCCCCCAGAAAAACTAGGAATACGACCGCTAGTACTGCCAGTTGACAGTATTGCCCCGCTAACCGCATCATATTGGGTGTAATAATTAGCGTTTTGCACTATCGACCACCACCTTTGCACTCAATGTGAATGACTCGCCACCACTAGTGCCGCCAGTCTCTATAAGAAGTTCAGCAGCTGTAGTGCTCGCGACAAATAATTGTACTGGGACAAAATAAGTTTGTTGTGCGTCATACGCCTGACCCACATTGATAAATTCAGTAGTTAAGTTACCCCCCGTATCATTGTCCTTAACAATCACATACAGGGAAATATTATCGGGCGCACCGCCAGTAGACGTCCTAAGCACTTCAAACGTTACGCTCACTATCACACTACCGCTTGTAAACGCCCCATCATGTGGATGAGTAACGTCGGCAAGCGAACCCGTACCGCCCCCCGCAATATCTACAGAAGCAGTTTCCGCGAAGCTTTGGACGGTGACCGCATTAGCAGAGATTTTCAGTGTGTCCACAGTTAGGTTTTTAATAAACGCACCATCCAGCTCTCCATTAGCAGCCAGTATCACCTCGTTGGTGTCCGTTAAAATCGTGACGCCCTTGCCGAACATTCGCCCTGCGGAGTCGATTATAAGGTTATTGTTGACGTTTATAGTCGTGCCCGTAATCGAGCCAGCATTAATTACAGGCGATTCAATAACCACGGCTGCGCGGATCTCTTCTGCAATAATGTTTTGTGAAATTAAATTGTATATAGCGGCTGTATCTATCATAGCTGTTGCCATATGAACCGCGCCATCAGCTATAACAAAAGGTAAAATGGTACTCTCGTCGCCAGTGCCGTTAGTGACAGCAAACATGTTCGCGTCTACTATAAAACTAGTCGTTTCGCCATCGTTGTGAAATCCAACACCGCCTTGTAAGTCGCCTATAGCACTTTTAACACCCCACTGCGTCTCATACCCCTCGGCTTCTGAGGCCGATGCACTAGACAGTTCTTGCAAAGTAACCTCTACCCCACCGTAGTCAACCTTATGGTTTCTGACAGCCACGGCTACAGCGCCAGCTTCGCCAGCTAAAGTAAGTTCAAAAGTGTCAATATTCGCATTAATGGTTTGATCGATACCCTCCCAGCTCGACTCCATAGCCTCAATGCGTAAAATGTACGCTTCCAAAGAGCCTACAGCCGCGTGCACACCACCAGAAAGTCTTGCGTAGTTTTTACCAAACTGCGCCTGAAACTCGTAACTGCTCTGCTGTTTATCTAAGGAGTTTTGGAGCGAAAGCTCCGCAAGCAAGTCACTCAAATTTTCTGAGTTGGCCAGTGCCTGGGAAAGTCCACTACCCTCAGACAACCCACCTGCTTGAAACGCACTATTTACAGCGTGCATCATACTCATATCACTGCGAAGCCACTCGTAGTTTGCCCCCGCGTATATTTCTTTGCTGTACTCAGTCAATACATCGAGAGGTTTTCTATACGTTGTGACTTGTGTGCCGTCTGGGTCATGCACTGGACCAGCTTCACCATCACGATTTATGTGACGTATCCAGTAAACCGCAGTTGTTCCGCTCGCAATGCTGTCTGTGAAAAATGGTGACATCACCGTGCCAACCTGCGTAGCGTCAACAAACTGGGGGAAAACAGGTTCTTCGGGTTCAGCCCCTTCTTCAGGCTCAACCACTTCCACAGGCTCAACCACTATCAATCTAAAAATCTCGGTAGCTGCATACCAATTAGAGCTTACGCGATCCCACCGACACAGCACTCGTTCAAACGTAGGGAATATCTCAACCCCTGTAGGAATAAATGGCTTGGGGTCATTAAAACGAACGTCTGGTACACCCGTGTTTATGCCCGTGCCGTTGGTTAATTCAGGGCTACCATTGGCCTCCCTCCAGTCTCGAAAAGTAATAGCCCGATCAAGTGGGTCAGATCGGCCTTTACCCCCAAGAATTTCAGCATTCTCTCTCACCGCACGAAGGAAATTAGACATCTCCCTGTCCGCAGTCTTCGGGACTGGTGGAAGTATCGCCTTGTTTTTGCTAACCATTAGTCGAGTTCCGTGGGGCTATCGGCCAACTGTATATCCCGCACTTCAAGTGTGGCTAGTGGGTTAGTCGAGTCCACTTTTATGCGCCAGTGTTTAGACCTACTTTCAAACGGCAAGTACACAAAATTAGCGTTCAATACTGTCGTTTCGTATGTATATTCGCCCTCCCCCTCCATGGCATCCGCTTCTACCGTGACAGTAACTGGGTACTCGTTAGCTCTAACTTTTAGGATAGAAAAACAGGAGGGTGATTGTAGGTCGTATGTCTTTGACGTCCATTGCAATAAGCGGTAGCTCGTTGCAGAAGAATCAAACTGCTGGATTTGGCCTGTACCGTTTGGGACATACGCCATGTCATTCGTTTCATCTAATTGGGCATATGCAGTAGCGTATAAATCCACTTTACGCATTCCGTCAGACGCATCATATGTATTAAACGTATAGCTGTACCCGACGGTCTGGCAGTGGACAAATACTAGCCCGTCGTAGTTAGAAAGCACCATAGTTGCTGGGTCTAGCGCACGCCATTCACGCTCTGTCATGTAGTTGCGACTAATGTTTTCTAGTCTGTAATCAGTAATTTTGTAAAGGCCAGTCGTGCTGACATAGTAAACAGAGCCAGCGACTTCCGTCACACCGTTTTTACTGGTGCATGGGACAGGCTCCGCAAGTCTAGTGGGGCTCATAGATGCGGGATGCGTTCCCTGCACTACATACGGGTAACTCGTTGTAAGTACGACAGTATTAGCTCCCGCAGGAGAGATAGTTACAATGTCTTCAGTGAAAGCTTTGTAGTATTCAACAGGAAATGAGTAAAAAGCATCTGGCTCTGCAAAACAAAGGATTTTCTTATTGTGGCCAACAATAATGTCTGACCCCATTACGATGACCTTTTCCATCGGGCCATTAGGGTAAAGTGCTGTATTAGTATCAGGTGGCCCCACCCACGCTTCATTAATCGGGGACTCAAGTAAGTCGCCACTAAACAAATCGTCAGAGTAAGTGGATGTGTTTATCGATATTTCATCAACAAACTGAAAAACTCCAAGCCCGGAGCCAGCAAAGTTAGTGCGATAAACAAGTATCTTCGCGCTAGTAGCACGCACCGCATCCGTGAGGATTAACCCCGACGGCACAGTAGGTAGACTAAACGTTACCTTGTTGGTGTTCTCGGTATTGTATTCTCGTATCTCTACCACAGTGCTAGGCGGAGATAGCGCACTTAATCTGCCCCAAGCATCTTTATACACAAGCGCATAAGCAGTCGCTGAGTAGTCATACTCATCCTCAGTCGGTGCTATCTCGGGTATAACCCACCCATTCGCATCTGCAACTAAAGGCGCAATAGGCGCTAAAGGCGCAGGCACGCCAAGCGGGTAAACTGCTGTGGGATATGGCCCACCACCCGTCTCAGCAATTAAATTGTAGCTAACTTTAGGCTCTGCGCCCTCAGATGCAATCAACACGTAATCATATGGGTCGTTAATTATAGGCGCTCGCACCGCAGAAGTTGGCGTATTCCAGCTAAACCACCTATTCCGGTACTTAAATATAGCCTCTGGCGATGAAGTTTGCACCGTGCTCAAAAGACTAGATGCTTTAAAAGGTTCTAGAATAGACCTGCCAGCGCGGGTGTTGATAGACCTGACCGCATAACCATCGCGCAACTGCTCGTCATTAAACTTTGGTGCCGTGCCTTTAAAATCGCTAAACGTGATCTTCACGAATACGTCCAAGACGTTAGACCCGTAGCGCGAAAGTCGATATGCAAGAAAGTTCTAGCAAAGCCGAAGCCGCTAAACCCCTCAGCCAACGCCAAACGGACAATCTCCATGCGGTCAGCGCCCCAAGGAACAGCAATATCAAATGCTATACCTTGGTTATGTGTGCCAGGATTAGTTTTGGAAGCTTCAGCTGGGTGATCCGCACACCTAAATGCGCTGGTCAAAAACATAGGTTTGTCAAAACGGACTCGAACGCGTTGTAGCGCGTACAAAGCCTCCATGTCACAACCATGCTCAACATCCGTATTACACTGAGCGCATTTACAGCGAAGCTCCTCCGCTGGAAAGTTCTCCATTGATTTTTCAGACATCGAAACACCATATTAGTTGACTAATACGGCATTATAACAGTGTACTGCTATTACTCCATAAAACTTTTCACCATTTTATTAAACTCCCTAGATAGATATGGGTGCTGTGCCACAAGCGGTAATGGTACTGCCCTGCTAGGACGCGCTTCCCCGCGCAACAACTCATTCAAGAAACCCACAGTTGGTCCAGCCGCCGCAATCCAAGGATCGCGCCCATACTGAGATTGTTTATACGCTGACTCGGCCATATGCCACGGGCCGAAAATACCAGAAGCCATAACACCGCCTTTAACCCTGTCCATAAAGTCTTTCTCGTGGCCATCGGGTCTGCCCATCGGGTACTTAATAAAATCCCTAAGCAGCTCTGCCGCCATACCCATAGGTAGCAGCATTACTGCGGTAAGAATAATTGGTGTCATTGTCCTTACGCCCTCAGTCCTTCGTATTTTAGCGTCGTTAAACAGGCCCTTGGTAACATTGTCGTAAAAACCGTAAAAGAACTTTTTAAGCGATGTAAAAATAGTGAACAGCGGATCATTCATAATAAGCGGCACTTGCGCCCTGTTGGGGTTGGTCACGGCCTCACTGGTAAATCTGTGGAGTGCATCACGGTATTTTTTACCCTCTGGAGAACTCAGGTCGCCGTCGGCTAAAAACTTGTTAACAGTCGCAGCATCAATGCCCAATTCTTCAAGCATACGTTTTGAGTTAGGAGTGTTGCTGGCAGCATGGCGCATCATGAATCTCTGCCCCACTTTAACGGCTAGTGTCCTAGTTATTCGAGTAAGCGCCTCCTGTCCATTGTACTTAAAAACGGTTGATATAATCTTCTGGCTGACACGACCTGTGCTAACGTCCCCCATGCCGTGAAGCATTTGAAGTGTATGCTCGATGACCTCCCTTGAGACAATATCAAAATCCTCGGCAATCTGAAGTAGTTCAGCACGACCCTTGCCTGTGAACAACTGCCTCAAATCATCCTGCATATCCGCCAAACTTGTGCCGCCCCTAGCTCTGGAGTACACCCCCGCTGTTTCAGGAATACTGGCCACTCCTGAAAACCACAAGATAGTAGACGCTTGGAAAGCCAAAGACGCAGAGTTGAATTTACGTATATATGGGTGCATCTGACTTCTAGTGTTTCCAAGCAGTCCATCCATTAGTTTCCCAAACTCCTTCTTATCCTGAGGGTGGAGTACTTCCGAATAGTCAAAGTATCGAGAACTGGATACCCATAGCCCCTTGCCATTTGGTGAAGGGAGCATTTTGCCGTGTACTTTGTTCCATGCCGCCCAGCTACCCGCCGCATACAAGTAGCGAGTAAGGAAACGTGGTGCATCATTATCAAGGAATCCTGCTTCTTTCAGCGCATCATAGGCTGGTGCGAGTTTGGAGTTTGGTACTCCAGGTCTAGCCTTGCCTCTGGTAGCGCGAGGGTTAACCCCGAACTCCCCGTATCCTTTGCCGTCCAGCACGGCTTCAAGCACTCTTCCCACATTCTTGATACCCGCTTTCTCCAATATTTTCTGGAACTTAACAGGGTCATTAGAAATCTTATCGTAGTGTAAGTGGATTGATTTGCGTGAATCTTTGGGTGGGGTAAAGCCTTTGTCGTGCTTTGCGACTAGCGCGTGGACTTCGGCCAGAAAGTTGGAATACTTCTTCGAGTGCGAAGTGTTAGCGCCCCTTGTGAAATCCTCGTAGGACTTCTGTAGGTCGGCAGCATCTTTGAACGCTTTTGACTGTAGTACGATCATCTGCTCAGGCAATTCATGGCTAGCTTTGCCATATTCGGCCGCAGCTCTACCCGCATCTGGGTGGAAAGAAGTTAGTCGTGTATATGTCATTTGGACAAACTTGAATATTGAACGACGTGCCTTAGGACGCTGCTGGCTGCTTCTTCTTCCGAGCGTTGCCTCTGCTTTTTCGCGTTCAGCTTGGTTTGCACGTTGCCCCTCCCTATCAGCTCTCTCTTCCATCCAAACAATGATTTGCGCAGGAGTCATATCCTTGGTCTCTTCCGCCACCTGTGCCTCAAACTCCTCGCGATCAACCACTTCCTGTTCGGAAGCCACACGCTTCGCCTCTTCATCAGAGATAACGTTTGAGAACAATTTATCAGTCTTGTCTTTCTTCTGCTTTTTATTCTTGGACTTCTTGCCAGCCTCAGTAGTGGGTGCATCTTCCTGCTCGGGCGCATTCGGATTGGTGTATACCGTATCGCCGCTGTCCCTGCTTGGGCCATAAACGTTGCTGGTTTTATCAACGTCGTACTTAGGGTTGAACTCTGGGGCAATAGATGCTTTCGCAAGTTTAACGCCCCTTTCTGCCAAGACCACAGCGTCCCTCAGTTTGAGTATATGCGCTCGTTCCTCTTCGCCCATTGAGCGTTTTTCGGCATGTTCAGCCTGTTTGTTAAGTATGTCTAGTGGGTCTTGAATAGCCCTCGTCATCCTAGCCGCATGGTCTGCAATGCGGGATATGTCGCTACGCGTAGCCATCTCAAGAGCGATATCCTCAGATTTTTTACCTTTGAATTTGCTAAGACGCTCATCTTCTGCCTTGATGTTATCCTCGATTTCCTTAGTGATAACATTAAATTTTTCTTGGACGGTGTTGAGCAGGTCCGTAAACTCTTGTTCAAGCCCTTCGATTTGCTTCTTTTTCGCCGCGTTGGATACCTCTATGCCCCTAAGCTCCTCCTCTAGTGTTGCACGCTTCTCCTTACCTTCCGCCTTCTCGATGCGTTGGCGAAGGATCTTTTGCGCGAGTTCAAAACGTCGAACAGCACTTTCGGCTTTGGGTATATCCTCTCGGATGCGTTCTTTTCTACTTGTGTGTTCGGCCTCTATAGACTTATGGTTTTTAGCATTCTCACGCCTCCAAACAACGTACTCTTCAATAATGGCAATTTCTGCTTTGGCTGCGTCTACCTTCTTCTGCCTACGGGCATCCGCCGCTTGTTTGACTTTATTGGTGCCTACCCTGATCAAAGCTTTAAACGAGGACAACGTTTTTTTAGCATTTGTGAGCGCAGACTCAGCTTGCTTAACCTTTACAGCTTTATCGCCCTCTAGTTTAGCCTTGTACGCTTCCGGGGTAAGTGGCTCAAGCTCTTGCCCTCTTTTGACAGTATCAGGGGACTGGTAATCGCCCTCCTGTGGAACTGGCTTGGTTCTTGGGGCTTCCTCAGTTTTGGGGTTGAAGTCGAAGTTCATAGCTTCATCGGGAGAAACACTGCCTTCATATTCTTCTGCAAACTCGCCCATGTCCTCGGATGCATCGTTCATCTCGCCTCTATCCACCTTCCCATCGTCGATGTACTGTAGCCCCGTTCCGTAGGTTTTTAGGAAATCAATATACTCTACGAGTTCGGCATCACTCATACCCGCAATATCATCGACCACGCCAATTGATTTATCGGAAAGCTGGTTGCGTATCATATCCAAAGAAACTTCTTCCTCGGTTTCAGGTCGCTCAGACACCTCATCGAAACGTTCAATGTCAAGTTCGCGGTCTTTACCGTTCAGTTTTTGGCTGTGGGCGTACACTTGCGCGCTTGCAATACGAGATCGAACCATAGCCATAGTCACACCCACGCCCTTGTCCCCACGGGGCCTAAATATAACGGTAGCGTCCGGTATGGAGCGAAGGTTGACGTTGTACTTATAGTTGCCGTCCGCATCTTTTATGTCGCTAATCATAGATAAAGCGGCGTATACGCCCTTCTCCATTTCTTTCGGTAGGTTTTGATGCTTAACAGCGTCGTTAAAAACGATGCCCATCTCAGACTCCATCACGTAACGGACAATATCTGAAAAATTAGTAAGTATCGGCGCTCCTTTGCGCGTGGTTATTAATATAGAATCGTTATCCACCCCCTCACTCTTGAGCTTTTTTTGAGTAGGTTTACCCGTGCGGATAATAATATCTAGCCGCTCAGAACGGCTCATCATAGAGTCTTCACCCTGCATGGGGAGGGTAGATATCATGCGGCGCTGGCTGAGAAACTTCGCGGCGTTGGCATAATCTCCGTATTTAAGGTGTTCACCAAGTATGTATAAAGTAGACCGAGTAATATTACGTTCAGGTGTCTTCTGGGATGTACTTCGCTCAGAAGCATTAGCACCCGAGTCCGAAGTGTAGGTGTAGAATGCTTTAGAGTGGTCGCCCTGTCTCAGAGGCAACCCCTCTTCGTTATCGGTGGGTTTGTTAAGGTACGCAAGGAAGTTATCAAGCGACTCCTCACTTAGATCGGTATCCCTTTCAAACGCACCCGCGTAGTATTGGGTGTTCTTGCCCTCGACCTTATTTTTCTTAGGTTTATTGCTACTAAACTCTTTTAATATCCGTTTTATGTCAGATACTAACGAACGGTTTCGCCCGGTACGCTTCTCGTAATCCGCAGCAATCTGTTGCTCTGAGCGGTCGTCCACATCATTCGGGTCGAACGTTTCGTGCATTCCCATAGACTCCAGCAGCTCGTCACGCCCCTCACCGTCAGGTAAGTCGCCCAAAGTTTGCGTGGCTTCGACCGACACTTCGCCTTCGCCGTATATTTTCTGATACTCAGCCCACAATAAACGTTTTGCCTCTGTATACTCATGCGAGTCAGCGCCATCTTCGTGATCTTTCATCGCATAGCCTAGCTGCTTATTGGCCAGCTTCATATCCTTGGTGAATATGGCGTAGTTCTCTTTAATGCGCTTATTGTGCGCGTCTAGATCCTTCTGAGCCTGTGCAGCCCTTTTTGATTGGGCTAGATTAGCCGCTTCAATCTTCGCCTTGAAATCATTCAGTTCATTTCTGTTCGCAAGTGAATGTTTGTCCTTGTACTTAGCCTCTAGGAATTTAAGTTTCTTGCTGTTCTCCAGCGACCTACCGTGATCCGTTGGTTTGATAATACCCTCAAGACGTGACGTTTCAGCAGCGTCCGCCTCCATGCCCTGCGTATCACGCCTAGTGCGCTTTCTAACTTCCGCAATAACCTGTTGGTTTTCTCGGTGCTGCTTGACCATCGGTATGTACTGAGCAATCTCCTCCTGCTCGGCCATAGTCTCCAGTTCGCGGTCTTCTTTAAGGGCTGCCATTTTATCTTCAAGCGATTGCAGCTTATCCAAAAAGCCTAGGTCAACCTCGTCTTGTTTAGCTACAGCCCTGTCCAGCGCATCCTGTTTTTGTTCTCTATTGGCAACATCGGGGTTGGCTAGTTCACTAGTAAGGCGTTTGATTTTGGATACTCTTATGGCATCGAGGCTACCCTCTGGAGCCATGCTGACCTTATTAAGTACAGCAATCTCCGCTTCAATTCCCTTAACCTTTTCCTGATATGCCAGAGCAGTCTCTTTACTGGGCTTAGTCTTAGCCACCAGTTCTCTTATAGAGCCAGCAGTCTGGGATGTGCTGATCCTACGTTTAAACACCTCTGACACCGTGCTGAATATTTCCGCAGCCCTTTCGTGCCCTTGGTCTGCTAATTTTTTAAGAGTCGCTAGCTGCCTACCCACATTCTCTTTTTTACCCACATAGCGGGGCATCTTGTATGATCGCTCGTTCTGTTTCTTAGCCCTATCCGAACGCTCCTGTGGTATATCTTTCTTAGTATCTTGTACGCGGGTAACATTCGCCTCGTCGCTGTATGACTGCACCGCAGCGTTATCAACTTTTTTGCGCATCTTAGTAAGTGCTTTTTCAAAAACGTCCAAAGCTTTTTTATGTTCCGCGTCAGGTAACTCGTTTTTAGGGTCAGTAGGCATTGCTACCTCTTGGAGTCGCTGAAGTTCTGCAGCGCCCTCAACACCCTGCTCGGCGTACCAATCCGCTATTTTATTAGTAGCAATCGGTGCCTGGACTTTTGTGCGCGCTTCCGGCGTAAGCAGGTCATACCTGTTGGATTCCTCCGCTTTTCGTGTGGCAGAAGCCAACGCATCCGACGCTTTGCCAACACCCGTCTCAATAGACTTCTTGCGCATTCCACGGTAGCTTTCGTAAGTTCTACGCCAATCGAAACGTTGAACTTTCTCGGTTTCGATCATGTGCTTCAGGTCAAAACTACCACTATCAAAAATGTTTCTTTTTGATTTGCTGTCCGTTGCAGCGAGTGCTTCCTGTAGTATTTTAAGCTTAACAAGGCGTACCGCTTCGCTGTACATGCGGTTAGCGCGTATGTCGAGTGCCGTGGTCTCAATGGCCTTGTCCAAACGTTCCATCTCCGCCTCTGGAGACTGGTCCATATGGATTGCCGTCTCAACGCCGCCATAACTTGATGCTGCAAACTGCACGACCTCTGCTGGGGTAACTTCCCCAGTGGCGATAAGATTAGCGACAGTTTGAAGGCTGGCAGGTTTACCATCTTCTATAAGAAGTTCACGCATCTCGAAGCTGCGTTCAGGTGCCAGCTCTGGGACATCATGCATCGTCATTAAGCTAGTTTTTGCACTAGGGTCGTTGATTGACTCATACAAGCTGGTCGCTCTAATCGGGTCAATCGCTATATCAGGGTTGGCGTCTTTAGATTGTTTGGTGCCACCATCGCCTTTAAAGTACTTATCACCGGCCTGCTCTCCATCGGTAGCCTTTCTAGCTTGTTGCTTACCCGCAGCCTCGGCATTCATCCTGTCGAGTCGAGACCCGCCTCCACCATCCTGCGGGTTTTCTGGCGCAGTAGGTATATCATTTTCGGGAGCTTCGTCAGCCGCAGCTTCCGATCTAGCTTGGTTGTACTCGTTAACAATTGACACCGTGTTAGCCGCAATACTTGCCGTACCACCCATTGCAGCGCCACCGAATACCGCACGCAATGCGCCATCAATTG
>Ga0206127_1004415_pt1 | contig 12440 bp, 12 predicted proteins | sample Helgoland_Spring_6_FD_148646 | JGI IMG/M metagenome (GOLD analysis project Ga0206127, IMG submission 148646) | Pelagic subsurface seawater microbial communities from Kabeltonne, Helgoland, North Sea - Helgoland_Spring_Bloom_20160419_1 | ecosystem: Environmental > Aquatic > Marine > Epipelagic ...
GTTTTTTTCAAGTAAATTCAAGGAACTTACTGAGCAAACCGATCTTGTTGCCTTCTCTCAAATCAGGCTGTACCCGACGAGAGAGCGCGCATTATAGGGACAAGCGCGCCACTGTCAACGGCTAATTGTAAATTAGCCTAAAAACCCGAAGAAACAATAGAAAGCGATTAGAAATTGGCCATCCGCCGGTTAGAAATCCATCAGACATAAGGAAGTTTATAAGGCGCGGGTAGGTCTGCGCGCGACGACACTGCGGTACTTTTTAATTAAACGAAGTGACAACAGAATCAATAAGATTGAGCTATAGATAAGCGCCTCACCATAATCTGAACGCACCAACCAAATAAAGTGTGCACAGGCCAGCACCCCTGTGGCATACACCAATTGATGTAAGGTTTTCCAGCGCCTGCCTAACTTTCGCTGAGCCCACTGGTTAGACGTTAACACTAAAGGAACCATCAGCGTCCAAGCAATGATTCCCAAAGCCATGTAAGGACGCTCCGAGAATTCTTCGACGAAAATTGCCCAACTCCAACCCAGTAAATAGGTTAGAACAGCCATCAGGTGTAAGGACGCATAAAACCACGTATATAAACCAAGCATTCGACGATATCGTAATATGACCGACTTTTTAGTCAGCTGCCTCAATGGTGTCACCGCTAGCGACAGCAATAAAAAACGGAAAGACCATTCACCCGTTTGCAGAACTAATGCTTTGCCAGCATCAGCACCCAAGTTGCCGGTAACAGCCTGATAAAGCAGCGCCGCTAAAGGAATAAGGCACGCCGTAAAAATCAAAGGCTTTGCATACATCATAAAATCAGTAGAATTTTCTTAAGTCCATACCACTATAAAGGGATGCTACCTGCTCACCGTAGCCGTTGAAGGGCTCGGTCAACATTCGGTTGGGAGAGAAGAACGTGGACGGTAACCGTCTTTCTGATTTTTGACTCCAACGCGGATGCTCAACTTCAGGATTTACGTTCGCATAGAAGCCATACTCACTTGACTGCAGCGTATTCCAGGATGTCGCCGGTTGTTTTTCCAAAAAACGGATTTTAACGATGGACTTGATACTTTTGAAACCGTATTTCCAAGGAACCACCAGCCGAATTGGCGCACCATTCTGCTTTGGAAGCTGACGCCCATAAAGACCAGTTGCCAAAAAAGTTAACGGGTTCATCGCCTCATCGATACGCAATCCTTCAACATAAGGCCAATCAATAATACTGGTACGAGAGCGCAGACCACGCATTTCACTGGGGCGATTCAAGGTAACAAACTGAACATACTTGGCATTGGACAATGGCTGAAACTGTTTGATTAAATCGGCCAGCGGAAAACCAACCCAAGGAATAACCATCGACCATGCCTCTACACATCGCAGACGATAAATACGTTCCTCCAAGTCAATCTTGCTCAGTATATCTTCCAAAGCGAAGGTGCCGGGCTTCTCTACGGCGCCTTCAATCGTAATGGACCAAGGATCAATAGACATTGCCTCTGAATAACGAGCAGGGTCATCTTTGTTCATGCCAAATTCGTAAAAGTTGTTGTACTGTTTAATATCGTCATAGGGAGCGAGCATCTCATTGGTGTAATAACCAGTGCTGCTATCCTCAGTGACTTTTTTATAGCGTAAAGCTGGCAGAATCTGCTGTTCCGCCCCAACGCTGAACGGTGCCGCCATAACACCGGCCGACAGCAGCGACCCAGCCATGAATTGTCGGCGCTTTAAGTAAACTTTTTCTGGGGTAATGTCCGATGAAAGAACGTCTGACGGCTTTTTAATGAGCACTTTGGCAACTCCTAATTATCAGTATGTGATTGAGAGCTCTATAAACGCTAGAAATTCCGCAACGATGGCAAAAAATGTCGGCTCTATGCAACAGGCTCGTCATCTCGCAGCTTAGACCAGACGGCTGTAGCCGGCCCAGAAAGCGCGTAAACCATTGCCGCCAGCAGTAATATTCTGGCGGGATCTAGCATAATAACACCGAACAGCAAAACCACTAAAATCATCACCACAAAAGGCACTCGCCCCTTCAGGTCCAGCCCTTTAAAACTGTGGTAAGGGACATTCAATATCATCAAAAAACCCATTAACCCGGTTAGGCAACCTGCAACAACCGCGAGTTCAACCGGTAAGTTACTACCGACCCATCCCTCATCCTGACACACCCACACTATTCCAGCGACCACCGCGGCCGCCGCAGGACTCGCCAAGCCCGAAAAAAAGTTGTTATCCGCCGTATCTATCTGCGTATTAAAACGGGCAAGCCGAAGAGCTGCACAAGCGACATAAACAAACGCACATGCCCAACCAAATTTCCCCAGATCAGACAATGCCCAGCTGAACATAACCAGCGCCGGCGCTACACCAAAGGAAACCATATCTGCCAAGCTGTCGTATTCCGCGCCAAATTTACTCTGCGTGTTGGTCAAACGTGCAACACGTCCATCGAGCCCATCCAAAATCATGGCCACAAAAATAGCAATTGCCGCGGCTTCAAACTCTCCGTGCATGCCAGAAACAACCGCATAGAAGCCGGAAAACAGGGCCGCGGTGGTAAACAAGTTGGGGAGCAGATAAATCCCTCGCCGACGCACTGTTTTACCATCAACCGAGACTTCCTCTTCATGTTCGTCAATGAGAATCAGCGACTCTATCGATGGACCCCCGGCGATTTCGTCACCAGCCAACTTGGACTGATGACCGTTATCGATCGCACCCGCTCCTGACTCGCTCCCTTCTGCAGGAACACCTTGCGGGGATGTTGTTGATTCTTTTTGGTGATCGTCCATAAGATTTCTATTATTCCGATAAGCTACAAGTTGTCATCATAGTTTAAAATTCACTTCGGTACGATGATTTGGCGCACTCCCAAAACGCTTTTACTAGTGGGTTTTCTAATCGCTGAGCCGACGCACTCATTCCAACAGCAAAGGGGACTAGCGGTGGTTGTACATCTAATACCTGAACTTTATCCTTTAAGGGACTATTTACCAATACCAATTCCGGGACCACACCCACACCAAACCCAAGACCTACCATGCTCACGATAGCCTCATGACCACTAACCTGGGCGTAAATATCAGGTTTGACACCATGACTACGAAACCATTGATCTAGCCGCGTCCGCGCTAATCCCCGCTCGGAAACAATAAAGGGAATTTCTTGCCAAGGTAATTCTGCACCTACAGCGAGATGAGACTGTATATGCCCCTCCACCGCACAGTGAATTGCCGGGTAAATAAATAACAACGGTGAATAGGTCAAGGTGAAAAACTGCAAGCGCGCAGACAGTTTGTCTGGCCGAGCGGCAATAGCGATATCATCTTCACCATTAAGTAAATGAGTTATACCGTCAGCCTGATCACCGGTACGCAGCTTAATCTCAATATCCGGATACCGCCTGCGAAACGGCTCAAGCACGTCGGACAGTATACTGTAAGCGGCGGTCACCGAGCAAAACACACTAATCTCGCCCTCCAGCCCTTCTGTGCCCTGCTTAACAGCTTCTGAAAATGACTGCCATTGCCCCAAGGATTGCCTAGCGTATGTTTGGAATTGCCTGCCTACTTCCGTTAACCTGACACTGCGATTATCGCGCTCAAGCAAACGCTGCCCGACCTCTTCTTCCATTCTTTTTACCGAGCGACTGACCGCCGAAGCACTGAGATGCAGTGCCTCTCCGGTCTGTCCAAAATGTAAGGACGTCGACAAATGAAGAAATAACTGTAGCTGTTTTGTATCCATCTATTCTCGCCCTACAACTATTATGTTGTCGATATCGCAATACAGTATGCCAAATGAATCATTTTACGCAACATTAGTTTTTCTATATGATGCTGATTTTCGATTATTAATTCCTCTGCCACTTTGTTTGCGGGAATAACAACCACACCGTTCGGAGTAAAAAATCATGGGTCAAAACTATTTCAATACCCTTCCGCTGCGCCTGCAACTGGAAGAGCTCGCCAAATGCCGCTTTATGGCACAGGAAGAATTCGCTGATGGCTGCGAATATATCAAAGGCAAAAAGATAGTCATTGTCGGCTGTGGTGCACAGGGTTTAAACCAAGGTTTAAATTTGCGCGATTCCGGACTGGACGTATCTTATACGTTGCGTGCGGCTGCAATCGAAGAAAAGCGTCAATCCTACAAAAATGCATCAGAAAATGGATTTACCGTCGGAACTTACGAAGAACTCATTCCACATGCCGATATTGTGATGAACCTAACTCCCGATAAGCAGCACACGGACGTTGTGACTACAATAATGCCGCTAATGAAAGAAGGAGCAACACTGGACTATGCCCACGGTTTCAATCTGGTTGAAGAAGGCATGCAGATACGCAAAGATATAACCGTTGTTATGTGCTGTCCAAAATGTCCGGGATCGGAAGTTCGAGCGGAATATGTTCGTGGATTTGGTGTTCCCACCTTAATTGCGGTCCACCGCGAAAATGACCCCAACGGCGATGGTTTGGAAATTGCCAAGGCTTTGGCCTCCGGAACCGGCGGTGATCGTGCCGGCGTATTAGAGTCATCTCCCATTGCAGAAGTAAAATCTGATCTGATGGGCGAGCAGACTATTCTGTGCGGAATGCTACAAACCGGATCAATTTTGTGTTTCGACAAGATGGTTGAGCAAGGCATTGAACCTACTTACGCTTCTAAATTAATTCAGTATGGATGGGAGACTATCACTGAAGGTTTGAAGATGGGGGGTATTACCAACATGATGGATCGCCTTAGTAATCCCGCCAAAATCAAAGCCTTTGATTTGGCCGAAGAACTCAAGGATATTATGCGGCCACTGTACGAAAAGCATCAGGATGACATTATCGCCGGCGAGTTTTCTAAAACAATGATGGTCGACTGGGCTAACGACGATGCCAATCTGCTAGGTTGGAGAGCGGCCACCGCCGAGACAGCCTTCGAAAAGTCTGCCAATACTAGTCAGGAAATCAGCGAGCAGGAATATTATGATCACGGCATCCTAATGATTGCCATGGTCAAAGCGGGCGTTGAGCTAGCGTTTGAAACCATGGTTGCTGCCGGTATTATTGACGAGTCGGCGTATTATGAGTCACTGCATGAAACACCATTAATCGCCAATACTATCGCACGGAAAAAACTCTATGAAATGAATGTTGTTATTTCTGACACCGCCGAATACGGTTGCTATCTTTTTGACCATGCTTGTAAACCGTTACTCCAAGATTTTATGAAAAAAATCAGTACGGATGTTATCGGCAAAGGTTTGAATTTGAAAGACAGTGGTGTCGACAATCAGGAATTGGTAGCGGTTAATGCGGCTATTCGTAATCACCCGGTAGAAGTTGTTGGTACAAAGCTGCGCGGTTATATGACGGCAATGACGAAAATCGTTTAATCGTTCACGTTAAAAAACACAAAAAAGGCGGATCTGAAATCAGGCCCGCCTTTTTTGCATGTCACTCTTTCAATTATTCATCGGGAGGCAGATACAGCCGCCTGCTCTCTCTCTTTCAAATACAAATACAGATACGTTCCTGCCATCACCGCGACTAGCGAGACAATGACAGAAATCCTAATCATTTTCATTGACATTGTTTCAGCACTCTCAACAATTCATTAGCAAACGCGTCTGGTTAATCAGTAAATGTCCACTTTTCATCAGTGTGCTCGGCGCGCTGATCTTTTTCAAGTTTCAATAAATGAGCCAATAACGAATAGCGCGCAATGGGATGCAGTTTGGCATCAACATCGTCGTAAACCAAAGGAGTCAAGGAATCCAAAGTCCCTGCTCGCTCTTTCGACAAAACGCTCACTACTTTCGTTTCTCTTCCCAAACGGTGATCAATCAAATACTGAATTTCTTTTTTTGGGGTATCAATAAGGTGGCCATGGGCAGGACCCAATGCATCAATAGGATAGTCCAGTAGCAATCGCAGGGACTCGATATAGTCTTTCATATCACCGTAAGGTGGAATAATAACAACAGTCGAACCCTGCATTATGTGATCACCCGTTAACAGCAATCCATCCTCTTCCACCAGGAAACAGATATGGTTATCCACATGTCCCGGTGTGTGGATCGCACGAATCGTGAACTCAGCACTACTAAGACATTGATTGTGTGAAAAGCTCTCATCAGGAATAAAGCTATCGTCCTGATGGCCATCATTTTCCTTCAGTACATTACCCATCAGCATAGCGCCGGTCTCTTTTGCCAATACTGCCGCTGCAGGCGAGTGGTCCGGGTGGGTATGCGTCACTAGAATCCACGCCAACTTGCCATCGCAAGCAGCAAGAATCGCCTCAATGTGGGACGGTTCTGCCGGACCGGGATCGATCACAGCAATCTGATCACTACCTACCAAATAGGTATTGGTACCCGGACCCGTCATCATGCCAGGGTTCGGCGCAGTTATCCGTCTCACGTTTTTGGTAAGCTGAACTACTTTTCCAGCAACAATTTCAACCATATTTCCCCCACTGAATTACTTCACTGATTAATATTTTTACGCTACACAACCATATTTTCAATAGGGACCAATGGGCTAACATCCGCTTCGTAGTCCACACCGTCAATCTCAAAGCCAAATAACCTTAGGAATTCTTTTTTATAGCCTTCCATATCGCTTATTTCCGACAAATTATCATCGGTAATCTGACCCCACAACGCTTCGACCTTCGATTGTACATCCTCTGCAAGCTCTTTGTAATCGGCCCGCAAGCGCCCCTCTTGATCAAGACGTGGCGCGTCACCATAAAGGCTCTCTCTAAACAATAAGGCCACTTGTTCGATGCAGCCGTCGTGTTTACCCGCAGCTTTCATCACTTTAAACAGCAAGCTTTGATAGAGCGGCATAACCGGAATAGCTGCACTCGCCTGAGTCACCACCGCCTGTAATACTGAGACTCGCGCATCTCCGCCACTGGCAGCTAATTTATCTCTTATTGACAGTACTTTTTTGTCCAGGTCTTTTTTTGCCTGACCGATAGTGCCGTTCCAATAGATATCTCTAGTCACACGTTCGCCAACATAGGTGTAGGCAGTTGTTTTACAGCCCGGTGCCAGCACACCGGCATCGTCCAGCGCATCAATCCACATTTGCCAATCTTCGCCGCCCATTACCGCCACCGTATTATCAATTTCATCCTGATTGGCCGCTTCGATAGAAAATGATTTGAGTATTTCCTTGTCAGTATCAACACCTGTCTGTACTACGTTCTTACCAATTGGTTTTAAGGTCGAGTTATGAATGACACCCGTCTTTGGATGCTGCCGGCGAGGTGACGCAAGACTGTATACAACTAAGTCCACCTGCCCAAGATCCTGCTTGATCACATCAATGGTCTTTTGCTTGATTTCATCTGAAAACGCATCGCCGTTAATGCTCTTTGCATATAAACCATCAGCTTCTGCATAATGATGAAAACCTGCTGAGTTATACCAACCAGCCGTTCCAGTTTTTTTCTCGGTTCCCTCTTTCTCAAAAAACAAACCTAACGTTGCAGCACCACTTCCGAAGGCCGCCGTAATACGGGAAGCTAGTCCATAGCCCGTAGACGCGCCAATGACTAAGACTTTTTTGGGTCCATTCTCAAGTGGCCCCTCAGCCCTGACAACGTCAATTTGCTCTTTAACATGAGCCATACACCCTGAAGGGTGAGTCGTGACACAGAGAAAACCACGTACTCGAGGTTTAATAATCATAGAAGGTCCTTGGCTTGTCCAAATAAACTGGTTATGAATGCACGGCATCTCGACTGCCCGTATCATCCCATTCGGTCGGTATTATAGACGGCTTGCGTGAGTAAACCAGCCCTTTATAATGCTCCCCTCTGACCACCTTCATTAAGTACCCAAGAATACTATGAGCAAGATTAAGCTGGCTTACGCAACCCGCCCCGAATGGACTACCGCCGTTCTTGGCGATTTTGATACATTTTTACTGGACCATGCTGCCGCCGAGAAAAAAGCATCAGGAATGGCTGTTTCTATGCTGTCACACTACCCCGATCGAGTAGAGTTGGTAACCGCAATGGCTGATCTTGCCATCGAAGAGATGACTCATTACCGAGAAGTTGTAAAGATAATCCATGACCGCGGTCATATAACCAGCAAAGATGAAAAAGATCACTATGTAAATGCTTTCCGAAAATCCATGCGCAAAGGCAGTGACGAATACTTTCTTGATCGATTGCTCGTTGGCGCCATTATCGAGGCGCGTGGCGCCGAGCGCTTTGGATTAATCGCCGATGCCCTACCTGCAGGGAAGCTAAAGACATTCTATAAAGCCATCACTCGCTCAGAGAAACGTCATCTCGATTCGATGGTAGATCTCGCTCTTCTTTACTTTGATTCAGCGATCGTTGATCTACGTCTGCAAGAACTGATCATTACAGAGGCCGAAATTGTCGCCAAATTACCTTATCGTCCAGCTCTTCACTAGCCGATGTCAGCCCTCGAAAAATACTTGGATCAGTATGCCGAGCCGGAGTCCCTGAAGCTTCATGGTTTTCCAGCAGGATTTTCGCATGGACTGGTAGTCCCGATGTATGATGAAGCACCCTGTGCATTGGACCCATTGATCAAGTACATTGATACGATCGATAACTTACTGATTATCGTCGTGATAAACAGGCCCCCGTCAGATACCAACGCAACGTGGGCCGTTGAACTTTTAGCCCATCCGTTTTTACTGAACAACCCTCTGACATGGCAGTCATCGTGCGAAGGTCTGGCGCTCTATTCCTCTGATACAGGTGGTCTATTGATTGTCGATCGCTGCGTAACGGGCGCCCCGATCCCTATCGAGCAAGGCGTAGGACTGGCCAGAAAAATAGGCGCCGATATCCTGTGTAGTCTCATCAATCAGCGCAAGGTAACATCTCCTTGGATTTACAATACTGATGCGGATGCCCTTTTACCCGACGATTACTTTCAACAAACCAACCACTTAAAAAAGATACCGAAAGACAGTCAGCCTCGTGCAGCATTAATCTTTCCATTCCGGCATATCTTTGTCGATGACACACCAAAATTGCCAACCCTGCTTTATGAGTTTTCCTTACATTACTACGTCGCAGGTTTACATTCGGCTGCCTCTCCATACGCTTATCATACTATTGGCAGCACCATTTGCGTTGACTACCTTCACTACGCCAAAGTCAGAGGATTTCCTAAACGATCGGGAGCAGAGGATTTCTATCTGCTTAATAAATTAGCAAAAACAGGGCGTATCGACTCACTGATCAGCCCAACTATTCAATTGCAGGCCCGTGAATCTGTACGCGCTCCTTTTGGCACCGGTAGAGCTGTTATTAACCTCGCAGAGAGTATAGACCCCCTGTCAATGCCTCTTTACAATCCGCAGTGTTTTCATTACCTAAAGTTTTTTATTGAACTAACACATCTACTGACACAAAAACCCGATTCATTATTGGGTGTCGCCAGCGATCTTGCCGTGCGACATGATTACGCAATAGATATCGAACTTATTGCTAGCATTGCCCAGCAATTTCGTCTTCAAGAAGCCATTGATCATTGTTTTAAGCATGGCAAAACACATAAAACACGTCAGCGCCAGATGACGCATTGGTTTGACGGCTTTAGAACGCTGAAATTCATCCATTACCTGCGCGATAACGGCTTACCGTCTATTGATATTCGCTATTGGCTTAAACACAGTGATAAACACAATCCTCCTTACAACGCAGTTTTAGCGATACTGGCAGATCGTATATCCGAAGAAGACAATAACAACAATCTGCTCCCAGGCGATAACTCATTGACGTAGTCATACCGCGGAATCTAAAATCATTAGAAATCTCAAGCAATTGCACTGAACAGACCTCTCTTTCAACAATCAGCGTTAGCAGAAGAGCCCCAATCATGACAGAACTATTGAATTTAGCCGCTTTAAAAGACGCTAGGGTCAATCAACAACCTTATCCCTATTTTGTTGTCGAGCAGTCTCTGATGACCGATAAGGTCGATGCCATCATGCAAGATTTCCCATTGATCAATGAAGGCGGCAGTTTCACGCTGGAAGACACCGCATCAGGACCACAGTTCGATGCATTAATTGACGAGTTGAATGGCACCCTTTTTCGGCAGCAAATATCGGAAAAACTCGATCTGGATCTCAGTATTTTGCCAATGATCGTCACATTACGTGGATATTCTCGTGAAAAGGATGGCCGTATACACACCGATTCCAAATCGAAAATTGCGACTATTTTGATCTACTTCAACGAACAATGGACAGCACAGGGCGGTAAACTGCGAATTCTAAATAGTGACAACATGGAAGATTCTGTTGCTGAGATCGTCCCCAACGCTGGCGCCATGTTAGGGTTTAGAGTGACTGACAACTGCTGGCACGGTCATCCTCCCTTTGAAGGCAGCAGACGGTCGATCCAAATAAATTTTGTCGCCGACGACGCCGCTGTCAAGAAACATCATAATCGTCACGGATTTACTGCTAAGCTCAAGGGTATTAAGAAACTGTTTAGCGGCAGCTGATTACGGTTATACTATCCACTTTAACGAGGGCTCACTAACCCTCGCTTCATTTACCGAGTACCCTATATTTAATGAGTAAACGCGTTCTTCTCATCAAACTGACATCGATGGGTGACTTAATGCATGCACTGCCGGCATTAACTGATGCCCGCAGAATGGTTCCAAACATCACGTTTGACTGGGTAGTTGATGAAGCATTTTCCGAAGTTCCTAGCTGGCATCCAGCCGTCGAGAACATTATCCCCAGCGCCCACCGACGCTGGAAAAAGAACCTCAAACAGTCTATTTTTGGTGGCCAGCTTAAAGACTTTTACACCAAGCTCAATGCTGAAAATTACGATATCATTCTGGACGCACAGAACAACCTGAAAAGTGCGGTTATTGCTGGACTAAGGCGTGGTCAATGCCATGGGCTGGACAAGTTCAGCATCCGTGAAAAACCTGCCCATTGGGCTTATCGCTATCGTCACCCTGCTGATAAATCTCTGCACGCGATAGCCCGCCAAAGGCAATTATTTGCGCAGGCTATCGGTTATCAAGTACCCCAGTCATCACCCGACTATGGTATTGACCGCAGTCGTTTGCGCTTACCCGATATTGACCTTCCCAATCGCTACTTAGTTTTTGTACACAATGCTAGTTGGACAACAAAACTATGGCCCGACCATCACTGGGATCAACTTATCAAAAAAGCCGGTCAGGCAGGCTATAGCGTGGTGCTGCCCTCTGGTAACGACGAGGAGTTACAACGAGCGCAAAGACTGGCGGCTCATCACAATAATGCCATGGCACTACCTAAACTAACGCTATCGCAGGTTGGTGCAATTTTAGAGAAGTCTGTAGGAGCAGTCTGCTGCGACACTGGGCTATGTCATTTAGCCGGATTATTAGACGTTCCATCGGTTAGCTTTTATGGACCGACAAGCGCCGCTTTAATCGGCGCGACTGGTTTGAACCAACAGCATCTTATTGCCCGCTCCGATACCTTTTCATGCGCCCCCTGCTACAACAGGATTTGTGACTTTGGAAATGACAGCCAGCAGCTATCAGCCTGCATGGCATCTTTTAGCCCAGACACAACGTGGAATCAGTTAGTTTCATTGATGGCCAATCGACCTGCCTGAATAGACAATAGATCCAATAAATCATAAAACTCCTGTGCATCGTCTTTTAGTTTGATCGCCTTACGCACATGTCTAATTGCCTGCACATAATCACCCTTTTCTTTAGAAACATAGGCTAAGTAAAAATAGAAATAGGGGTTTTTGTGTCGCAGAGATAATGTTTTCGCCAAATAGTTTTGATAGTCGTCTGTACGACCCATCTCTCGATAGAGCACGGCTAAATTATTGATCGCAGCGTAGGATTGAGGATCCAGCTGCAGGGCTAATAAATACACCTTCTCAGCGTCTTCTAATTGATTGTTAGCGCGATAGACTGGCCCCAAATTTGACCAGAACATCGCTTGATCAGACGCTTGATACAGCGACCAGACTAACATCTTGTATGCCTGAGCAATATTATCGTCTGCAATGGCTCTCACTGAGAGATTACTGTAGAAAAGAGCTGCTGCTACGTCGTCGTTTATTAGCCTGGCCTTACCCTTTTTTTGTGTTTGATCATTGACGTCAGGTTGGCTAATGTCGACGATGTATCGTTTACTATTATTCAGTTTGACACTTGCATTAACGTGAATGTCCATAAATACCAAATTGCCATCTCTAGCCCACTGAGGATATTTCTCTATTAACTGATAATCGGCTTCCATACCGTAATGACGTGCCAGCGCAATATAAAGATTGGCAAAGCTAATACAATTTGCACTGCGAAAATCAAACACATCGGTGGCGGTGAAATTGTCGCTGCGTACGTATTCAATATCAAGAAAAGCAGGACTCAGTAATAGACTACGAA